>LFCJ01003255.1_pt1 | contig 11891 bp, 9 predicted proteins | sample 643141 | NCBI WGS metagenome assembly LFCJ01 (sample SAMN03766243, study PRJNA286221) | soda lake metagenome | biome: soda lake; feature: Kulunda steppe; material: water; isolation source: sample B1-Br-g2 brine of Lake Bitter-1 | place: Russia: Kulunda steppe | collected 2010-07 | reverse complement strand
AGACCTTGGTGTCTCCACGCCAGTTCACTTCACAGCGGATGCAGCGTTTTCGATGGAACCCCAAACAGATAGAGAGACTCCTCTTGATGTTCTGGACGCGTCAGATACACTCCCCGATGAAAATGAATCCACAGTAAGTATTTCCGTCAGAGAATGGAGCCATACTGCTGAAAACATGAGCGTAGATGACTACGCTCAGACTATTGCCGATGTTGCCGATTGGCTGGTTGAAAAAAAGGACGTAAACGTAGTATTTGCATCGACCTGCACTGGTCTAGCAGGATATCATAAGGATGATCGACTCATGGCAGAACAGGTTGTTGATCTTATGGAATACGGGAAACGAGACAAAGTCCAGATACTTGCAGGTGAATATACGCCACAAGACCTTGTAGAGATTTACGGACAGATGGATTTACATCTCGGGATGCGTATGCACTCCAATATTTTAGCCATGATGGCAGAGACGCCGACTGTGGCTATTCAATATCAATTCAAAACTGAAGGCCTCATGGAACAGTTCGGTTTACTTGACTATATGATTGATATTGACGACGTAGATCGACCTTCTCTTCAGCAGATTATTGATGAAGCATTGGCTAAACAATCTACGATATCTGATTCGATCCGTACAGAGCTATCTAATGTCCGTCATGAATCAAAGAGATCAGCACAACTTGTACAAGACCATGTATAAGTTGTTCAAGAACGCTATTAAGAAAGGGCAGTCTGAAGGTTTAGCCTCACTATTGACCTCTGCTTTCCAATATTTTCAATCCCGATTAAAAAGATATTTTATTAAGTTTAGTATACAAATAAAATACAAAATTCGTTACGGGATGGCTGCCCCCCCGAGGAGTACTGTCATTCATGTAAATCCATCAAACATAGAACATTTTGTTTATCCAGCATTTTATAGGGACATCAAATTATCTCGAATAGAAGGTGGAGAATGGGACAAAGAAGGAGTATCTAAAACCATCAGATCACATGATCGTTCTGCGGGTAGGGCGCTATTCCCGATACAAGAGTATGATATGTATCAATCAATGTATGACCATTTCGAAAACGGAAAGAAGTGGTCAAATACTGAATTCTATTCTATTGCAAAAGAAAAAATAAAAAATAACGGAACTTATTATCATGGTTGTGCAACCATCAGCGAGCTTGATAGCCGTTTTGAGTACGTAGACAAGTTATATGAAAAAATAAAAGCTGACGGATATAAATCATCTGTTCAACTGGGAAATGGTTCGAAAGATGAGGTTATAGTCAACATCACAAAAGATGGACAAATAGTTATGGATGACGGTCGACATCGACTTTTTATTGCAAAAATATTAGATCTTGATTCGATACCTGTTTGGGTCCATGTTCGACATAAAGAGTGGCAAAAAAAGCGGGTGGCTCTATGGAATGGCGGAGATAACATAAATCAGGATGACCGTGATTATAGAACAATCCGAGACCACCCAGATATTTGCAAACAAAGAAGATAGTGGACATAGCACATAGAATAACCGTAGTCGGATAGCAGTTTCATGCCTAGATGATTTCGTAGCAGTCTCATAGACCGTTCACCAGTACTGAACTATTGCGTCGCTGGGGAGTCGCAGATCGGCAGAATCGACAGATTCCGTGATCCGCACCGATGATCAGTCGATCACATCGGGTTAGAGGAAGTATCTGCTTGGAAAGGATATTTATCCTACCAAAGGAGACAACTGGATTGGAGAGGGAGATCTACTTAATTTTGTCGTTAACAGTCTCAACGAGGAGTTTCCGATAGATCTCGGAGAAGACGTAGAGGTCTCGACAGAGGATCTTTACGAGGTCCCGCTGCCAATCACATCTGCGAAACGATCGAAGACTCTCCACACGCCAATACCGTCCGTGGATATCTTACCGATCAGTTCGATCTCAATACCGTTGAACAAGTTGGAGACACGCTGCTCCAACAGGATACAGTTGAGACGCTCCCTGATCGACCGGTGGAGGTCGTCACCGACCTCCACCTCGATCCCTACTACGGCGATGAAGACGAGACAGAAGCTCTCTACTACTCGCTGGCCAAGCGTGGAACGGCTACGTTTTACGCCTATGCGACACTGTACGCACGTGTGCGCAACAAACGCTACACGCTAGCGGTTCGCCAGCTGGTCGCTGGTGAAACTCAAGTGACGTTCTCAGCGAGTTCCTCGGACTGCTCAACGGCCTTGACCTGCACGTCAAGGCTGTCTACCTTGATCGAGGCTTCTACAATAGCACCTGTCTCGGGCTGCTGTACGCCTACGTCATACCGGTTGTCAAGTGGGGTGAGAAGATTCAAGACGAACTCAGCAGCGGTTGGAGCCGTGTGATCGAATACGAGATATCTGAGAAAGTGACGTTCCCTGTGTACATCGATTGTGTCTACCAGCAAGGTAGATACGACGAACATGTGGTGGCGCGTCAGCGGCGTAGCAGTGACGCGCCGTTTATCGAAACTCCATGTGATGCCCGAGAACACTACCGCAAACGGTTCGGCATCGAATCGTTCTACCGACTAGCTAAGCAGAATCTTGTTTTTACGAGTTCCCGTGACGCCGGATTTCGACTGTTGCTGTTTGTGGTGAGTCTACTGTTACAAAACGTCTGGCACTATCCGAACTGGATGTACGTGGCGGCGCCCCACCGCGGGGGCCGCCGCCTCTTGGAATGGTCGTTCGTAGAGTTTTGCCACATACTACTCTGTGCTGCCTGGACAGCTCTCGGAGTCCGTCAAGCTGTTCCAGCAAACCAATCGTCCGACAGCCGGTTCTTCCGGTAGTTGCCCTTGGATCAGGGCAACATTCGTGAGTGGCAACACTGTCGCTGTCGGCGGCAATGAGTGGTCAGCGTAACTTTTGAACATCTGGAAGAAATCTCTCAATCCAGTCACTAGCGAAACTTACACGACGACTCAATCGGAGAAATGTCTCGGTGAGAAACGTTCGAAAGTGATCTTTGTCCTCGAAAATCTCTGGCAAGATTTCTCGTTTGGCACTCTTCCAGAGCGGTTCGATTGCGTTGAGCGTGGGTGAATACAGCGGGATGAAGACGAACTCGATGCCGAGTTCGTCGGCCCGTCGTTGGGTGAGTTTCACGTGGTGAGAGCCGTAGTTGTCGGCCACGAGCAGAATCCGACCGACCGGATTCTGCTCGCGGATCTCTTCAAGTGCCTCGACGATTGTCTCCTTGACTAACCGCTGTTTGAACGTTATTACGCTCTGGACAGTTAGCGCATAGAAGCCGATTGACCGCCACGGAAAGGTTACTAACGGCTTTTCGATTTGGACTGTCCGGTCAAACAACCACATTCGTTGAGAATTCTCAAACGGCTGAGGCCACGCCTCATCAAAAGAACCCGAAGACGACGGGCTCATCACCACCTTCGGCGAGAGTCTCTTTAGAGCGGAGTTGGAAAATCGAAATGAACGGTGTCGGTGTGCCAGAAGCGTACGCACCGGCCGCGGGCTGAGCCAGCCCACGGCCTCGGGTAAGCGTCTCCTGAGCTACAACACTCTTCTCTGACGTCTACGTGAGCTCTCTCCGCTTGGTTCTCTTGATGTGTGAATTCTATTTCGTTTTTTACAGAGCAACTACGCAGCGTTTGATCCAAAGAAGCGTAACTCAGCACAGTTCACGAAGTACCGTTCGGGAAGAACCGAGTGTATTGACAGTGCTGTTTATTCATTTTGTTCAATTAAATGACAATTTGCTGTGTGATTTGTTCCTACTTCATTTTCAATAGGTTCTTTATTTTCACATATAGATTCAAGATTTCCTTTAATACAGTCTAATGCTTTTTTCCGATTCATTCTTACCAAGTGATCAAGACTATTATCAATTAAATCATCAACTTTTTGATCAGTAATATTTGAAGATATATTATATTGTTTTTTGAGAAATGACTTAAACTCATTATTGTTATCTAAATTTATGTCTTCGTTTTGAGCCACTTTGATAATCTCATCGAGAAGATTTTTATTCGATCGCAGATCACTTTTGTACTTAATAATACTATTCCAATTATTTTGTGTTATGTTAAACTTTTCTGGAGGTATAATTTTTGGACAGCGAGTATGGAAACGACATCCACAAGGTGGATCTCTAGGTGATGGTATATCTGGATCAATTGTATTAGATTTCGAAATAAAGTCCCCTACCTGTTGGTTACTTTCCATTAAAGCTTCTGTGTATGGATGTTCAGGTTGATTAAATACGTTGTAACTAGGGCCGATCTCTACAAGTTTGCCTAGATACATTACTGCAATTCTATCGCATAAATAACTTATCACGGATAAATTATGAGAAATTATAATCGTTGTCAAATCCAGTTCCATTGAAAGTTCCTCGAGTAAATTAAGTATTTGTGCTTGAATGCTCACGTCCAGCGCACTTGTGGGCTCGTCTAAAATAAGTAGTTCTGGTTTGAGTATAATCGCACGTGCGATTACAACTCGTTGCTGTTGACCTCCTGATAACTCACTAGGATAGCGATCAAGTTGGTCGGCAGGGATTCCAACTCTTTCAATAGTTTCGCTGACTAATTTATTTATATGGTCCGTGTCTCCGATGCCATGAATCTCAAGAGGCTCTCGAATACTCTGTCTTATTGTTTGCTTTGGGTCAAGATTGGATGAAGGATCTTGGAAGACAAACTGTACTTGCCTCGCAAATGATTTTTTATAACCCTTAGTCCATTCCGAAACCAACCTGTCTTGATATTTAATATACCCATTAGTTGGTGTATGTAATCCAATCAAAGATCTTGCAAGCGTTGATTTACCACATCCTGATTCGCCAACAATTCCAAGAGTTTCGTTTCGATTGACAGAGAACGATACCCCGTCGACTGCGCGGAGAGGCTGTGGTTGTCTATCAAGAAGTTTATCAACTAGACCTTGTTCGTTCTCATAGTATTTCTTTAGTTTATTTACGTGAAGTATTTTATTATTTGTCATATATTTCTTTATTTGTTGTTGCCTTTTGATGACTCATCAATAATGTGCTGATCAGACCCAGCATGAAAACAGGTAACATGGTGATTACTATTTTTTTTAACCAACTTAGTTGGTGGCTTATGATTAATACACTCCTCAGTTACTTCCGGGCAACGGTCAGAAAACGGACATCCTTTTGGCATATCGCTATCAATAAGATTTGGTACCGTACCGTTAATCGGCTCTATTTTACCATTGTTATCAACAGAATTAGGAAGACTGTTAATAAGCCCTTGTGTATAAGGGTTTTCTGGATGATTAATCACGCGTTTTGTTGGCCCGAGCTCAAGAATTTCTCCACCGTACATGACTGCAGCTTTATCAGCAATTTGTGATACAACTCCCAAATCGTGGGTGATAAGTAGTATACTCATGTCATTATTTGACTGTATCTCTTTTAGTAAATTTAGAATTCCCGCTTGTATTGTAACATCAAGACCTGTGGTCGGTTCATCAGCAATCAGGAACCTTGGATTTGAAGCAATAGCTTGTGCAATCATCGCCCGCTGGAGCATACCGCCACTAAATTGATTTGGATATTCATCAGCACGGCTGGCTGGATCCGGAATATCAACAGATTCTAACAAACTGACGGATTGTTTTTTACTTTCTTCTGACACAAATTCCCTCCCGGGTACAAATAAATCTTTAATGAAATCTAAATTTGTATACTTACCCGAATTATTCAAACGCTCATTCATTTCAACTACTTCAGCTATTTGTCTTCCAACTGTCAGAGAGGGGTTAAAACTTGCACCAGGGTCTTGAGAAATAATGCCTATTTCAGTCCCTAAGAGTAGTTGTTGGGTTCTCGATGAAACTGATAGTAAATTTATGTACTCACCATCAGTAGCTTCTCTTTTCGAAATCCTAGCGAGTTCAGGTGCATAATACCACACTTCACCCCTTGTTATCTTTCCTGGTGTATCTACCAAATTTACGATAGATTTGCCAGTAACACTTTTTCCACTTCCGCTTTCACCAACGATACACAATACTTCTTTAGAGTTAATATCAAAATTAACCCCGCTTACTGCATTAATTGTGCCTTGTTGAGTGAAAAACCGAGTCGTTAAATCCTCAACTTTAATAAGTTCTTTTTCTTTTTTCATTGTTTATCACCAGCCTGAAGATCTGGATCAAGTGCATCCCTAAACAAGTCCCCAATCAAGTTAATCCCGACCACAGCGAGAACAATGAAAATCCCTGGGATTGTTGACATCCACCATGAACTGCCAAGATAATCTCTTCCTTGGGCTATATCATAACCTAGTGATAGAGTTGTTCCTGAATACCCAAGGAATGAAAGTGAGCTTTCTAATATGATAATTGTTGCCATTTGTACAGTCCCCATGACTAAAATTGGTGTTATACAGTTTGGTAGTACGTGTTTTCTAATAATTCGAATATCGTTCATACCCATTACTTTTGCTGCTGTAACATAGTCTTCATTCTTCACCGACATAGCTTCAGCTCGTGCTACCCGTGCAATCCATACCCAAAGTACGGAAGAAATTGCAATTGTAATTGTGCCAGGAATCGGTATCATTTTAGGCATATTACTTGTTAACCCAATTGCAACAAACGGGTCTGGTATCTCAATGGTTTGTGAGCCAAATATGCCGAATAGGCTCAGTGCCATCAGAATTGAAGGGAATGCAAGAAGAATGTCTACAAACCGCATAATTAGAGTATCAATGATTCCTCTGTAATAACCAGCTAATAGCCCAGCAGACATTCCGATAAATATTGATATAGACATCCCTAGTAAGGCTACTATAAATGAAGTTCTCGCACCAAATAGACCACGAGAGAGTATATCACGACCGTTTGCATCAGTCCCAAGTACGTGATTAAGTGTACCAGTGTTGTCTACCGTTTCTGTCGTGATTTCTCCATCACTCAATACAGTACTTTCTTCCACACTACCGAAGCCGTATGGTGGCTGATTCGTATTGTCAGTATATTGAGTATTAGGATTATGAGGCGCGATCAATGGAGCAAATACTGCACTGAAAAATAAGACAGTTACTAATATAACCCCAAGCAGTGCAGCATGATTCGTAGTAAGTTCTTTTTTCAAGCTTTCAATTGTTCTAGTCGAAAACATTATATTGTCTCCTGAGGGTTCAATTTAGCATTGAATATATCCACCAATATATTTATAATTACAAAAACAGCACCGACTGTAATTAGTATGCCCTGCATGGTAGGCCAGTCCACTACTCTTAATGATCGGATGAACAACAGACCAACACCTGGCCAGTTGAAAATTGTTTCAACCACAACCGAACCACCTATAAGAACCCCAAATTGGATACCAGCGACAGTGACTACGGGAGCTATGCTGTTTTGCAGAACATATCGATACATTACTATTTGAGAAGGTAACCCTCTTGTGTGTGCAGAGACCACATATTCTTTCCCAAGTTCTGCGATTACACCGTTTCTGGTCATTCTAAATAACAATGCAGTAAAATATGTTCCTAAGGCAACTGTTGGCAGTAGAATGTGACGAAGCCAACCAGTGAAACTCTCAGTAATAGGTACCCTACCACTAGTTGGCAGAATTCCTATTTGAACTGAAAGTAATAACACAAGCATGATCGCTAACCAAAAATTCGGTGTACTAAGTCCGCTAAGTGAAAAAATATTCGAGAAGTTATCAACAAATTCACCACGGTGTTTTGCACTAATAATTCCTAAAGGAATAGAAATTATAGTTGCAAAAGCCAGAGAAGTTACTGCCAACTCAAATGTATTTGGCAGTGTACGAGCTATAAGAGTTAAGACTGGTTCACCAGCAGTAAATGAAGTTCCAAAATCACCTTGCAAGATGTTGGTTATGTATCTAATATACTGAATGGTGAGAGGCTCATCTAAACCAAGTTCTCTTCTTATATTGTCTATCGTTTCGGGTTGGGCATCAGGTGGAGCAATTAATCTTGCGGGGCTCGTCGGAGTCAAATGACGTAATATGAAAGTAAGAGTTACAATACCCCAAAGAACTAGAATTCCTTGAATTATCCTCTCGATCAATAGTTTATATGTGTTCATTTTGAATTATTTCTAATATATAATTCCAGAGTCAGTGACAAGTTAACGGATTTCAATATTACGCGTACTGATCAATTCGTCTGGACGTGAATCAAAACTAATTTCGGTGCTTACTCCTGTAATAAATGGTTGTTGATGTAAAAATAGGATAGCCTGATCTTCAACGAAGATCTGGTGTGCCTGTTGAACCTTTCTCTCACCCTCTTCTTCGTTCTCTTCAGAAAACGATTCCTCCCAAAGCCTTTCCACTTCTTCGACCTTCTCTTGCTCAGCTGTAATTGGCCATAATGGAGTGCTATCTGGATTCAACATCATAAATCCTATATTAGGTCGACTATCATACGAAGGTTGACCGTAACCATTAATATAGAAGTCAAGATCTCTCTGATCAGTTGCCCTATTAATGTATGTAGAGAAATCCATAAGTTCAAGATCGCAACTCACATTTGGTAAGCTATCTATCATATCAACAATAGAAGTTGCGATTTCTTCTCCCTGCATTAACCGACCTGTACCGAGTGACAGCGTAATTTCAGCACCAGCATATCCACTTGCTTCTACTAATTCGGTAGCTCGTTCGGGATCATACTCTGGAGGCTCGATATTAGGATCATACCCAAACTGTGTTGGTGTTGCAGCTTGGCTTACAGGAGTTCCTTCTCCAAATAATTGATTATCAAGATATTGTTCAACATCTACCGCCAAATTGAGCGCTTCACGGAACTCAATACTATCAAATGGTTCTACAGAGTGATTCATGTAACCGCCTACAATTCTTGGTGTAACATTTGGGGCTACATAAGTATCGTCTGAATCGGCTACTCTTCCCACGTCCGTCACAGGAAGTGCCTCAGATAGGTGAGTCTCGCCAGCCAAAAGACTATTAACACGTGTACTATCTTCACCAACCCATTCCATTTCTAGGGTGGCTATCTCACTTTGATCGCCCCAGAAGTCATCGAATGGTTCAAGCGTAGCAGACTCCTCATTTGTGAATTCTATCATTTCAAATGGTCCTGTTCCGTTTGCCTTTAAAATGATTTCATCATCATCTTGGTTTTCTGTCCATTCCTGGTTCATGATCATTAAACCAAGATAAGAGGCGGAAGGAATCTCGATATTGGTATTCAATCCATCTGATATGATATCGACAGTGTACTTATTAATTGCCTCCGCGCCTTCCCAACCGCCGAGTTGATTTTTTCTTACACTGGCGGGTCCAAAATCATCATCGATCATTCTATTCACACTGAACACAACATCATCTGCAGTAAACTCTTGTCCTTCGTGGAATGAGACATCTTCACGTAGTTCAAATCGAAATCGCCCCGGTTCTTCGCGGTACCAGTCAGTTGCGAGCCGTGGAACTATGTTTCCTTCATTATCTCTTCCGAGCAGTCCGTCATACACTGCGTCAAGAAATGGAGATGTCGGGAGTGAATTAGTTTGGTGCGGATCAATACCATTTCCGCTATCGGCAACTAACGAAACGGTTAAATCAAAACTTGAGTCATCTGTTTCGACTTCATCTGTTCCACCGCCACCTAAGCAGCCTGAAACGGTACCAATTGTAATCGCTCCTCCTGTTGTAACCAAGTACTTACGTCGGTTCATCGTCACAACGAAAAAAAAACTTAGGAATATAAAAACATTTTCATAATATTTAACCACATGTGGTAAAAGTATGCTTACATTCTAATGCAAATAGTAATATATAAGGCCTTAATATTTGATATTGTTGAATTAGTGGTTTTTTAAGGGACACTTGGTTGTCTAGTGATTGATCTGATCTCTGGCGGTTATAATAATCAGTCGATCACATCGAGAACCTCCCGATCTCTTCCAGTAGGTGCTGAATCTGTGTCTGTGGTGCGTGGCTAGTCTTCAACAAGACGGTTATTGTGCGTTCTACCGGTACCCAGTCGCTTTCGGCGGCTATAATCAGGAGTTCGGAATATGCATCAACAGCTGCTGAGTAGCGGTGTATTTTCGCATCCAGCGACAAAAATAACCTCAACGGGTTATCTATTCCACTGAAAAACCAACTGATTAATCGATTTCGACAGATATCAACGCGAAGTTGGGTAGTCTGCAGAGAGATGTCTCTCACGAGTCGACGTTCCGTCCGTCGGAACACCTACGTCACCGTCATCTCCTTCCGCACGATATTCAGGAATGTTCGTGCAGGCACGCGCGTCTTCAGCCGCTGTTCAATGTCGAGTCAGATCTGCACCAACAAGTCAACGATCAACCACATATCGTAGAGGATCACCGCAAATCCGAAGTAAAACACTCTAATCGCTGTATTCCGTAATGTTGTCCATGCCAGAAAATCTTTGATCGACTCGTAGCTATTCTCGATACCCCACATGCGGGCGTATCGCCCCAGTAGGCGGGGGTACGCCCGCGGGCTTTCTTCGTTTGATTGTTCACCTGCAAGTTCGTCATAAACACCACATTCATATCTTCTTTCTTTGTTGAAAGAACCCCGATCAGCGTCGGAGTGACCGCCACGGACGCTCCTCAAATCGTCTTGTCCATCTTATAACACCAAGAGTAGGATTTGCTCGGTGGAGTACCGGTATCATCTGGAACTCATCGCAGTCATCGTAGTATGCGACATAGGTGATATCAATCACCACGTCGTAGTACCTGTGAGAAGAACAACAAGCAAGAGCCGAGAAAATCATCGACCCGCGATTTGGCGAAGCTGAATCGAGCGGTAAGTTGCTCAAAGAGATCGGAGACGAGAGCGCGAAACTCGTTCCCGCTCTCGACGATTAGTGGGGAAGCTTCCCACTTGAGACTCTTCCAGACCTGCTCAATTGGATTGAGATCTGGCGAGCCAACTGGAAGAAACACGAAATCGATGCCAATAGAGATTAGCGATCAAACCCATAATCTGCTTTCGTCAATCGATTTCCCCTCTCACGGTTTCTCAGGACAGCACTCTGGAAATGGATGCTAATCCCTATTACTACGAGCGATCGCCGGCCAGCAAACACTACTGTGAACGTACAAATTACTGTTTCAGACTGTTGAGGCGACGAAACTCGTTGATACCGACACACAGGCGATCTTAGACGTGCATTGTACGACAACTCGAGAAGGAAGCGACGCAGACGTGTGTGAGCAACTCGCCCGCCGGTACGGCGGCGAGTTGCAGACTCTCGCCGCATCGAGGCATTTCAAAAGACAAGCTAACACAGTACCTCAGAGCGTTCCAATTACGCCGGGAACTATATCGAAAGCCTGGTCGAGACGCCCTCAAACACGCTGTTCAAGCGACTCTCTGAAATCAACAATGTGCTACGCAAGAGCGAATTCTGTATATCTTTGATTGAATCATGGTTGATAAAAAGGGATGTGTTTATGGATGATAAACTACCATAATAAAAATATCATCTGCTCAATGTCCACGTCAGAACATAGTAAAATATTCAAAATATTTCATAAGAAAACTCTACACGAGTTGGAGAACACGTGAAAAAAGTAGAGGCCGAAACAATGAGTGATGAACAATCGTCTATCGTCGTACTGACACAGCAGTTTCCACCGGAAACAGGTGCACCGTCGGTACGTTGGGACGAACTCAGCAAACGCTGGACTGACGATGCCAATGTCACGGTAGTTACGTCAGCCCCAGACCATCCGGAAGGTGAGTTGTATGATGGATATGACAATGGCTGGCTTCAAACGGAACAGCGAGGAGATGTTGACGTTCTCTATACAAAGACAATAACCTCCTCCAGCGGGAATCTGATGCGTCGGAGCCTCAAATTCGTCTGGTTTATGTTGATGTCACTCGTT
>LFCJ01003254.1_pt1 | contig 11895 bp, 11 predicted proteins | sample 643141 | NCBI WGS metagenome assembly LFCJ01 (sample SAMN03766243, study PRJNA286221) | soda lake metagenome | biome: soda lake; feature: Kulunda steppe; material: water; isolation source: sample B1-Br-g2 brine of Lake Bitter-1 | place: Russia: Kulunda steppe | collected 2010-07 | reverse complement strand
GCGATGCCGTGCGTTCGCGGTCCTGGTACCGTGAATTCCGTGAAATAGTACTGATGTGTCTCGTCTACAACATCAAGCGTGCCATCAAACAGTGAAATCAACCGCAGTATGGCGATTCACCACGGCCTTCGTATCTATCACGTCGATCCAATTTGTCCGTGTTCCAATCAAAAGACGTGTGCAGACGTGGTAACTCAGTTCCCATCGAATTAAACCTACAAACATGCACGGGGTAAAATTTTGGATTGGATGAATAGACTTGACAAAACGCGTATATTTTCACCCGACCCGAATCGGCTTCCACGCCGCTGGTCACCTCCGACCCGTAGACGATTACAAAGGGGTGGTGGCTGGTTGCTCTCTTCCCACCTGCGAGAACTGAGATTGATGATTGCACCAAACTCGTGTCATCCAATCAAAATCGGTGTTTGTTTACCAGTTTGTGTAATTCTCCTCGGTAATCGCATGAGGCTCTCGGGTGATAAGTGGGATCTGTGAGAATACGTCCCAATCTCCGGCCCCGATGGAGGCCTCTATCGGAAGCTCACAATGCGGTGCAATGAAACTGGCTTCATCATGTTGCCTACGCGTGAGCGGTAGCACCGACCGTCGTCTCGAAGATCCCGATTTTCCGTCGACTCTTGTCGAGGTTTATCTGCCTCGCGTTGTTGTCGACTGGCTAACCATTCTGTGTTCTCTTAGAGGAGGAAGCGACAGATTTAGTAGCTGAGCTTCTGAAGCGGGGGCTATGGATTCTGATGGTAAGCCAGACGGTATTGATACTGACTATCCGGAACTTCCGGAGTCAGGTCTCACAACGTTCCTGAAAACTGATCGAGTTCCCCCTACCGAATTGACCGACGCCCCCGATGTCGGCATCGTGGGCGTTCCTTTCGACACCGGTGTCATTAGAAATCCAGGTGCCCGGTTCGGTCCTCGAGCAATACGGGAAGCCAGTGCGAAGAACGCCTACTTTGCTGGGGTGATGGATGGCGTTGCGAACATCGACTCGGGACGGGTCGTGGATTTCAACGAGGTGACTATCGTCGACTGCGGGGACACCCCAACGAACCCGACGAACGTTGAGCAGTCGACCGCAGCCATCATGGGGTACGTCGAACGCGTCGCAGCAAAGACGATGCCAGTGGTGTTAGGGGGTGACCACTACATCAGCTATCCGTCTTTTTTGGGCTATGCACAGGCCGTCGATGACGAGGTCGGGATCGTCCACCTCGATGCGGACTCGGATGCCACGGCGGATTCTCCGTATGGAGACCACACGCAGGCGACGCAGTTTTCACTGGTCCACGAAACCGAGTACGGAAATTGGGAAAACCACGCGATGCTTGGGCTTCGCGGGTACGAACCACCTCGAGTCCTGAAGCTCGCACGTGAGGAGGGACTTTATTATGATAACGTCGCTCAGGTTCGCGAGAAGGGTATCCGAACTAGCGTTCGGGAGGCTGTCGACCACGTTACTGAGAGTGTCGACCATGTCTACGTTTCAGTGGACATCGATGTCGTCGATCCTGCGTTCGCACCGGGAACTGGTGGTCCAAAACCGGGCGGGCTGACGAGCACGGAACTGATCACGACGATGGAAGAGCTAGGGACCTACGACTCGGTGGGGGCGATAGACCTTGTCGAAGTCGCTCCGCAACTCGATCCGACCACAACGACCCAGCGTGAGTCGACGGCACTGCTGGCTCAGAAGGGAATTTTGCGGTTCATTGAGAGCGCGTTCCTCTGATCGGGGCTACCGGCGCCCGGTGACCGGCATCTGGAATCGCCCATCCGTCCGGTTCCCGCATCAACGTAAGCAGAATTATATATCTTCGGCAATCTCATTTCGGATGAGGCAGAATGCAAATCAGTGAAGTTGTTATCCGAGAGTTCGAATATAAACTCGAAGACGTCGGCGTCAGAAACGGTCATCAGGTCTACGAGCCGGGGTCAACAGCAACACCCCGGGGGTTCGTCCTCACGATCCGAACCGACGAAGACATCCAAGGGCACTACAGGGGATTTATGATAACGCCACCGATGATTGCACAAATCAAAACGGTTGCACCGGAGTATCTCATCGGCGAGGATCCCCGGAATCGAGAGGGAATTTGGCAGACTCTCTGGCGTGCACTTCGTCACACAGATCACGCTGGCCTCGGCCCCATTGATGTCGCACTATGGGACGTCGTCGGCAAATACTACGATGACAGCGTTTCCAACCTCCTCGGTGGCTACCGGACTGAAATCCCGGCCTACGCGTCGACGTACTTTCCCGACCGCGAGCCGGATGGGCTGAGCAGTCCGGAGTCGTTCGTCGAATATGCAACCGAACTCCTTGAAGCGGGATTCTCCGCAATGAAGATCCATCCATTCGGGGACCCGGAGCGAGACATCGCACTCTGTGAGGCCGTCAGTGACGCGGTCGGCTCCGAGATGCAATTGATGCTCGACCCAGCCAGCGAGTACCAGACGTACGCACAGACGCTGAAAGTGGGACGTGCTCTCGATCGCCTCGGGTTCTTTTGGTACGAGGATCCGCTCGGAGACACGGGACAGAGCACTCACATGTCAGGTAAGCTGGTGGCATCCCTGGACACGCCGATACTCGGCGGTGAACACGTCAGGACTGGTCCCTTCGGCGTGGCCAACCATCTTCAGGACGACGCGATGGACCTTGTCAGGGCGAGTGCGCACCTCGATGGCGGTATCACTTCGGTGATGAAAATCGCACATGTCGCCGAATCGTTCAGCCTCGACGTGGAACTCGACGTTGGTGGTCCGGCCCATCTCCACTGTCTCAGCGCTATTAGGAACGCGAACTACTTCGAGCGAGGACTCCTGCATCCGGAGGTGAGCTGGATGTCAGATCACGGCCTTCGCGACGACGTCGGTGTCGTCGACGAGAGTGGGTGTGTCAGTATCCCAAGCGGGCCGGGACTCGGAGTCGACATTGATTGGGAGTTCATAGAGCGCCGACTAACCGAAAAAACAGTAATCGATACCCCCGGTGGAAGTGGCCTCGCATGACCGAGACCTGCAGAAAGCAAGCGACGGTGGGACTCATCACTCGCTCGAGAGGAGTGGTCACGATTTCAAAACCCCCGTCAGTGTGAGAACAAAGTATAAGTCACCGTGTAAAAAAATTACAGATGGAATGAACGTTTCAGACCCACCTAGGTGGTCGAACCTGATGTCATCACGGTTTGACCCAATTCAAGACGAGGAGAGTGAGGCGAGAGTCTGGTTCCGAGATATCGTCGATGAGACGACACCAGAGAACGTAGACGAATACGACGTCACGTTGCTTGGTCAACCGTACGACGGCGGCCACATTTTGGGCCGGCCTGGAGCACGAAAGGGACCTGAGGCGCTTCGCAAAGCTATGGCGAACACGAGGCCCTACCACATCGATAACGGGTCAATCGACCTCGCAATCGGTGACGTAGGCAACCTTCGAGTGCCCTCCGGAGAGAGCAACACCACCGCACACGAAGCGCTGATGGAGTCGGCAGCGGAACTTCATGACGCCGACACGTTCCCGCTATTCTTGGGTGGCGATCACTCGATTGCACATCCGAACGCCGCGCCACTTCTCAGCGAGTACGACTCGGTTGGCGTAATAAATCTTGATTCACATGCCGACCTGATGGAACTTATTGGGGGTCAGCCCCACACTGCGTCCCCGTTCCTCCAACTGTATGAGGATGGGCTAGAATCGTACACAATCCTCGGTGCGAGAGGATTTGGCCTCGGCGAGAACGATATCGATATCATGGCCGAACACGGCGACGAACCGATCAGCGCAGAGGAGGTCAGTGACGATCCGGATGCAGCGGCCGAGCGTGCACTTGAGTTGATGGACGGCGTCGACGCAATCTACGTTACGCTCGACATTGACGTTCTGGACCTGTCGTTCGCTCCGGGCACGAGTTCACCGTACCCGGGCGGGATCCTCCCCCGTGAACTGTTCCGTATCGTCAGACAACTTGGGGCGGACGAACGCGTTGTCGGCTTCGAACTCGTCGAGTGTCTCCCGCAACTTGACTGGGAACAGGTGCCAGCGACAACGACAAACGGTGGGCGAGCGATCTGCCATTTCCTTTCAGGGTTTGCAGAACAGCAGTGAATACCGAGATAACTCCGACGCTAACAGACCATAGCTTCCCACGCTCAGTTGTATCTTTCACTCCTGACCGCCGTCTCTAGTTCCATTGATCACCCGAACCAGGGTGGAAAATTTGACTGATTAAACACACTAGTTCATACCGATGATCGGGCACAAGTAGTGGTAGCGGCAACGCTATCAACTCACGTGTCCCATGCCGGTCGATCACGCAAAAAAGTCTCTTTTTCGTCGACTTCTCGAGTTGGAGGGACGAACTCTGCGCCAGCCCAACGGTTACTCGAACTGATTCATTCGATCGGGTAAAACCGCCACGTCGGGACTGGGACTGAGCCGCCAGTCCGACAGCGGGCCGTCTGTCAGAAGTTGGTGTTGTATTGGGCGCCGTCCGGTGCTCGCAGACTGATCGGACCGGGAGTTCCGTCGTTCGTCGTCGTTTCCGCCGCACAGGCAGAGACGGCGACGACGACGTTATCCTCCGCCCGGAACGTAATTTCGTCACCAGGTTCTGTGATGGGTTCGAGTATATTGACGTCGTCGCTATCGGTTATAACAGTCCGCATGAACACGTTCAACGGCTCCTGAATCAGGTGTTCCGGAACGTCCCATTTGCTCAACGCCTCGGAGAGATTCTCTCGACAGCCTCGACTCCCAGGTTGGTCGTAGCCGTCGAGAATCCAGTGGTTGCACGGTGCGTACAACAAGTCGTGAACGCCACAGTCGTCCGCCACGATTTCCAACATTGGCGTTCCCTCTGTCGAATACAGATGATCACCGGTGGTGATCCGAAGGCCGCCAGCCTGGCGCATCGTGTACTTTGCTGAAGAGCGTAATCGTTCATCAGTTGGATCGAAGACAACGAGGTCTGCGACTTGTCCTCCTTCTGGGTCAACGACGGACAGTTCTTCGTCTGTTGATAGCTCGACTGCTGCCCCGTGCTTCGGCGGGATGTCTATCTGTACCATTGCACTCACACTTTTTGTTCACTTTGATATAAGAATACTGGAAGGGTGAACGAATTTGTATTACTACTGCGAAAAGAAATGAACCCATCGACCGAGCAGTGGTGAGTGGGTCGATGAAGCGATTTCGACAGGGCAATCAACAGATCAGCGTTGTTGGAAGCCGCTAAGGAAATGTGCGATTCCTCTCCCACCAGCGACTGCCGTGAGTTGGTCCGTATCGAGCATTGGTGAAAATTCATAGACGCCAAACCCCCTGACACGATCGTCCTCACCGAAAGCGCGGAGCAGTTGGTTTACTTCTCTCGACAGCAGGCCGCCCGGTTCAGAAGAACTCGTTCCCGGTGCCGTCATCGTATCCAATACGTCGACGTCGAAACTGATGTACAGCGTATCGACGTCGCTGACAGCATCGAACGCTGTCTGGATCGCGCTATCGATGTCTCGACCGACAGCTTCGGCGGTGACAGTGGTTACGTCTTTCTGTTCGGCGTATTCGACGTACGGAGTACTGAGTCCGAACTGTCGTGCACCGACCTGCACATACGAGTCGAGTCCGGCCTCGATCAGTTGTCTGAACGGTGTGCCGGTATGGGGCTGTCCGTCAATAAACTCTCGGAGGTCAGAGTGTGAGTCGAGGTTAATAACCCCAACTGAACTGTGCTGGTCAAGCAGTGGTGCGACGTTAGAGTACGCTAGTGAATGGTCACCACCGAGGAACACAGGAGTAAGAGATGTTTGGTGGATCCTGCGCGTCGTTTCGAGGAAGACCGTCTGTGCTTCCTCAACGGTACTCCCTTTTGGATACGGGATGTCACCGAGATCAGCGATGGTTGTCACTGGTCCGTTGTCCCGGTGGTGGGTCTTCGTCCCTGCTAGAGCGGCTCTGAGCTCGTCGGGGCCGGTTCGCGTTCCTGGCCGCCCCAAAATATGTCCCTCGTCGTACGGTTCACCGACGAGTGCGACATCATACTGGTCGGCACGGTCGAGCGAAATCACGTCGACAATGTCACCGAACTGTTCGTCGTTCGGATCTCGAGAGGGAGCATTCCACTGTCCGGGCTTGTCGAAAAGTCCTGGCACGGATGAAAAAGATTCAACGGAGAATATATAATTATCGAAACTCGTTCGGATGGCGACCGGACGAGAACGGTTTATTATCTCCGGAGAATGATGGCGATATATGCAAGAGCCTGAATCGACACCGGGACGGCGAGCATCGGCGGAACTGGCGGCATTCGTGTCCACTCTTCACTTCGACTCACTTCCGGATCCGGCGGTCGAGACGGTCGAGCGGTGTTTTGTTGATACGGTCGGCGTCGCTATCGCTGGGGCGGCTCACGATGCAGGAAGACGGGCGATCGAAATGAGTTCAGCCACCTCCGAGGGTACTGTTCCCCTACTGGGAACAGAACAGCAAGCGTCGCTCAAAGCGGCAGTTTTCGCAAACGCCACGGCGGCCCATACGCTTGACTTTGATGACGACCAGTTCGAGATCACCAGTCATCCTAGTACCACACTTGTTCCGACAATCCTGTCGCTGGCCGCGGGCGAAAGGGATGTCAACGGACGTGGCGCGATTGAGGCCTACGCTGCGGGGTTTGAAACGCAATACTACCTGGCACAGGCAATTACTCCATCTCATTACGAACGTGGATGGCATGGGACGGCGACCTTCGGGGTGTTTGGAGCAACAGCGGCCGCCGCGTCGATACTCAATCTTGAGACGTCCGAGATACGACACGCGTTCAACATCGCAGCATCGACACCTGCTGGCGTCTATCAGAACTTCGGAACAATGGCCAAGCCAATGCACGCAGGACAGGCTGCCCGATCTGGCGTCACCGCAGCACTGTTAGCCAGTCGTGGCTTTACCGCCGCACCGGACGCTATAAGCGGTGAGAAAGGGTTCTTCGAGCTATACGCCGGTCAAGCAGGTGTCACTACTGACGCCTGTCCAACGCTCGGGGACCGGTGGGCGCTTGTCGAGAACGGGGTATATAAAAAAAGTATCCCTGCTGTTATGCGACTCACAACGCGATTGAGGCCTCAAAAAGTCTGCGCCCGCAGGTCGGGACAATACCTGACGATATCGAGGCTGTCCACGTAACCGTCTCACCCGGTGCAGCTGAAATGTTAACGTATCCAGATCCAAGGACAGGTAACGAAGCGAAATTCTCACTCGAGTACTGCGCCGCGAGTGCGCTCAGCCCGGAACCTGTCTGTATTGGAACGTTCGACGACGAGGCGATAGCCGACCCAACACGACAGACACTCAGGGAACGAGTCGAGATGAAAATCGATGATACGATCCCGTACACTGACACCCGTGCGACTGTAAAAATAGTCAGGACGGACGGGGAGATACTACAGGAACAGCATGTACCGACGCCGGGATCACCCGACGCACCCTTGACTGAGGCCGAACTCAAACGAAAGTTCGATCAGTGTCTCCGACAGGTTGGACGTGACAGCGATGACCTGTTTGCAGCTTTGCGACGGCTGCGACGAACTGACCTTGGACCCGTCGTCGAAGAACTGTAATAGGGGGCGTCTGAATTCAATTGGTATCTGCGCACTGGAAAGTCGACCACTGTTTATAACAACTTTTTCTGTGACCAGTTGATTTATTTCTGTCAGGCTCGTAGCATTAGCCGTGACATTTGAACTATCCCCACCTAAAGAGTGGACAACATTTCTCGAGTACCAGTTTGCACGTCCGGGTGCCAACTGGAAAGACGGAGCGACCTTTGGTTCTACAATCGAAACAACAACGATAGCGTCAGTAACCGACTACGACGCCGTTCTCATTGGGGAGCCGTACGATCGCGGTAACACTAGTGCGATTCCAGGTGCCAGATTCGGGCCCGGCGAAGTTCGATCGGGGTTAGCAAACACAAAAACGCGAAACCTCGCTAACGGTTCAGTCACGCTTGATGTTGCGGACTTGGGAGACCTTTCGCTCCCGCAAGGAAAGAGCAACCAAGAGTTCGCGATGAACGTCCGTGAGTTCACCGAAACTGTCCACGAATGGGACGTCTTCCCGATATTTATTGGAGGCGATCATTCACTTACCTATGCCAACTGTGCTCCGTTGCTCGAGACCGACGGCGCCGTTGGAATCATCAACATCGACTCGCACGATGATCTGAAAGGGAACGTCGACGGTGAACCACACTCCGGTTCGAACTTCCGGAATCTATGTGATGAGGGATTGGACCAGTACACCATGCTCGGTGCCAACCAATTTGGGGTTTCTGATGCCAGCTACGAGGTGCTAGAGGCCGCAAACGGTGCTATTGTCACCGATGAGGAGGTCGGTGACGACCCCGAAGGGGCGGCTCGTAAGGCGCTCAATACGATGGATGGTATCGATGCAATCTACGTCTCGCTTGATATCGACGTATTAGAGGTGCCGTTCGCACCGGGGACCAGTGCTCCGTATCCGGGCGGAATTCTGCCACGAGAACTCTTCCGAATGCTTCGGCAACTACTCATAGACGAGCGTGTCGTCGCATTTGACGTGGTTGAGGTAGCGAATACGGTTGATCACAAGAGCCCACAGACCGCAGAGTACGGAGGTGCGGCAATTGCACACGCACTCAGCGGGCTGGAACAGCGGTCTGAGATGGCATAGCTCCCTGCTCGAAAGATAGTCGGCCCTGTCCGACGGCCTCGTATTTTTTCAGTCAGTTCAGGTGAGGACAGGTTATGTTCGCTTCGGGCGTATTACATGGTCAAAACATCCGTTCGTTCGAGCGTCATATGTCGCTCTTCCGTGTCTGTCAGACCAAAGCCTGTCGAACTGATTACGCCCGTCGTGTCGAATTCGACGATCGCTCGCTTGACGCCGGTAAGTGCCCGTCGCCTAGGGAGTACGAGGTGCCTTCGATCCGTCGCCTAAAGTCACTCGGTGCGAACCTCGGCCGAGATCAGTATCGAGTGACGACCACTCAACCTATTTTGATCGTGTTCCGGGGAACGGCCAACAGAACGCTGCCTCCATGGCTCTATAACGATTAATCCAACCACAGAATCGAGCGCGGTATCTTGGTTGGAGCCAGCCGATGGCTCTTCGCTGTCGAAACCGGTCCGGATTAAGGAGCGTCCCCGAGTTGGTAACATATGTCTGATATCGCTACATTTATTTTCCTCGTGTTAATTTCTCCTGTATGGGAAATTCCCCAGAACAGACTGTAGCAAGCGATGAGGTATTGTATTCCGAAGAGGATTATTTGGATTTAGAAGACCAACCCCACCCATCACGGTCGGGCGGCGTGAAAACGTTTTTGCGCGCCAAACAGTGTCCCCCTAGCAAACTCACAGAAGACGTTGATATCGGTTTCATCGGCGTCCCCTTCGATCACGGAGCGACCAGAGAGCCGGGTGCCCGACATGGCCCGTCGGCAGTGCGTGACCAGATGACTGGCGAGTACCACTTCAGGGTACACAGCCCGCGACACAATGATGGATTCTTGAGTTTCCCGTCCGAAGAAGTAAAAAACTACAACAGTATCGAGGTCCGTGACTGCGGTGATGCGCCAACAGTCCACAGCGACGCACTCGAGACTGGAAAACGGGTCAAAGCGTATGTCGAGCGTATCGCTGAAAAGGCGATGCCAATCATTGTCGGTGGCGACCATTATATTACGTATCCGGCGTTCGTAGGATATGCCGACAGTGTCGGAGAAGATGTGGGACTTATTCATCTCGATGCACACACTGATACCTCAGCTGACAGCAAACTGTACGGTAAACACTATCACGGTTCACCGATGGCTCGAATCGACGAATCCAAATACGGTAGCTACGACACCCATGCGATGGTCGGGATCCGCGGGCGTGGTAGCCTTTCTTTCGCCGATATCAGGGAGGAGACCGACCTCTACGTCGATTACGCGCAGGATATCGAAAAGAAGGGAATTGAGGCATCGATTCAGGGTGCGATCGACCACGTTACCTCCAAAGTCGACAATGTGTACCTCACAGTCGACATCGATGTCGTCGATCCCGGATTCGCCCCAGCGACCGGAACGCCCACTTTCGGAGGGCTCTCTAGCGGTGAGTTTATGCACGCAATGGAGCTGTTAGGAGAGTGTACGGCGATCGGTGCAGCCGACATCATGGAGGTCGCACCGAACCGCGCTTCACATGATATGACGTCGCTACTCGCCGCGAGGGGGGTAGAGCGGTTCCTACAGTCGCGTATGTCTGACAAGGCGAAATAATTCTCGTTGGCTGAATATGCATTTCCGCTGATTGACGTCGGGTTACTCCCCTGTCGGTGTTGATTGGTAGTCTAACAACTCCTTCACCGTTACCGCTATCAGAAAGAACGATTAACTGACGGATTCATTTTACGACACTATACACCGCTTGGACGTGGCATTTTGAAAGTGAGAAGAATTACTACTATCAAAATAATTGCAAGGCAGATGTATCCCTCATTAAAAAAGCCACGATCCGAAACGACCCCGAAAACGACCGGCCCAGTTGAGCCAACAATTTGTGCTGCCGTTCGAACGGTTCCGAGCCCAGTTCCTTGTATATGTTTTGGGAACTGCTCTGCGAAAAATGACTGAGTGACTGCTCCGTTTCCAAGCATCGTACTAATCAGTAGCGTCACAATAAGTATCGTCTCGGGACGGTGGACAAACGGGAGTAACAAAAGCCCACAGACCGGTCCGAGAAGCACGCTAATAAGAGCCCACCGTATCCCGATCCGATCATACGCCATTCCAGCAAGTGGCTTTACTAGCGCACCTGCTGCGAAAAACACTCCAAACAGTATACTAGCTAGTGTTGCCGAGAATCCCTTTTCAACGACGAGATAGGTCGGAAAAAACGAGGTGAATGCCTGCCAAAAAAAGAAGAAGAGAATAAGACTGGCCGCCATAAATACCATTGTGGGACGACGAAACGACTTCAGGATATAGCGAGCTGTGCTCGTCGACTCCTGTTTCACCAAACTATCTCCCTTTGAGTGCCTTGGAACAATAAACCAGATGCCAAGTCCTCCAAGGATTAGGAACGGGATAATAAAACCGAGCCCTGCTTGCCAAACTAACATCACTGCGAACGTTCCTGCAATCGGAGGGACAAGCGCCTGGCCAAGGTCTCCGAATGCCATCGTAAGCCCGAGAGCACTTCCGAGTCGATCCTGATAGATGTCAGAGAGAACTGTGATACGAGCGATTGGAAACAACGAACTGGCAAGTCCCCACGTAGCCACCGCTAAAAACAGGATGATCGCGTTCGGTGCAAACACAACAAAGCAGAGAGCAAGTCCGACTAGCCAGACGCAGAGTGTCAGAATCATGCCCTCGGTATAGCGGTCTGCGAGGAAGCCCGCCGGCAGTTGTCCGATTGCTCCTCCGAACCAGAGCACCGTCACCAAGAGTCCGACGATGGACAAGCTGAGTCCGAACGAAGCTTGGATATGGGGAAGTAACACTGGTAACGCCATACGTGAGCCCAACAGGAGCGCCCATGGAAGGGCGATAATGACTAGTATTTTTCCTCGCCCGTTTCGCCGAAGCGCACTCGCTTCTTTTTGTCCGGTTTTAACTAAACTCATCAATAGTATATACAAGACTGCCCCCTGTTATTAAAAAAATTCTGAAAATATCGAAGCCGGCAATGTACTCTCCCAACCGCTTGTAGCTCTCGGAACCGTACCTCAGTGTAGCTTCAGACCTAGACTTGCTAGCTTAAGCTCTCTAAGCACGTATCTATACTAATGGGACGAAAGCAGCACGTTGTTGATCTCTCTGGTGAGGAGCGGAGGACGCTCGAATGGTTCAT
>LFCJ01003253.1_pt1 | contig 11896 bp, 17 predicted proteins | sample 643141 | NCBI WGS metagenome assembly LFCJ01 (sample SAMN03766243, study PRJNA286221) | soda lake metagenome | biome: soda lake; feature: Kulunda steppe; material: water; isolation source: sample B1-Br-g2 brine of Lake Bitter-1 | place: Russia: Kulunda steppe | collected 2010-07 | reverse complement strand
TTGTTTGTTACACGTGTGGCCCTTTGTTTGTCACACGCATTACCCATTGTTTGTCACACGTGTGGCCCATTGTTTGTCACACGTGTGGCCCATTGTTTGTCACATGTGTGGCCCCTTTGTTTGTCACACGCATTACCCATTGTTTGTCACACGTGTGGCCCATTGTTTGTCACACGCATTACCCATTGTTTGTCACACGTGTGGCCCATTGTTTGTCACACGTGTGGCCCCTTTGTTTGTCACACGCATTACCCATTGTTTGTCACACGTGTGGCCCTTTGTTTGTCACACGCATTACCGATTGTCTGTCACACGCAATAACGATTGTTTGTCACACGTGTGGCCCTTTGTTTGTCGCACGTGTTGCCCATTATTTGTCACACGCATTACCGATTGTCTGTCACACGCAATAACGATTGTTTGTCACACGTGTGGCCCCTTTGTTTGTTACGCATGTGACTTATTGTTTGCCACGCGTGTGACCCATGATTTGCGCGAAGTGTGGCCACTCACACAGTGCGTCTTCTGTCGCTGTGTGTGCTATGTCACTTAAGCCAGTACGTGAGGTTTGCGCATGAGGTCTGCGCATGACAAAGCGGAGGATGGGGATTTACTAGACCATGAGTCAGTATTTTATATGCCGCAGCACGCGACCGGTTGAGGTGTTGACATGCAGCGTATGACTGGTTTGTGGTGTCAACCTGCTGCACGCAGTCGCAGGGCGGGGAGGCTGGAGACGAGGACAGATTGCTGGAGGCCCTTGCCAACACCATCCTGTCCCTGAGGCGCCGGCAGCAGGCAAGTCACCCTCAGGCAAACACAGCAGAAAGGCAAACACAGCAATCAAAAAGGCAAACACAGCAATCAAAAAGCCAAACACAGCAAAATGGCGCTGGCAGCAGGCAAGTCACCCTCAGGCAAACACAGCAGAAAGGCAAACACAGCAATCAAAAAGGCAAACACAGCAAAATGGCGCCGGCAGCAGGCAAGTCACCCTCAGGTAAACACAGCAGAAAGGCAAACACAGCAAGACGGCGCCGGCAGCAGGCAAGTGACCTTCAGGCAAAGACAGCAAAGCGGCAAACACATTAAACAGAAAGGCAGACATTAAAAGAGCTCTAAGAGCAGGCAAATCACCCTCAGGCAAACACAGCAAGAAAATGGGTAGCACAGCAAACAAAAGACAAACAGCAAAACAGCGCCGGCAGCAGGCAGCTCACCCTCAAGCAAACACAGCAAAATCCCCCACAGGCGGGGGCAATTTACAAGGCAATTTGGGCTCACTCTGCTCCAGAGCATGCTGGCTGGCAGAGGGCGCTCTAAGGAGCTTGAAGCACCCTCTGCCCGCATGGATCTGGTGTGACAGCAAATGCATTTATACAGCAAGCACCGCGTATTCATGTTGCTGCATTCCTGTTGGCAATGTGCATGGGATGGGGTCCAGCAGTGTGCAGCAGGGGTCAGCTGTGTTGCCCCACATCGCACTGACCCTAGGTCTTTATCAGTGCTTGCTGACATGGTTGGCCCTGCTCTAGTGTGTATTTGTGTGTTCGTATGCGCTTGTGTGTGTTTGTGAGGGGCAGAGTGTGTTGGGGGTGTCTTTTCATTTCTCTATGTAAGTTGAGCCCAGTGAATTTGTTACCAAGCATGATAAAGACATGGCCATTGCTATCCGTTTAGATTTATGAACAGGTGGTACGCTGCACAACTGCGATCCTCTGCAGTGAGTTTGCCTCAAACAAGCTGTTTGCGGCGTTGTCTTTGCTTTTCTTCACAACTATGCTTGCCGATTGTGCACGTAGTGAGCTCCTGGTCAACCACAGCACTCTGTGTATCCACTCCCATTCAATTGCCTTTAGATCGTACACGCAATGAGCTCCTGGTCAACCAGCACTTTGTGTATCCACTCCCATTCAATTGCCTTTAGATCGTACACGCAATGAGCTCCTTGTCAACCAGCACTTTGTGTATCCACTCCCATTCAATTGCCTTTAGATCGTACACGCAATGAGCTCCTATCCGAGCAGCAAGCCCAACAGCCGCCCAGCTAGCCGAGCCGGTAAGCTTTTGGGTCCTGTCAGAGCAAAAGGGGTTGGGGTGGGGTTGATACCTCTTGGCTTCTGTGGCTGATGCCCGGGCGGGTAAGCTGTCATGCACAGCTCCTGTAGCTTTCGCCTGGGTGGGCAAGGTGTGAGGGCTTGTGATAAGATTAAGTGAGCAAGGCTAGAAATCATCAGGCATCACTGCAATCTGGTCATGCACATCAAAGGTCCCTGAGTATGATACTGGGCGGTTGGGCATGGGCTGGCAGGGTTATACAGTTTGTTGCACAAGCAATCAAGTTCAGAACGAACTTAGTGTATGTACAGGTCGTGTTGCATGATGCACATGGTTTTTGGGCACATGCAGTTGCTGGGTGACGTTGCTCGGTATTAAGTCAGTCATATGATGAGCCCGGGGTATGCAAGAAGTTGCAGGGCAACATGTGTATGATAAGGGTACTGCCAATGTAACATTGGTGACCAGAACTAGTGGGTTAGACATCTTACAGAGATTATGGCCCAGCCCCACCGATAACGCGCATTTTTTACGGGTGGCGGCGCTGGTGGAATTCACCTTGTTGTTCTCTTCTACATGTGCCCTCCTACTTTGTTCTCTTCTACATGTGCCCTCCTACTTTGTTCTCCTCTACATGTGCCCTCCTACTTTGTTCTCTTCTACATGTGCCCTCCTACTTTTACAGCTGGCGGTGCCGGTGGAATTCACTTTGTTGTTCTCTTCTACATGTGCCCTCCTACTTTGTACGCCTGTATCAAGCTGTTTAAGTTGAGAACGTGGTTTCCATGTCAAGTGCTCTTGAAACCCAGGTCGGCACCCTTTTGCAATGTGTGCCCAGCTTGAGGAGGAAGCTACGCATTCCTTCACGTCCCCCACATGCACCCCTGATTCATCTTGCACAGGCATTAAGTGGTTGAATGCTTGGTCCCAGTAAAGCCACACTCACACATACAGGCACACATACAGGCACGCGCACACACACAGGCAACAGTGTTTGAAACTGCTCAATGTAATGCACCTTGCACCTGGCCTCTGCCGCTCAACTGACACACTCTTGGGTCAAGTGCCTGCTGCTGTTGGCCCCAGGGAGGCATGCGCTGGATGTGGACCTAGCGTCTAGCCAGCGGGCCTTGAAGGAAGTGACCGAGGGAATGCGGCGCGTTTTGGCTGATCGAGGACGCCATGAGCAGGGTACGCATTAAGTCACACAGTACGCGCTCCCACTCGAGGACACCATGAGCAGGGTACGCACCAAGTCACACAGTACGCGCTCCCACTCGAGGACGCCATGAGCAGGGTACGCACTAAGTCACACAGTACGCGCTCCCACTCGAGGACGCCATGAGCAGGGTACGCACCAAGTCACATAGGCGCTGCACCATGCGCCTAAGTCACACACTACACGCACTACACGCGCCTAAGTCACACACTACACGCACTAAGTCACACAGGCGCTGCGCCATGAGCAGGGTACGCACCAAGTCACACAGGCGCTGCACCGTGCAGCATTAAGGCTGACCAGGGGCGCAGCGGGCAAGGTGCATTGCTCAGGTGGTGGTGAGCGCAAACGGCGCTAAGGTGTCAATCTGTGTGGCATCAGGGCTCACTGGGTGGGTTCAGTGTGAGCAGCACTGCTGGCTGCAACAGCACCGCGTGCTGCACGTAGCAGGGCATAGCTCTGCGGCTTGTGGGCGTTGCGGGTGAGGACATGTGTCTCAGGCATGGAGCGCTGCACGCCATGATGTCCAGGGCAAGGTGGGCCACAGAGGATGGAGGTGGACCTGGAGGGGGAGGCCTTCCGGATCGTGGCTGCGTACGCAAACCGGTGGACGCTCGAGAACGACACGGCGGGCATGCTTGTGAGTGATCAGGGAATTGTGCGTGCATGTATAAACGCATACGGGTGGACGCATGAGGACGGCACAGCGGGCATGCCCGTGAATGCACAGGGGCGTGTGTGCGCGCGTGCCTGTGTGCATGCACGTGTGCGTGTATGCAAATCTGTGGTACTTAAATGGTGGACGCTTGAAGACGGTACAGCCGGCATGCTTGTGAGTGCTTGGAGGGCTGTGCGTGCGCACATGCATGTGTACGCGCGTGCATGTGCATGCATGCAAATCCGTGGACGCTTGAGGACAGCATATCTGGCTTGCTTGTGAGTGTTCAGGGGCAAGCGTGTGCGTGTGCCTGTGTGTGCATGTGTACGTGTATACAAATCTGTGGATGCTTGAAGACGGCACTTCTGGCATGCTTGTGAGTGCTCAACGTGTGTGCACGTGCATGTGCATGTGCTTGTGTGCATGTGTGCATGCAGATTGGTGGAAGCTTGAGATCGATGTGGCTGGCATCCTCACCAGTGATCAAGGAGCCATGTGTGTGTGCATGTGTGTGTGTGCATTTGTGAGTGCGTACGTAAGCGCGCACACACACTTGCACTGGCAGATGGCTTGATGGCCGGGAAAGCGCATGTGTCATGGAGATGTTGGAGAGGCTCCTCACAAGGCCCCCGCCTGAACAGGAGGCACACACACTTAAATCGTGCAGACGCGCTCACACGCACACGCGCGTACATGCACACGCACGCACTCAGGATTTGGCGGGCCGCCTGAAGCAAGTGCTCCTCACGGGGCCGGCGCCTGAAAAGGAGGAGGCTCAGGGGATCACCCTGGCTGCTGTGAACCGGCGCATCATGCAGGTGCGAGGGGGGTCTTGACGAGTTGCTGTGTGTGTTTGTGTGTGTATGTGTGTATATGAAGCAGAAGGCATCACCCTGGCAGCTGTGAACCGGCGCATCATGCAGGTGCGAGGGGGGTTTTGACGAGTTGCTGTGTGTGTTTGTGTGTGTATGTGTGTATGTGAAGGAGAAGGCATCACCCTGGCAGCTGTGAGCCGGCACATCATGCAGGTGTGCTTGCAGCCAATGCCTTCCTGTGCACCCGCTTCTCACCCTGTGATAAAATACGTGTTAAATGTGTGTGTGTCAGTGTGTGTGGCAGTGTGTGTGGCAGTGTGTATGACTGTGTGATGACAATGTATGCAAGAGCTGGTATGTGTGCTTGCTAGCATGTGCATGTGTGTGGCTTCAAGTGTACGCTTGCGTGCATGTGCATTCACATGTCAGTTTGAGTTTGGTGACTTTTCATCCGTAGTTTGCGTGCTTGCCTTGTCAGACTTTTGGAATGCGTGTCTTGTGTGTACACACGTATGCATGTGCGCCTGTGCATCTCCTGCACGGCACACGGCGTTACCCTGTGCTTGCGCCCCTGCTACTGCCCCACGCCCCGCGCAGCCTTTTGCCAACTTTGGCGCTGGACGGCTCCACACATGGTGAAGTCAGATTCACATCATGTGCCACCATGTGCCACCATGCTTCGCGCAGCCATGCGTCCTGAGCTTGTGTCCCTGCTGCGGCGGCCACACGCCCTGCGCAGCCCTGTGCCGTGCCTTGTTGCCGCGCAGCCTTGCACCTGTTGAAGGCAGTCTGGGGCTGCGCTTGACCTGGTGCTCAGCCAGCACGAGCTTGGTCAGGGGCTACTCAGCCAGCACAAGCCTGATCAAGTCAGTTGTGCCGGGTGCTCAGCCACCCCAAGCTCGGTCTGGAGCTGCGCTTGACCTGGTGCTCAGCCACCACAAGCTTCGTCAAGTCACTTGTTCCTATGCTGACTGCGCCACTGATTGGCTGCACGATCATGCATCTCCGACCTCTGGATCAATCTCAACCCCAGTTGGAGTCATTGTGGCTGAGTCATCACAGGCAACAGCATGTGCGCTTGCATGCCCCTGCTGCTTGCTTGCTGCAGGCGCACGCCACGCACAGCCCCGTGATGGACTTGGCGCTGGGTTGCCACAAGCTCTGCCGTGCAGACATTGAGGTCATCACCAGTGCGCTGCTGCAGGCGCAGAGAGACTCAGTAGGCATGGGCAGCCGCATCACGGTGCTGCGCGCAGGGAGTGGCGTGCTGGGGGGCGAGGGCGTGGGTGGGCTAGTGACGGTGCTGCTAAAGGAGTGCACGCAGCTGCAGGTGAGCGCATGCGTGCCTGCCTGCCTGCCTGCCTGCCTGCCTCTGTGTATGTGTGTTTTTGTGCGTGTGCACGCTGCTGTTGTTTGCTTGTAGCAGCTCTTCTTCAATTCATGCATCTCCTGGCAAGACTGGCCATGCTAAGTGATGGGTGCTGATAGCAGCGGAGGAAGCGACGGTGCCACCACTTGGGGGCGGCACACCGCCTCAACAAACACACACAGTGCATCTTTGCCCTTCCAGGTCCTGCTAACATGCACCTTAGCACACACCTGCACTGTGCCGTGCTGCGCACGCTGCACTGCACCTCGTGCAACAAGGTGCCGACCCGCCTGTGGTATGCTGCACCATGTGAGGGAGCGACCAACCAAATTAGCCATTCTGCACCGCGTTCAGGGTCTGGACCTGTGCCGCAGTGTGCAGGGTCAGGGGTATCCACTTTAGCCGTGCTGTGCGTACGCACACAAACAAACACACACACACGCATACACACATGCACACACACACGCACGCACGCACACACGCACACACAAGCGCACACACGCACGCACGCACACACGCACACACAAGCGCACACACGCACGCATGCACACATGCACACACATGCAGGAGCTGGACCTGTGCGGCTGCCCTTACTTTGGGCCCTGGGCTTGTGGCAAGCTGGGAGCGCTCATGGCAGGGCCCGGTGCGCCGGCTGTGCCGAGCCTGAGCTTGAGAAAGCTCAACTTGTCGAACTGCCCCATCCAGGTGCGCTTCGGGGTGGGGGAGTGAGGTCGGGTGGGTGGGCAGGTGCGCGTGTTGAGGGGGGGGGCAGGAATGCTTATGCAAGGTGCACATGTGTACAAGTATGCAGGTATGTGCATGTATTTGAAGGGACATGTGGACAGGTCAGCAAGTAGAATGAGCGCGCGCACGTGTGCAGGCACGCGGGCAGGCTGTGTGTGCGCTCATTTCCGGGCTCACAAATAGACACCATGTGCGCAACCGTGCATGCATGTCGGTGTGCATTTGTTGTTCATTTAGGGCCTGTGGCCCATCAGCCCTCTGTACAGCACTGCGTGTGGATGGGCTCTTGTGTCAATTTGGAGGAGGGCGCACGAATGAGCCCTTGTGTTAATGTGCAGATGGGTGAGGTGCACTGTGCCAACTCAACGGCATGTTTCATGCCGCAAGCCGCTGGATGTGGGTGTGTGGCTTTGTGGGTGACATTCTGTGCTCAAGCCCAGCTGTGCAAGCACAGCTATGTGTCAATTAATGGCGCAAGCCAATGGCAGGCTCCAAGGTCTGGTGATGAGAGACCTGGCACCTGCTCTGTATACAACGCACCACTTCCATAGCACGCAAGGTTCCCACAGGTGCTTTTGTCTGATGCATGGCGGTGCTCCCACAGGTGCATGGGGGTGCCCTACAGGTGCATGGCGGTGCCCCCGCAGGTGCATGGCGGTGTCCCCACAGGTTTGTCTGATACATGGCGGTGCCCCCACAGGGTTGCGGCCGCCACCGCCTGGGTAAGGAAGGCATGGTGTCAGCACTGCGTGCACAGCACACGCCTGTGAAGTCATCATGCTTTAAGTGCATGGTGCACCTGTGCAGGACGGCGGCTGCCAAGGCCTGGTGAAGGGCCTGCAGGCGAGCCGGCACCTCACGCATCTGTGGCTTTCCAAGTGCGACATCACAGACGCCGGACTCAAGACGCTCAGCAGCTTGGTGGAAAAGGTGCCCCCTGTGTGTGTGCGTGCGTGTGCAAGTGCGAGTCTGCTGTGAGGCATCTGCGAGTGCGAGTTTGCTGTGAGGCATATGCATGTGCTAGTTTGCTGAGAGGCATGGAAGTGCGGGTCTGCTGTGAGGCAAATGCGAGTGTGCAGTGCACGTTGTGCACCTGCATGCGCTCAAGCAGGTGTGAAGGGACAGCATCGGCATGCTTCAGCAACCAGTGGAAGGTTGCAAGAAGCCGATCCGGCTGCTACACATGAGTGTGTGTGTGTGCTTGCGCGCAAGCGTGTGTGGGTTGGATGCCCGATGCGCGCCTATGTTTGGGGTTCAGGAAAGCAGGGGAGGAATGCCGCTGCCGCATGGCAGCTTCACACATGCAGAGGTGCATGGCTTATGCGTCAGAGGTTTAAGAACAGCCAGCTGGTGCCACTGCACAACGCCACTCCATCAGATTTGAAGGCACAGCCAGCTGCTGTTTTGCCACTACTTCAGAATCTACAATACAAACTGCTGCTGCTGCTTCTGATTTCATCCTCGCTTTGCTGTCCCCTGCGCAGGATACGGCACTTTCACTCTTTGATGTGTCGCAGAATTCCTTCACCGGCGCTGGCATGAAGGCGTTCGCTGACGGTGTGTGAATGTTTGTGTGTGTGTGTTGTGTGTGTGTGTGCACTCGTATTTGAAATTGTGTGTGTGTATGCACATGTGTTTGCATACTTGTGAATGCATGTCTGTGCGCGTGCATGCATGCATGCATGTGTGCATGTGTATGTGTGCGCATGCGCTTGTGCGTGTGTGTGCGCTCATGCTTGCGCTATATGCGTGTGCAAACACCAGTATCTCCTACACTTTTAGAAACACCTCAGCGGTGTGCGAGTCCCCTTATGGGGTGCCCTCATTTCTTGTCATTCTGGAAGCATGAAGCTCACCTTTCTTGCTGAATGCCAATGCTTCGGGCAGTTTATTTTGAGCTGCACTGCCCACTACCCGTCATGCTGCCTGTCACTGCCTACTGTGTTTTGTGCTTTCTACCGCAGTCTGCTGCCTGAAATAGTGACCTTAATTATCCACTGCCCATTATGCCGAGTATTGATGCCTGCAGCCTGTCATACTACCTGTCTTTGTCCACTGGATAATTGTTGCTATACTGGACATGTGTTACTTGAAGTGCGCCTCCCTCTTTGATTGATGCTGTAGCTCAGGTAGCTCGATGTCTCTTCTGTCCATGCAGGAATGAAAGCAAACACACGCTTGCGCGAGCTCTCATTCCGAGACTGCAGCTTGTTTGACGAAGCAGTCCCTGCTTTAGCCACAATCATCACACAAGCGCTGCAGCTGCAGGTGCTAGGTATGTCTATCTCATCATGGTGTGGTTCAAGTCTGAGGTGCGACCAGCAAAACGAAGAGGAATGGGGGTTGTCTGTCATTCCATAACGTGGTTGCCATTTGTGCAGAAGCGCTAAAGCAGGTGCATTCCTTTGCTTTAAGACTGAGGTGGGAGGAGCAGCAGGAGCGCTCTTTGGATTTTTTTGTTGCTACTGTCCAGGCGTGCTTGCTCTGCTTATGGACAGGAAGCAGCACTTTGCCCCGAACCCATCAGTGCGCATGCTTGCATTGCCAAAACATGGGCGCGTATGCTTGCATTGACGGGCACATATGCTTGAGCGCGCCCAAGCAAAAGATGTGCAGAAAAGCCACAACAAATGGAAACGACCTCTCCACTGCCTTCAACCCTTTCACTGCCTTCACCCTTGCTTCCTTTCAACCCCCTCCATACTCATGCACACATGTGCGCATGCACGCACATACACACATTTCCACACATGCAAACACATGCATATGGATACATGTCACACCCGTGCTCCACTGCCGGCATATGCCTCCAGCTAGGCCAAATTGTCACCTGGGTATAGCAGGGGCTGCAATACATATATGAATAAAGACATACACATAAACGTGTATGTACTGCTTCCAAACGCCTCCAACAATCACCTGGGTGCAGCATGGGCTGCTGCACATAGACGAATACACACACAGCGCATGTGCACTGCCTCCAGACACCTCCAGCAACAAACTGGGCGCAGCAGGGGCTGCCACACATCCACAAATACACGCACAACGCACGTGCACTGCCTCCAGACTCCTCCAGCAACCAACTGGGCGCAGCAGGGGCTGCCACACATCCACAAATACACACACAACGCATGTACACTGCCTCCAGACGCCTCCAGCAACCACCTGGGCGCAGCAGGGGCTACCATCCTGGCTGGTGGCCTGAGCCAGCTGGAGCTTGGCAAGGATGCGCAGCTGCAGGCCGCCACAGCCGCTGCCAGACAGGCCCTGCGGCCCCCCACCGCGACCACCCACGCCCAAGCCCATCACACGGAAGAAGGAAGGGGCACTCCAGCATTGACGGGCGCAGGGGAGGGGCCGGGGATGCAAAGGGTGCAGGCGCACCTGCGCAACGCGCAGGGCCAGGCTGAAGCAGCGTGCAGCAACTTGCGCGCCCTGCTGCTCTGCTACAACCCGCTGGGCTGCAACGGGACCATTGTGCTGCTCCAGGTGCGTGCGTATGTTGTGGGTTTGTGCATGTGTGTGCGCGTGTGTGTAGGTGCGCGTGCCTGTGCGCATTTGTGTGTGCATATGTATGTGTGTATGCATGTGTTTTGCTTGCATGTGTGAGTGCGAGTGTGGGCACATGTGTGTGTTGCGGAGTGGGTGGAATCCCTCGCGAATCAAACACCCCGGCCGTGCCTGTGTTGCATGACTGAAGTGTGTTATGTTGCGAGGGTGGCGCTGATGGGTTGTGCGCTGGCGCACCTGGCACCAGCGCTGGGCTCCGTGTGCGGGCTCAGGTTCAGCATTTGAAGAGGTGTGCTCTTGTGCCAGGTTGCCGAGCCATTCTCCCTAGCGATGCTGTGCCCCCACACAACGCGACCAAGCCTGGCTGCCACGTGCCTGGCTGCCACGTGCCTTTTGCCCTCCGGTGCCAGGCTTCATGGTATGCTTCCTCACACACACAGGCCCCCTGGTATCAACTTTGCTCCTTGCTGCCACGTGCATTTTGCCCTCCGGTGTCAGGCTTCATGGTATGCTTCCTCACACACACAGGCCCCCTGGTATCAACTTTGCTCCTTGCTGCCACGTGCCTTGTGCCCTCCGGTGTCAGGCTTCATGGTATGCTTCCTCACACAGGCCCCCTGGTATGAACTTTGCTCCTTGCTGCCAGGCTTCCTGGTGTCAGGCTGTCTCGCGCCCTGCTTCCTAGTGTCATGCCTCCTGGCGCCAGGCTGCCTAGTGGCGCTGCTGCTCCCCAGTGTACCATGCTCCCTTCAGCCGTGCTCCCGCAAGTGCTGGCGCAGCTGCAGGGAGGCTCTCGGTCAGCAGCAGTGGCCGCGTGCAAGCGCTGAGCCTGCGCAGCTCATTCCTTTTCGGTCTGCGCTCCCGGCAACGCAGGCTCTGGCGCAGCTGCAGGGGGCATCGGCCGGCGGCGGCTGCTGCCTGGAAGTGCTGGGCCTTGACGGCGTGGCTTGTGCGAGTGAGACACGCTTGACACGCCCGCTTGAGCGGCCTGTGCAACGTTTGGCGGCCGGCGGGGCGCCGCCGCTGTCGGCCGCCGCCAGGGCCCTGCAGCGCACTCGCAACCCAGAGCAGGAACGGGAGGTGGGTTTGGTCAGGCATGAGGACGTCAGTGGTTGCGTGGTGGTGTGATTGTGGTTGGGTGTGTTGCGTGGCACCGTGTGGTCGCGTGGCGCGTGGATTGAGAGACGGGCTTGGGGTTGCAGTGGAAGTCCTTGTGACACGAGGGTTGCTGAAAGCAGTTCATGCATCATTTGAATTGTAAATCATGCAGGATATCTGCCAAGGTGTGTGCTGGCTTGCTACATTGTCAGGAGTGCATACACATTATCCTGCAACCCTGCCTGCAAACCCTTTCACGGTCTGATGTGGCATGCTGAGCCTGTGCCTGTGGCATGCTGAGCCTGTGCCTGTGGCATGCTGAGCCTGAGCCTGTGCCTGTGTGCGCGTATGTGCTGGAGATCATGTGCATGTGGGCTGGGGGGGTCTCAGTTTCCTGGGGGATGCACTTCAACCATGTGCACGTT
>LFCJ01003251.1_pt1 | contig 11904 bp, 17 predicted proteins | sample 643141 | NCBI WGS metagenome assembly LFCJ01 (sample SAMN03766243, study PRJNA286221) | soda lake metagenome | biome: soda lake; feature: Kulunda steppe; material: water; isolation source: sample B1-Br-g2 brine of Lake Bitter-1 | place: Russia: Kulunda steppe | collected 2010-07 | reverse complement strand
CCCCTCTGCCTCCCTCGCACCCACTTAATGCTGACAAGGTGCAGACAAGGTAACCCCCGCGAGGCATCAAGCCCCCAACGAGGCATCAGTACTAACAGAGGCATAAGTACAAAACATGTGCATGCGCACACACATACGCTGATGTTCTAACCATTGGATGTGGCTCTCTCATTGAATGAAGACAACAGCACACACCACACACCCATGGCTCGCTCACTGACAACTAGCGATGCCATGGTCAAAAAGCAGGGGCCTTCAAGACTCCAAGTCAGCAAGATATACAGAGGGCTCCTGTACATGTATGTATAGCTTGCCCATAGTCACCTCTGCAGTTCTACAACAGGCACTATTGTCATTTGGGTGCAATGGCAAGAAGCAAGCAGGGATGCTGATTTTACCTCCAGCAGATGCAGCTTGGGGGATTTGGAGGTGTAGTATCCAGCCTTGCTGCCTATATCCATCATTCCTCCTACATCCCCCGCCCTTGCGGCGTGCTGGGTTTGGCTTTGCGGCTGCTGCTGCTGCTGCTGCTGCTGCTGCTGCTGCTGCTGGTTCCTGGCTGAAGTTGCGGCCGCGGAGGGCTGATCTCCATCGTTTTTGCTTGGTTTTGCAGGTGTGGCTGCTGCACAGCGTATGCAGGGCAAACTTTGCATTCACAACTCAGTACACTGCATAACATGATTGAGCCATGCAGTCCAACCAAACTGCTCAGGCCATGGCTGATTAAGACTTGCCTTAAGAATCTCAGACTGTGCACCACAGCTCTGCTAATTTTACTTGCAAGGATTGAAACAAGCAAATAATAAAAGCCTGACCCTGGGCCAGAACGAGCACGCTTGGATAACTGACCTGGCTTGGAGGGCTGCTCATCTGCAACAGTCCCTAGCGGCAGCTGGTCCGCATGTTTGGTTGCAATGTGCTGCTTCAACTTTCCACTCTGGAGGAGGGCACGACCAAACAAAAGGGTAAGCTGTGGGCTCACAAGAGGGGTGATGTCATAGCACCAATGGTTATGCTGCACATGAACTACGTCCAGGTTGTACGCAGAGATCCTTGTTAAGGATTGCTCCGTATGCTGAGGCCAAAGGCTTTGGCAATGCCTTGGACTTTCTTTCTCCCTCTCTGCCTTTCTACCCAGCCTCTTTCTTTCTACCTTATTCTCTATTCCTCCCCTCTCATTCTTGTTTGCGTTGACCGACAACAGTCAGTGCACAACATTCAGGTTGAGGCAAAGCTTTAGGTGCCAAACAATATGAAAACATGCCGTACTCACCTCCTTGTAAACCTTGTCACTGCACAGGAAGCAAAAGTTGGGGCAAGTTATTGGGCTTGCATGACATGTGAACACTTTTCAAACTTGCTTGAAGTCATGGAGCACTGCACTTGTGAATACAATGCTAAAAGTACCACAATTCCACACTCACCAGTACATACATTTCACCTCTTGGCCTCTCTTGTCGATCACGCTAGGGCCTGCCGGAAGGAGGGCGACACGCTTTAGTGTCATAGATAGGGACACCACGGAAGCTTTTGGAGTAACAACAACACTCAATACCCCAAGTCGCAAGCATACTCGTAGACTGTATCTTGTTTGCGACAACTGGTGCTGACTTGCTCATGACTGTCAAGGACAGTGGTGCTGTCATGTGAGCACACTTGCGAGCAAACGTATACATTCACAGCTATACCTGCTGATGGCAACTGTGCTGCACTCATGAGTTTTGCCGCATAACGTTCGTACATACAACCAAGAATTGTACATTCAGTAGATCATGCGCCAAAGAAATATGCGCATATTGCAAATATGCACTCACATGAGCAAATATATGTGCACACGCATGCATACACATACACGCACACACGCACACGTACATGCTTCTATTATGAACAAGAATGACAAGGAAATCAAGTAAGCACCTCTGGTTCCCCCTCCCGCTCCACTGGACACGACATGATTGGCTTTCTTCTTTGCTTCCCTGTTCTTGATGCCACCCATGTTGTTGGCAATTGAAGGGACACTCTAAAGACAGGCAGGGCTCGTTGTGCCTCCCAGGAACCCCCTGAGGTGAACAATCAACAATTTATTATCATGGGATCAAACACAACCCTAACCTAAACTAATTCTATAATCCTAAAATGTGCTTTAAAGTCAACCTTAGTTATCAGATTGAAAGCGGCGGCTTGACTTCATAAGCACTTAACAAATGAAGCGCTTTATCTACCTCAAATGTTGGAACCTGAAAACTATGTGTAAAAACTGGTCCCATCTGAATAGCATACCTATGGCTGAAGTGATGTTGTCACGCTTTTTGGACGTTGCGTCTTCGAGTGCTCCAGGAAATCTTTTCCGTATTCCCCCTTTAAAAGTGTAATGTGCAGACAGGATTATAATATATATCGGCTATTTTTCCATCTAGTGTGTGCCTGAGATGTGCAGCAGCTCTGTTGAACGGAATGGCGGAAACTGAGCATGTACTTGCTTTCAGAATTTCTCCATCTCCTCCTCAGGGAAGAACCTCCCCTCGTATTTTTACTTCGGTTTACTGCCCATTGAGAAAAAATTGAAGATGTTTAGATAGTGCACAAAGGGGGGAAAGGAGAAGGAAGCGACGATGAGGCTGTCCGCCTTCCTAGTAGTGGCTTGCTTGGCTCTCGCTGCGGACCAGGCTGCTGCGGAAATCAAGTTTCAATCTGTGAGCCGGAAGATACAGTTGAACAGCCAGTTCGCCAAGGTGTCTGAGACGATCAAGGTCAAGAACACCGGCAGTGATGCCGTGGGCAGCTTGATCCTGTGCCAGCCACGGCGAGCAGATGCAGTCCTTGCCTACCAGCAGGTGGGAAGATGGTGCTTGAAACGCGATGAGCATGGAGAGAGGTGGTGCGTGATGCTTACTTTTCCAGGGCTTGTTTGCATACTTGCGTGCAGGTGTCCCAGCAGGTGCAGGACAAGAAGGAGATGCTGAAGGTCAGTGCAGGCATACTTGAGCATCAGTGTTACAGAAGCCATTTGCAACATGCAACTCTACTGCTCCCAAAGTAACCTGCCGATGAGATCCATGCATGCATCAATCTAAATACTCCATGATGCAAGCTCAGTGCACATGCCCACTTGCATGCTCAGGCATGTTTTGCGTGCAAGGCAGCAAGCAGCACCCCTGAATCAAGTACTTGTGTGCACAAGCACTAATGAATTTCACCTCGCCATGGTCCAATGTTTGGCAGCAGGTCAAGCCAGCCAACCCGGCTGATGCACCCTGGGAGGCACAATGCTGGGAGGCAGAGCTGGCAGAGCCAGTAGTGGGCACAGAAACGGGTACAATAGACAGCTACGTGGTATATGCTGAAGTACAGAAGCCATATCCTGCGGAGGTGAACCAGGGGGAGCCGCAGCTCGTGCTTTTTGTGGACAATGTGCACGTGCTGTCACCTTACCAGGTGTCGCAACAAACTACTGAGGTGGGTGGGTGCAATGGGCATGAGAATGCAGCTTACTCAGGCAGAAATGGGAGGCAGCGAGGGAGTCAGTCCAGAGGCTGTCAATAAACCTCGAAGAAACAGGGTCTAGCAACAGCTAAGGGATGTTTCGCCTATCTGTTGTTGACTCCAAAGCGCTCGCCAGATTTGGCCAGGCACACTCCACCCAGAACTGGGCGGCCTGCCCTTGGGCAGCGCCCGGACATGTGTGGCATGGCCGACATGCAAAATTGTGGAGAAGCAGAGCCAGCTGTCTTAGTTGGCTGAAGCTTGAGCTTGCCTCAATCTGGCCATGCCTTCAGCGCCCTTCCTTCGTCCAGGCTTATCCAATCTTGCTGATGGTGGCATGCTTTCTGGTCACGGCTCACAGCACTTGCGCCTAGCACTAGAGGGTGCATATGCCTTCGCTACTGCCGCCATGCCAGCTGCTCACCTGGCCCAGGCTGCTCTGCTCAGCGCCAAGAAAGTGTCACAAATAGATTTGCCTGGCCTGAAACACACAGGTTGTTCTCCCCAGCGCCAAGCTCAAGTCGTACACGGATACCCCCGGCCCGGTCACCAAGACAGACGGCAACAAGTACAAGTACGGCAAGTATGACCTGGTGAAGCCATGGAGCGTGGCGGAGATGCGGCTGCACTACGAGAACAACAAGCCATTCAAAAAGGTGACTCACCACATGCCGTGCGTGCTGCTGCATTCAATAAGGTGACTCACCGCATGCGTGCTGCTGCATTCAAAACATGCCATGCGTGGTGCTGCATTCAAAAAGGTGGCTCACCGCATGCCGTGCGTGCTGCTGCATGCTTGGCTTGACTGACCAGGCATGCCTCCGGCTCAGTAGCTGGCGCAGGGTGTGCGCATGCCCCTACCGAAGGTGCCAGGCTGTGGGTGGGGCCTGCCAGTGGGGTGCGATCATGTGCGATCATGCTGCATGTGCTCGTGCCTCATGTCTTGCTTATATGGCTAAACTTGCCAACAAAGCTTGACCAGGTTGCACATAACTTGAGCAGCAAGCTTGGCTATAAGTTGCTCTGCTGGCTCATACCGTCAGAGACTGATCTGGACGGTGAACTGATGCACTGAGAGAAAGAACTGATGCTTGGAAGACAGTGCTGATGTATCTGTTGGAAGTTGGTTGGCAAGTTGGCTGGCAGGCTTGGCACAGATATGAATTGATCTGAATTGGGTGATCTTAGATTGATCTGTACTACCAATGAGGGTTTACTGGCCGTTTGCAATTGTGGGGCCCGCTGGCTGCTATGCCTACAATTGGAAAATCTGCCTACTGAGCGTAGGGTGAATGCATGGCCTGTGACTAGACAGACTCACATGCACACGCACACGCATATGCCGCAGGCGACGACCCTGGTGCGCGAGATTGAGGTGTCACACTGGGGGAACATCTATGTCGAGGAGACATACGAGCTGGTGAGAATTTAATTTGGTGCGCGAGATTGAGGTGTCACACTGGGGGAACATCTATGTCGAGGAGACATACGAGCTGGTGAGAATTTAATTTTGAGATTGAGGTGTCACACTGGGGGAACATCTATGTCGAGGAGACATTCGAGCTGGTGAGAATTTAATGTTGCGCCAGTGTCAGTGTGGTGCATGTGCGCACGTGCGCGCACGACACACACACATGTCCCGACTCACTAGGCTTGCGCACCTGAAAGTTGGTGCAACCTCTCATCTCCTGAATCGCTTCATCCCTTGGGCATGCTCCCCTCCTCCTATATCTGTTCGGACTTGCCTCCCATACTTCCATGGTTGGTGTAGTGGCTTAGCTAACTTGACTTTTCCTTGAGTAGCCTCCTCTCCTCCTGACTTGCTTGTCTTGCCTGCCAACCAAGCGAAGTAGGCCTGAGTGTGATAGCATGTTTTTGTCGCACCCACAACCCTCTTCCCTTCTATTTTCAATTGTGCTCCTTCTCTGGGGCACCCTTCCCTGACTATACTTCACGCCCGCTCCAGCGCAACCACCCCAGGGAGCCCAGCACAATAGATGACGGGTGCTCATGCCCTTCCTGTGGCCTGACCTAGATGTAAACAATCCATGCACCTGCGCCTGCTGCCAACGCTTGGCCACAGAAAAACGCGGGCGCCCAGCACAAGGGCTCGTTCTCTCGCCTCAAGCACAGCTATGGCGCCTACACTGGCGGCAGCAAGGGCAACACCTTTCGGGTAGGTCAGGTGGGGTGCTTGCACCCTCTCTGGTCCAGAGTGTGTAGACATGTCTCATGTGAACAAGCGTGGATGTGCGTGTATGGTGCGCAGGTGTGGGGTAGGGGTCATGTGCATGTATGCGTGAGTGGGGGTATGCGCTGGGGTGCTTGCGCCTGCAGTGGTCTAGAGCAGATGGGAGGGGGGGGGACACACGTGGGCTGACAACCCATCCTCCTACAGTCCCGTGGTGCATCTTACCCACGAGAATTTGCCCTGCACTTGCAAGTCTGGTAAGTCTGGCCACGGTTGTGCGCAACTTGGACAGAGTGCGCACTGCTCATGCGTGCACCTTGGAATCCATCTTCAAGGCTTGCTTGCCCCGGCCAAGGTCGCCTAGCTGCGTTGTCTCTGGGGTCCTTCAGCATCTCCTCACTTTCATGGCAGCATAAGCAGTGTGGGTGCCATGCTCATTCATAACAATTAAGCCAACAAAGCTTATGCATCCCCAGCCAGAAATCACAACTAGCTGGCCAGGACAACACTTTCCGTGCACAACACGTGGCCATCATTTGCCCGCCACCCTGTTGCGTGCAGGAGCTGAAAGCCAAGCTTCCGCCCTCGGCGCACTCCCTCTACTATGTGGATCAGATCGGCAATGTGTCAACCTCTGACGTACGCAAGACCTCAGCAGAGGTGCGCCGTCTTGAGGGGCTGTGTGCATGTGCATGCCTGGGCACACAGCTGGAGAGCGCATAACAAACAGCAATGTGCCTGGCAATCTTGGTCACGAGGGAAGCAATGAGCATGAGACCTGGACCTTGTAGTTTTCTTGTGGGCAGGGTGGCCGTTCCGCAAGTGTTTTAGCCATGTGACTGGCTTGCTGTCAACACAGCAGGCTCGTCTCCCTGCTAATGTCAGATTCCTTCCCGGGCTCAACTCGGCCAGCTATCCTTACCCAGCTGATGCCGGATCCCACTTGGGGGGTTGTGCACGTTGTGTCGTGCTCAGCCGCATGCTCTGGCGTGTGCTGCGTGCCCCGTGCAGACTGTGCTCACCCTCAGCACAAGGTACCCGCTGCAAGGCGGGTGGAAGGTGGACTTCAAGATCGGTGAGTGGTGAGGGTCCACAGGGGGGCCGGCAAGCAGGCTCGTGGCAAAGTGACTGCACGCACATGATGGGTGCGCTCTGCCTGGGTTCTGCCGCAGCTGTTGTGCCGCGGCTGTTGCTGCCAAGCACGCGCTTGCCATGCAAAAGTGGGGCGCATTCTGGTTGCCCAGTCAGGTGGGTGCTTGCCAGGAACATGCTGTGGCAGGCCTTATCAGCCCCAATTGGGTGCGTTTGCACATGTCCTGCAGGTAACTCATGTTGACATTGGAGCACTACAGAAAAGCTTTGCACGGCCCCTGCGCTTCCACACTTGGGCACAGAGCAGCGCAAGGCACCTCACTCTTCCACTTTCAAGGATGTTCGCCTGTCACCTACACCTGCATGCATTGTCCCCTGGCATGCCCATTGTCACGTGCCTGCTTTCAGGCTACACCTGCATGCATTGTCCCCTGGCATGCCCATTGTCACGTGCCTGCTTTCAGGCTATGGCGTGCCCCTGGAGGGTTTCTTGTTCAAGAAGGCCTCAGACGGCAAGCGGCGGCTGACCATGGACTTCGGCTCACCAGTGGAGGGTCTGTACGTGGAGGACCTTACCGTCAAGGTGAACAAACACACGTTGACACACAGCTTCGTACACAGCACACACGTGCACGCCATGCACATATGCGCACACACGCACCCCCGCGTGTGTGCGGGCACACAGATATATAAGCGGCCGTTTGGTTGCCCATTGGAAGGCCAGTGCGTGGAGGCCCTGACTTGCAAGAGCGTGCGTGGCCTCACCACACACGCTTACACACTCGCAGGTTGTGCTGCCAGAGGGCGCCTCTGCCATCTCCGCAAAAGTGGCCAAGGATGTGCTGAGGTCGCTCGAGCAGAGCAGCGACGTGAAGTTCACGTACCTGGACACCATTGGCCGCCCTGTGGTGGTGCTTCGCACGCAACACGTAACGCCCGACCACGCGACCAAGCTGCACGTAGACTATGCATTCTCCACAGCAGGATTGCTGCGGGAGCCGCTCCTGCTCATTGCTGGTGGGTCGCGGCAGCTGATATGGCTGCACGTGCGCCTGAACACACACAAGGTGATGGCACATCACACCGCTACCCTGTTGCACACAGGGTGCACTTGCCTCGCCTCAGTTTTTTTGTCTCGTCATTGAGTGCACTCATACCCGGTCTGAAGTGATTGAGCACATGGACTGCACTTTGTATGCTCGGGGCAGCAGCTTGTGAACGAGCATCTTTGTTTGTCTGGTTGCAGATGCTAGAAGAGATGTGTGTGCGCGCACTGCTTGCGTGCAAACCTTGCAGCTTGATCGCCACCCTGCCCTCAATTCAATGCTTGAACACTGTGACAATTGTGACACTTGAGAACTGCTAGAGCACTACATAAGAAATGAAGCGCTTGGTGACTTTAATGCCCTCTTGCCCGAAGAACAATGCGACTGCGCTCTGCAATCTGCATGCAATTTTTTACGACTTTTTTGGATGCATGCCTACAATGCCTGCCTTCAGCCTTTGCTGCCCTTTTTGCGGCCGCCATCGCGTACAACCGGCTGGAGCTGACTATTTCGCGCGACGACAAGTGGCAAGCCGCCAAGGAAATCGAGATGGTCACCACGCTCATGCACAAGCTCAACAGCATCATCCTGGGTAAGAGGAAGGATGCGCTTGCTGGGGATCTCAGGTACATGCACACATGGATGGGCATCTGCCTGCCTCAAGCCAGCAGAATAGGTCAGCACACAGGCTGCTGAAACTCTGTTGGATGAGCTGCTGCTGGGGCTCTGCTCACTCATCAGCTATAGCTTATGAGGGGTGGGCCCAGCAATTACGGCAGGGATCGTGCCTTATGTTCTTGCGTGTGGTCAAGCGTGCATCATAAACTAGATGCCGAGCCGTCTATGCTGCCATCTTTGGCACCCGAGCCAGAGGGAAAGGTCAAAGATAATGGCATGCTTTATCATCTCAACATAATGTAAGAAGATGCATGACTGAGTCCGGTGTGATATGACTGGATGACCCCTGTGGGCCTGGGAGGGCTCAAACCCTTTTTTGAGTCAATTAATCAGTCGATCGCGGTTGTTGTACTTCAGCAAGAGGGACTAATTGATTGACTCAAAAAAGGTTTGAACTCCTAGAAAATACAGTTCATAATCAGTGAAGAACAAAATCAAGATCAACACCGTATTTCCCGACGTGCCTGGCCTATTGAAGAGCAATACAATAATTAATTTATTGATTGAGTCAAAGTCAATGAGCGCTTTCACAAGACATGTACACAAGAAGGCTCTGTGGGTTGGCAAACTAGGTGATCTGGAACAAGCCAATTGCTTAAGAAACCAGATTTGACAATGCTTGCCGCTCCTGAGTGGCGCCTCCTACAACCTCATTTCCTGTAAGCTTGCTTGTGGATATAAGTCTGAAAAGGTGCCAGCTAGGGGCAACATGCGCTGAATGCATGCTAAAAGTATGCCCAGATTTGGCCTCAACCTGCCCCATCTGTGAGCGCACATTGTCTTGCCTCTTGCCATGAGCTGCAGAGCAAGGCAAAGTGATTGACGCAGCCATGCGCCTCAGTGCAACCATCCGCACAGCTGAAGACATTGAGCATGCGCAAAAAGAGCGCGCTAAGCTGGACGCTGCTTTCAATGACCTTGACAAGAAGGTGAAGTGCGACTCTGATGCCGGGACTCATGGATGCCCTGCAACGGCTGTTTCTTGCCATTAATAGTCGCTGGCCGTGTGGAAGAGCAAGGATCTAGCTAGCCCAAGCAGGCTCGAAGGTGGAGGGGTTGAACTTGGCGATGACCGCCGCAACAGTTGGTGGTCATTGTTGTGCCCAGGCTCAGCAGTGCCTGCATGTGCTTGCTGCTGCCCAGACCCTGCAACGCATGCTTGGGCTTTTGGCTGCCCAGACGCTGTAGCGAATGCTTGGGCTTGCAGTTGCCCAGACTCAGCAGCGCATGGTTGTACTTGCGGGCGCGCAGGCTAAAGCTTCCCTGAATGACATCGCGCAGCGGCAGTTACGTGCTGCAGACAGGGCAAAGGAGGTGCTGGACAAGGAGCGCAGCCTCCTTACCCGCAGTCTCAAGCTTGTCTCTGAGCGCAGGTATGCCTAATCATAGCTGCAGCCAGGCAAAGGCGCACGGGCTCTTGCAGTACTGGCGGGACATGCCTTGCAAGATGATGCGCACTAGCTTGCATAAGCTGTCAATGCCGCAGCTGATGCTTGTACAACTTCACACGCATGCCCCTTCTTATCCTGCCCCTTCTTTTGCAGTGACCTGGCTCGCAAGGGCATGCCCGCCACTGAGATGAACAAAAAGCTCTCCTCCAGTTCAGCTGCCCTCGCAAGCTCGCGTACAGAATTGGATGCTTTGATTGAAGCTGTATTTGCTCCATATTGATGCCCCGTGTTGGGAGCGCATATACTAGGATGGATTGCATGCAACTCGGATGCACAAGTCTGAGCCTGTTCACATGTTCATGTCACAAGTCAATAAGGAACTCGGACCTTCTCATTTGTCATCTCAGTTAACTTATCTGATGCGCTCATGGGCTAAGCGCAGTGCTGCGTTTCATGCTAACATGACGAAAGTAATCCTCGTGTAAGGATCAGTACAGGATCACCATCCCAGAATGTGCCTGACTTTCTCCAAACTCCCTCTCTTCCAAAGAGAGTGGAGAACTGTCTGGCACTCGCTCTGTATAACTTGAAAGTTTGCATGCGTTTACAAGAGAAGGACTTCTGTCAAGAAGTGCGACTGCCAGTCAAGCAGTGCTGGCCTGTTCATAAAAAACAATAAGTGGACATTTCCGCCACCGGCCCCCCCTCAGGGCTGTGCCTAGCTAGCCAATCAGGGTCACTTGGGTTTCAGCCATCTTGATTCCTCATTGCTTGCCACAACCATACACAACATATTTTTATGCCGAGAACAGCCCGGATATGTGAACAACCGAGAGGTTGGGGCGCTGCATGTGCGGCGTTGGCCGTTTTTGCACCATTTTGACAGGAAATTGGCATTTCCCCAATGAAGCGAAGGCGCTCCATTCCCTATGGTCTCCTTGAATAAAGTTGTTGTAACATGATGGCATAGGGGGCGGGGGTCCAGGAGGTGTGTTCCGTGGGTGACCATGTTGCGATGGCACCCAGATATGCATGGGATGTGGGTGCTGACACAGGAATATATTTGCAGCCACTGAAGGGATTCGCATTGGACCAGGACTGAGGATTGTGGGAGTATTAGGCATCTCAAAAAAATTGATGAGGCGATTTAATGGTCTGAGCGTCAAGCGGTTGCCAAATAAAGGACCTGACACAGGGTTTTCAAAACCCGGTTTTGGGGAGCTCCCACAGCAAAGGCCGAACTTCTTGAACCAGATTTTGCGAGGTGAAATTGCGGATGTTTTGTTGTATCTAGGTCCCAGTATGGCTCAGTGTGCAGAAGACGCTGTCCGTTTCAGAAACCTGACAATTGGCTGCCCACCCCACCAGCGCCATTCTCTACAAGTTGAGGATTATTACATGCAGAGATACATCAGCCATCCAATTGTGTGCTCAGGTTGATAAATGGTGCAGGGGCTGCAAAGTCATACCTACAGTCAGGGAAAAATTATCGACAAAAAAAATAATTTTGAAGCTCATTTTTTCAGGCCCGTTATCTCATTATGCGTTGCCGACCTGCAGCAGAGAAAACAGAGCGTCCAAGACGCAGGCGTAGACACAGAAACTTGACTTAGTGGCTCTTATTGGATTGTAAGAGCACCTTTTCCTTCTTTTCCCTAAACTAAATTGCGCTACGATTTTACACGCGGCATGAGCTCTTTGAACTCTTTGGCGATGTTGTCCTTTCTTTACACACCATACACATACCGCTTATTTCAATACCTTTCGCAATCTACTATGAACAATGCGAACGTACTTCTTAAAACTTCTTTCCAAGGCGCGGGAACGGAGGTTCGAACCCCGAACCCAAAGGTTGCGTCAGGTGCAGACCGCTTCACACCTAGGGTCACAGCCATAGAGTGCTGCCCAAGGACTTCACAGCCATGGAAGTGCACGCCTCCCATGCCTGCTGGCACTCTGCTTGCTTGTGTAGCCATTGCTTGCATGCAGCAAGACTATGGTATCTTGCACTTCATTGCATTGT
>LFCJ01003250.1_pt1 | contig 11904 bp, 11 predicted proteins | sample 643141 | NCBI WGS metagenome assembly LFCJ01 (sample SAMN03766243, study PRJNA286221) | soda lake metagenome | biome: soda lake; feature: Kulunda steppe; material: water; isolation source: sample B1-Br-g2 brine of Lake Bitter-1 | place: Russia: Kulunda steppe | collected 2010-07 | reverse complement strand
CGCACACACACAGACTTGCGCACACACATACACACACACACTCACACACACAAACACACACACACACACGTACGCAAGCGCGCACACACATACACACATACACACGTACGCAAGCGCGCACGCACACACACACGTACGCAAGCGCGCGCGCACACACACAAACACACAAACACACACACACACACACATGTACACGCGCGCACACACACACACACACACACAAGCCCACACAAGCGCACACGCATATGGTATGGTGCATACTAAAATACATCCGCGCATACAGGCAAACATGCAGTCATCCATTTTGAGCATTTGTGCTTGCCTCGATGCCGCAGCCATATCAGAGCAAGAATACCAAGAAAAAGTTAAATCCTACCAGCTCGTGAGCACAGTTTCTGTCAGAACTGTGACATCAACATATGCACAGCCTAAGGTAGGTTGGACCGAGAAAACGGCATCTGGCTGCTGGTTCTCTCGTTCCATCCCCTTCCATGCCTTGCATATGAACATGCTGCATTCAAGGAATCTTGTCAGCCACGAGCCTGATGCTGCATAGCAACAAAGGACCTTGACCTGGCTCGATGTCCATAAGCATGACGCCTGGTACGTCACTGTTCAGCAGCATGCGTGTGAATATGCACGTTTTGCTGTTCCACGTTTGTTTTTACAATTTAAGGTCGCTGTGACGTATGCATGTTTGCAGGACCCTTCAGAAGATATAGCGTACATGATTGCTTTAGTTCAGCAGCACAAGGAGAAACTTTTGAAAGACCATGATTCTGCTGCTGCCGTGCTGCAGGTAAGGATCTGTGCAGCCGCTTGTGTACCATGCACTGTGCTGCTATGTTTGCATGGCATGCTTTAGAGGCCATCGCATACCGAGTAACTTGTACATGCGTAGTCTCTAGGATGATCAAACTACCTTGTGAGCTGTGGGGATGTCGGTTTTTTCTATATAGCCAAACTTCATCTGTTGTGCAGCATTGCCCCAGAAATCCATGCTGGCAAGGGGGTTGTGAGTGTCCTGTTGCTGCCTTCACTCATTTGACACCTTGCCCTCACTCAGGTGTTCCAATACAAACTGGAGGACAAATCCATTAAGGTGCGTGGCAGGGCACTATGCCGACCTGGGCATGTGCACCTTAGTGGTACTGTAGCACCAGCCAGAGGTCAGCACCCTGAAGCCTGGCTGCCCAACCACAGGTGCATGGCAGTGGGCGCGTAACATGCCTGCAGGTGTAGACGGCCTGCGCAGCGCCTGTGCAATGGCGTGGGAGCCGTTGCCTTTGGCCCTTGCATGGTGGCATCTGCATGCCTGCAAGCTGCCCTGCTGCCTGCTGCGTGAAGCGTAGCTGACTACCTTATAGATGAGCTGCGCACGCGTGTGGGGCTCTTTTACCAGATTAGCAACCGTTGCAGTCATGCAAGTCATGCCAGAGTGCTAGCTGTAATGTCCACACCCCCGCGTACACTTACACACACGTGTGTGCACACACTGCAGAACTTAAAGGCAGACTCTAACAGAGGCCTCCCCGATCATGAAATCAACGCCCTGCTGGCGACCCCAGGAATGGTAGGCCAGGGTCGTTTTGCGCCAAGGGTCCGCATGCTTTGGCGGCTGCATGCTTTGGCGCTGCATGCTTTGGCGGCGCTGTTGCACCAAGGGTCCGCTGCATGCTTTGAGGCTGCATGCTTTGGTGGCTGTGTTGCCGCACCGAGGGCGTGCATGCTTTGGCGGCAGTGTTATCGCGCTGCTTCCTTTTGCATGCAAGCCCTGGCCTGTCGCAGACTGTTGCCGTGCTGCTTCATTTTGCACGCAAGATTTGGACTGTCACAGATCCCGCTCATGCAATCACGCACGGGTGCCTGTGGGCACGCCGCGCATATTTGTACATGCATGTAAAGTGCGCGCAGCCAACTCACCGACCGTGTGGTGCACCTTTCACAGCCCAGCAAGGGCACGCTGCCACTTGCTCTGCTCACTGCTCATGCGCACATACCCTGCTGTGCAGGTGTGCGTTGCCCTGTACCATCTCTCGAACACGCAGGGCCGCCATGATGTCTCCATTAAGTACATCAGAAGGTGCGCCACTGTATTGAAACTCAGTAGCAGGTGACTGTGGCATGCCTTGTGACTGGTGTGCCAGTCATTCTAAGCAGGTGAATTACCCGCTACATTTGCTGCTGATGAGTGGCCTGAACAGGCCTCACAGTACAAAACACCTGCACCAGCCAGCTTGTCTGCCAGTCTTGCACCAGTGAGTTGACAATCAATACGTGAGTGCTTTCCCAAGCATTTGCACACACGCTGCTTGAAATGCATGCATGCAAAATGATTGCTTAGTCTTGATTGCTGCCGACACAGAACGGTTGCACATCAAAGTTAGAGCCTGGGCAGCGCATGCGCCAGGACCAACAACAAACCTCCCAAACTCTCTGTCTGTTTGGCGGCGGTGAGGGCCGAGGCTCTCTTTGTTCTAGTGGTCCATGTGCAGGCAGGCTTTAACAAAGCTGGCAAGTCGTTAAGCAAGTGCACGACGATGCTTGCATGGGAAACCCTGTCACATTATGGGTAAGGGTTGAAGCCTTACATAAGGCTGCACCTGCCCAACAAGGGTGGTTGAGCTGAAGCCTCTAGTAAATTTGGCCTGCAACCAAGCATTACAAAGGAAGCAAGTGAGCGTGCGAGTGCCAATGGTGTGCCTGAGACCTTGGGCGCAGCGGTCCAGGCACTCATGCATAGAATCCTCCTTCCTTGCTTGACGCCTTGGTCTTCTTTTGTTGAGGGTCTCAGCACGGCAAGGCAATCACTGCGAGTGCTGAACAAACCCTTGGTGCGCGGGCCTGTGTTGAATGCGGGCCCATGTCGACGAACACAACTGCTTGTGCACACCTTACAGGCTGTCCTTTTTGCAGCATCATCCTAAGATCAAAGCCTGTCTGGCAGATCTCCTGCTGGACTCTAGTGTCAATGACGCGTTCCAAAGGTAGGGTCTCTGGGAAAGCTTGCCGCCGGGCCATGAATGGATTCTTGGAACAGCAAGCGCCAAGCCCTTATCAAGAGGATGAGGACCTTGCAGGTAGTGCTAACAGCATGCATGGCTCCACCGAAGATGTCCAGGGGTAAGGAGGGATGGAGAGTGGAGTTCCTCACCAAAATAGTGCGCTGGAGGCCTAATGGGTAGCAGTGTGTGCTTCGATGATGCATACCCATCTGCTATTTCCCTCGAACTTTTGGTGCATTGCTTGCATACCTTTAAAGCATACCTTCAAAGCATGTGACCTGCTGAACTTGGAATGTTAGCTGGCTTGGATGGAAAGGTAGAGTGTATCAGAGCTAGATCAGACTTCATTGTATGAATGCATAATCACTAACAGTGAAACAATTCAGTGTTGCCAACAATTGCTTTGCCGTTGTGATACTGGCCGAGGTACATGTGGCCCACTCCACATGTGCAGGGCATTGTCCAGTGGTATCGTGTTTGTGCTCAACCCCGTGATCAGCTTCCTCCGCCGCTGTTTTCAAGCGAGCGGTGGTGAGCCCTCTGGGCCATATAAGCAGGTGAATGCACGCAACTCTTGTTTGTATGTGGGTTCAAGTTGTCAAAATTATTCAAAATTAGTGGGTGGTTGGTCAGTGCTTTGACAACAAGAGGTTGCCAGGTTGCTCAATGACTGCAGATCCCGACATTGTACCAATGCCTAGTTGGGTACTGATGTCTTGCTGGGGGTAATGATGCCTCGTAAGTAGGCAAGTTGGGTGAGGCAGGCATTGGGTGAGGCCGCCGCTGCCGCTGCCGCAGCAGCAGCAGCTTTGGTCTTGAGTGGCTGGCGATGCTTTTCACCCCATTCAGCTGAGAGATGAGATGGTGTCTAGGGTGTAAGCACAAGCAGTGTGCGCACAGCGCGCGTAGTATGACACACCTCATCCCAGCCGCTGACTCCCCCGCGACCATTGCTGCTGTTGTGAAGCCTTTAGGTAGCCAGGTGCATTGTACTTGTCGCTATTTGCTGCCTTGCCTGCACCATTGGCCTGTGTACCCCACACCCTGCCTGCACCCCCTGCCCACGAACCCTGCCTCCGCACTTGCTGTGCCATGCCCCTACCCTCCGCCCGCTCCCCCTGCCCATGCACCCTGCCTCCGCACCCTCCCTGCGCCAGCTCCCTGCCTTGAGTCTACACACTGCACCTGCGGTGAGGGCTGCCTGAGTAGAAAGGAGCGAGGCAGTGATGGTTCTGCTAGGCAAGGCAATGATGGTACTAGGTCAGGCAGTGATGGTTCTACTACGTGCAATGGTGCAGTGCTGGAAACCTGAGGTTCGGGATGTGTATGTGCGTGTGCACATGCAGATTCACCCAGTGCACTGTATCAGGACACTGATGGTGCAACAAGAGTGGCTGCGCTCCTTTGTCAAGATGTGCGAGGACCTGGCTACCCTGATTAGCAAGGCTGAGCAAGTGAGTGTTTTCAAGGCAGTCAGGCTTGCAGTGTTGATGCAGCACTTGAAGTCAGGCTTGCAGTGTTGATGCAGCACGTGAAGTCAGGCTTGCAGTGTTGATGCAGCACGTGCAGTCAGGCCTGCAGTATTGATGCAGCACGTGCAGTCAGGCTTGCAGTGTTGATGCAGCACGTGCTCTCAGGCCTGCAGTATTGATGCAGCACGTGCAGTCAGGCTTGCAGTGTTGATGCAGCACGCGCAGACAGGCCTGCAGTGTTGATGCAGCACGCGCAGTCAGGCCTGCAGTGTTGATGCAGCACGCGCAGTCAGGCCTGCAGTGTTGATGCAGCACGTGCAGTCAGGCTTGCAGTATGGGGGCATGCCGTACATGTTGAGGGCTGCCTTGCAGAGCCTGGTAGTGTAGCCCGGAAGTGGGCCCTATGGGCTACGTGCAAAGGGCATCCTGGTGGCAAGATGAATCAAGGCTTTAGCAGGTCATTCTATTATCTGTATTGCACAGGGCCTACCGACAGGTCACGCAAAGCATTCTGGAGAACGCGGACCGGGCTCGATGACGCTTCCTTTGGCCCTGGAGCATGCTGCCTTTTTTGGGTTGAGCTTGTTCACCGTCGGCCAGGTCACCAAGGAGGGCCGCCTGACCATCTGGCCGCAAGCGCTTCAAGCGGCCCACTGCAAGCTCCTGGTGAACGCCCTGAACTGGAAGGTGAGGGAGCGGCATGTGGGGGCCTGCAAGGCCGTGGCATTCCATGGAGGTGCCTTTGGTGGAGGTTGGAGGTGCCTTTGGTGGAGGTTGGAGGTGCCTTTGGTGGAGGTAGGAGGTGCCTCTGCTGCCGTGTGAGGCCATGGTGCTGCTGTGCACGCGGCCAGGCGGCACAAAGCAATGCCCGGCGCGCATAGCTGCAGCAGACTGCGTGCCGGCAGGGGATGAGAGAGGCTCCTTCAACTGGGAATGGTTGCTGGTGGGATGTGTGTGAAGTGGCCGACTGCTACAATGGAACATGGCCGACTGCTACAATGGACATGGCTGACTGCTACAATGGTTGCTGGTGGGATGTGTGTGACGTGGCCGACTGCTACAAGCAATGGAAATGAGGCGAGCGCAGTGTATGGGTAAGGCAACATGTTGGCTCTCAGGGGGAGCCTTGGGTTGGGCATGTGTTTGTGTTTGACTCAAGCTTGCCTTGGTGTGCTGTGGCTGCGGCCCCACCTTTGCATCATGCCACCAGGCACTGCTGCAAGCAGCGCATGCGCAAGCAGCGCATGCACAAGGCTGGAAGCAGCGCATGCACAAGGCTGCAAGCAGCGCATGCACAAGGCTGCAAGCAGCGCATGCAAGCAGCGCATGCACAAGGCTGAAGCCGCTGCCCGCACGCAGGAAGCCGCGTCCAAGCTGAATAGCCACGAGTGCCTCTCACACTTAACGACAACATTCTCCTATGGCAGTGGGCCTCAACGCCTGTGCGTGATGCTTGACACTGGCAGGGAGGCGTTCTACATGCTGGTGCGTGTGTGCGTGTGATAGGTGGGTCGTGTGCTGCTGCAGCCTGCAGCTGCATCAGCTTTGTGGACATGTGCAGTGCGGGGCCGCATGCGCTTCATACAGTGCAACAGTACTGGGTACGTATCGGCAGTCGAGGTCCAGAGGTTGATCTTGCTTGATCTTAGGCGATCTTAAACGCTGTGTGCAGCGGGCTTACTCTTGTACTGCCAACAATATTTTGTGCATGCGCTTGCACCTTGGTCAATTGTAAACTCATTCTTGTCTGATTGAACTTGGTTGACAAGCGCAAGGACATTTTCTGGGCAATACCAATTTGTGCAGACTAACAGGAATGTGTCTGCGTGGGCTTGTCCGCATTGCTGCTTTATTTGTGCTCATGCATGTGTGTGCGTACGTGTTTGTGCAGGCACATGTGTTTCATCGAGTAGCTGACAAGAGCCCTGCATAGCCTCCCCAGATGATGTGGTGCAGTGGTACAAAGTGAGTGCTTGGAATTCCAGCTCAGAGGTGCAGTGGAGCACAGGAAGCTTCAGATTTTGCGGGCTCTGTATCTTTGCATTTCATAGACATGCATGCATTTGTAATTGGTATGGGCGCAAAGAGGAAAAAGTTGAGAAGTTTCGAGAAAGATGTGTTTATGTCTGAGTTGCTTGCCCAAGCCATGCAAGCTGCTAGTGGTGGCTAGGTCTGATCGTTTAGGTAGCCACAGGAGCAGGCTCATGATGCTGCATGAGGTCTAAATCAAATGTTAAGATCTGGTCTTAAAGTGCTATCTCATATGTTGTGCAAACAAACTGTCCCTTTGCCTGCGTACCGAAAAGCGAACGTTTCTAAGCGCCGGGGGATGACCACACATAACTTCATCCGATGGATGCCACCTTGACCACCGCTACTGCTGCCCCCATGCCCAGCTGCAGGCAGTCACCTTATTGAAGCACGTTGCAAACCTTGCCATCAGGGAAGTGCTCTTTGTTGTGCTGTCCTGCCTGTGGCACGCGCGCAGATTGCTCAATCGCTTTACAAGACCCCGTGCCGTGACCGTCTACCAGGCATCCAGCATTTAGTGGTGGGCGTTTGCTGTGCTCCATAGACCTGTGGGCGCTTCTCTTCTTGCTTGGCTAGAGCACAGTGTTGATAAAGAGGAGTTATGACAGGCGGTGCCTCATTGATGTGTATTGGGTAGGGGGAGAGGGAGAGGGAGAGGGAGGCGGCGCAGGAATTACCATCCACAACAGAACACGTGCGCACACACGCACATCCACACAAGTGCATGTGCACATACATGCACGGACACATTGGCTTTGATGGGACCCCATAAACACACACACAAGCGTGCGCAATCACCTGCCCTTGCGGGCTTGCCTGTGCAGGACCTGGCCAAGATCAACCTGCGGCGCCTGGTGCAGCCTGTTGTTGTGTGGGCCACAGCAGGCGAGCGCCAAGCCTCAAGTGCGAGCAAGCAGGACCAGCTGAGGGCCTTCCTGACTGCGTTCCCTCCCGGCAGAGTGCAGGTGCGCACCTGCTACTGTGCCCACTTGTCTCAGGGGTCTCTGCTCAGCGTCTCAGGGGCCTCTGCTCCTATTTGGGAAGTGGGCGCCTGGGAGGTGTGCTTGGGTACTTTTGCTCTGATGGCAGGGGGCCTTCCCCACCGGAGCTGCGCTGCTTTTTTAAAAGTTCCACGTGGCCACTTGCTGCTTGGTGCGTTGTGCTGGACCTGGGCAATAGCTGCACTTCATTTGCGGATGTCGCCGGCAATACTCTTTCTGTCAACGGTGCCACCAAGCTTTTGGTCGGCCTTGTGGTGACTGTGCTGTGCTTAGGAGAGGTACCTGTGAGGGCCGCCGCCGCCATTGCTGCTGCTCCTGCTGCTGCTGCTGCTGCTGCTGCTGCTGCTGCTGCGTGCTTGCCTCAAGCATCAGAGCGGTAAGCTTCTGCAAACTCCTCGTCAGAGCAGGCCTTGGGGGTTATGCAGGAGCTCGGGCTCTTGTCTGGGCAGGGTTAGCTGCAGGAAGGCAGGACTGCTTCACACACCCGATGTGGTTTTGTGAGCGTAAAGGCCCTAGATAGGACACCTGATGTGGTCTTGTGAGCGCAAAGGCCCAAGGTAGGACACCTGCCATCCTTCTCAATGCTCGTGGGCTGCAGAAAGTCATTGATGGCATCAAGACCTTCTTGGAACTCATGGCAGATCTGTACGACGTGCCCTGGCAAACACCCCCATAAACCAGCAGGGAATTCAATGAGGTGGGTCCGTCTGCAGTGTGTATGTGTGGCGAGGCGCCATGCTTGCTTAGTTTATGCTAGTGGATGGTCGCGCACTCGCAGACATGCTAGCACTTGCCTGTGTGTCAACCAATACCTGTATGGAGTTCAGCATAGTGCAGACATGAAACTCTGTAAATACCTGTGAACACAGTGTTTCACTGAGTCCCTTGCCTGGAAGATTGGCAAGGGCTTACTCCCACTGCCTGCTGCCTCCAGAATGATGCAAAGGTCTTCCTGCTTGCTCAATTCCCCTGTTCTTGCACACTATATAACTGCACCATCGCAGGCGATGGATAAAGTAATGTTCAACTCCGTCCTTACTCACATAAAGGAGCTGGAACCACAGATGAAGAGGATGTGCGTTGAAAGGGAGCCTACATGTTTCATTCTAAGAACAAGCTGCCTATGCCAAGGGTTAAAGCCGTCAAGAGCACCACTCTGTCACAAGCTTGAAATGGGCCAGAGCACCACCTAATCTAAGGCTTGAACAAGCAAGGCTGGAAGTCTCGCACCGGAGACGCTGTGGGCCATCTGCAGTCGCCCAACATCTGGGTTAGGGTTGGTAGCCCCATTGCCCTACTGTGGTGTTGCGTGTGCGGCCTCACACCTTGATGGGTAGACCTGTGTGTCACTCGGTGGATAACAAAGTCGGGTTGCAGAGGCCGTTTTGGTATGTTTATGTCAGGTTGACCTAATAGGCAGCAGAATCTGAAATGGTGCACTTGCATGAGGGTGGGCAACCAGAATCACAAGATCGTGCTTGCTTGTGGTGGGCTGTACATTGAGCCCAAGCACACCTGGTCTTGCTCCCATCCTTCCCTCACTATCTCACACTCTTGCATGTGGGCCAGTCTTGGTCACGGCTGAGACATGTGGACAATCTCAATATACCTGTGCAGAGTCATTTACCGGTTCTTGCATGCTGCCCTCACGCCCAAACCCAAGTCTGAACTTGAACGGCCAATAGTAAACGGTATTGGCTGGAACGAGCCAGGGGCTGCTGAAGCGAGTGCTTGGTGAGTTGTCATGGAACAAAATGTGCCGTGTTAGTATTATTGGAGCCTGTTTGCCAAGACAAGACTCTTGCCTGCATTGTTGCAAGCACGAGGAGGTATCAGACACTGAAACCTTACTAGGGTTGCCTCGTGTGGCGCATGAACACAGCAAGATGATAGTCAAGCAGCTGGTATACTTTTGTGAGAGCTATGGGTGAGAGCTATGGGTGAACAATGCACCTGGCAGGCTGGTGAGGGCTCTATGGTTTAGGTTTGCTTCTCTGCTCGTGTGGCAGATCTAGACCTCCTTAATGCTCTTTCATTGACGTCAGAGTTGATAAGCTGTTTATATTGTATATGAGCAGGTACCATGACACGTACACGAGCAAAGATGGGAAGCTGGGAGCCAGCTTCTGGGGTAGGTAGGGAGTTGATGCGTCTTGCTCATTTAAGCTGCACCTAGCATGCTATTAGCTGCACCTAGCATGCTATTAGCTGCACCTAGCATGCTATTGGCTGCACCTAGCATGCTATCAGCTGCACCTAGCATGCTATTGGCTGCACCTAGCATGCTATTAGCTGCACCTAGCATGCTATTAGCTGCACCTAGCATGCTATCAGCTGCACCTAGCATGCTATCAGCTGCACCTAGCATGCTATTAGCTTGGCATGCAGTGCCCTGAATTTGAGCAAGTCCTTGCCTTGGGCTTGTCGTGCCAGGAATGGTTACAGGCTGATCAACAATTTGAACATCACTCATCCAAGCTGCATGAGACATATTCAGCCAACAAACGTCAGATCTCGAGCATACAGTCAGTGGTCTAGCCATCAATCCGGTCAAGGCACACCACAGCATCACCGGCTGCTTTTGCATGCTGTTTGCTTTGCAAAAATGGTGGCATTTCAGCGACTGCTTGATGGTGGGCGTGCTCAGTGTAGGTTTCAAAGGTATTGGCACTGCGGGGCCCTCGCTTCCTTCCCGCTTGACTTTGTAGACAACTTCCCTCTCTTGAGCCAGACAAACGCCTGGAGGCCAGAGTCGTCTCCGCCCAGCGCAGCTTCAGAAGCAAAAGTGCAAACAGGGGGAGCAAGGCAGCCAAAAGCAGGCAGTGCTGGAGGGGCAAGTGCGGGCGTGGCAAGCAGCACCATGCAAGCACCGAGCTCCCGACCCCAAGGACAGCGCGCGGTAGGCCAGCCATCGGGAGCAGAGCAGCCAGAGGCAAACAGTGGTGCTTGTGCTGCTGGCAGCAGCGGGAATCACGGCGGCCAAAGCAAAGGCGGGGGGGAGGGTGCATTGTCAAAAGGCGTGCTGCGCACGTGCCTGGCATGCAACACTACCAGAGCCGGGTTGAAGAAGTGTTCCAGGTGAGTGTACTGTGGTCGTGTGATACTTTTTGAAGGCTCATGGGCTCATAAAGGGCCATGCAAATGCTGTGTATGGCTCTGATAAGATCGGGCAGAAACTCCTGTGCCTTGGTGCGTGCCCCTCGCTTGTAGGTGCAAGGCGGCCTGGTTCTGTGACGAGAAATGCAGGAATCTTGCTTGGAAGTCCCACAAGAAGGACTGTATCCCTCCAAGCTAAGATTGATGCCAAGCTGGCAGCAGCTGCAGTGATATCATGTGCCAGCTGTGCAAGGATAATACATGGACAGGCTGCAAGGACAACAGCGATGAGCCGACAGGCTGGAGTTGCAACATGAGTGAGCAATGCTTTTTAAGATCTCATGCTGCGGCATTGTTTCATGTGCTTCCTGCTAGCAATGGACCAGAGCGATGCAAGCAAGTAAAAGCATATGTGGGCCCTACCCTGGCAACTGTGGTCAGCTGTATGCTATAGAAACTGTTCTTGGGCATCGTTCATGAACTTGAATCTTTAGCAAATTTGAGTGAATCACATGGCCCATTGTCCAAGGCATGTGTTTTAAAGAGACATCGAGTCGTGACGAGATCGTGTATTGGGGGTGTATTTTTGCTCAGATAGGCCCCTGAAAGAAAGCCTGCTAGAAGTTGTGGCTCTTCTGCCCCTCCTAGGGGCTTCTAATCCCGCCCTGCCAAAGCTTGCATTCTAGTGTCTGGTGGGTCGTCTTCCAGTGTGCCCTAGGAACCGTGCGGCAAGCTAGGAGATAAGGAGAGCGCAAAGGGTTGGCAGGGATGGAGAGCTGCGTGTGGGAGGGGCTTTTAGAGTTCATTGTCTTCTAGAGGCCTAGCTCTAGCTCGTCCATGGGGCATACCTTGGGTGGAGACTATCCATTCCTAGCCTCCTCTGGTGGCGCCTGAGCGTGCACCCTGAGTTCTAAGTCCCAAGGTTGCTTAGGTTACATAGCTGAGGTCCTAGTCCTGAGGGGCGCCTTGCTTGATTTTGGTGACCTTTGCAGACCGTGATGCATAGATACCATAGTAGATACCATTTCCCCTACTTGTGACCTCTCACACATGTACCAGATACTCGAGCAGGCGGCGGGGCACCTGCGATGGAAAGTCGATTATCCACCCTCGCAACCTGTGGGTTCGGGGTTCGATCTTCACTGGAGGCTCACAACCGGCTAAGCTGCCCTCGTTCGGGATACAGCCTTGAGAACCTTAAACCATAGTACTACTATGGTAGTAGATACCATAGTGGATATCATACTCAGGGGTTATTTCTTGTCTACTTGCTCAATCATTACTTACATGGAGACAGGG
>LFCJ01003248.1_pt1 | contig 11905 bp, 10 predicted proteins | sample 643141 | NCBI WGS metagenome assembly LFCJ01 (sample SAMN03766243, study PRJNA286221) | soda lake metagenome | biome: soda lake; feature: Kulunda steppe; material: water; isolation source: sample B1-Br-g2 brine of Lake Bitter-1 | place: Russia: Kulunda steppe | collected 2010-07 | reverse complement strand
CTCGAGCGGTTCCTCGAGGTCGATCTCGAGGCTCTCGTGTTCGCCCGGCTCGAGATAGCCCGACGGACCCAGGAGGGCGTCGGGGGCGACGTCCGGGGCGACGCCGCCGTAGATCGCCACGAAGCCGCCTTCAGAGAGGTCGACCTGATCGACGACGACCGTCTCGCCATCGCTCTCCTGGTCCGAAATCGAGATCGAGGCCGTCCCCTCGAGTTCGTCGATCTCCTCGAGTAGCTGGACGATCTCTACTTCGACGTGCTGGACGATCTCGAGTTCGTCGGTGATCCCTTCGGCGACGGCGTAGGCGGTCGCGTCCGCGGCCGTCTCGCCGGTCAGGATCTGGAGCTGTGTGATACTGATCCGCTGGTCCTGGACGACTCTGGCGGTCTCCTCGCAGGCGCTCTTGGCCGCAAGCTGGAGCTGTTCGACCGTCGCTTCCTGGTGCTGGAGCAACGCGCCGCCGGCGCCGCCTCGTGCGAGTTGCTGGACCTGCGTGACGTCGACGATCTGCGTCTGGGTCACCGTCCCTTCGCTCGCGCCCCACGCGGCGGCCTGGATCCCTTCGACCTCGACGATCCCCTCCTGAACGGCCGTCTCGAGCGCGCCCTTAGCGGCTCCCGACGCCGCGTACTGGATCTGGGTGATCGAGACCGCCTGATGCTGGACGAGCGCACCGTGTGCCGCGCCGTCGGCGGCGGCCTGGATCTGCTCGACGGTCGCCGCCTGACTTTGGCTGATCGCCCCGAACGCGGCGCCGTAGGCTGCCTCCTGGAGCTGGCCGGTCGAGGCGCGCTGGACCTGCTCGACGTCGACCGACTGGACCTGCTTCAGCGCGCCCGCACTCGCACCCCAGGCAGCCGACTGGGTCTGCTCGACCGTCACGTCCTGGCGCTGCTCGAGTGCGCCCTTCGCGGCCCCTTTCGCGGCCTTCTGGACCTGTTTGAAGTCGACCGACTGGCCCTGTTCGATCTCGATCCGCTGGTCCTGGGTCAGGGCGGCTTCGGTCGATCCCTCGACCGCGCCCGCGGCGGCCCCCGCGGCAGCGTGCTGGACGTGCTCGAGGGTGATCTGCTGGCGCTGTTCGGCCGTAATCGTCTGGTACTGCTCGAGGACGCCGTAGGCCGCTCCCTGGGCAGCCTCCTGAATCGTCGGTTTGTGGTCGACATCCTGTTCGCCGGCCTCGCTCGCGGCGCCTGCGGCCCCGCCCGCCGCGGCGACCTGGAGCTGTTCGACGGTCACGCGCTGTTCCTGGGCGATGGCCCCGTGGGTCGCCCCCCAGGCCGCGTGCTGTAGCTGCGTCGCATTCGCCGTCTGGTACTGCGAGAGCGCACCGTCGGTCGCACCGCCGACGACGTACTGGATCTGTTCGGCCTCGACGCGCTGTTCCTGCAACAGGGCGCCGGAAACGGCACCCGTCGTCGCAGCCTGGACCTGTTCGGCCGACGCCGCCTGGTGCTGGGCGGCAGAGACGCCCGCTCCCTCGAGCGCCGCGGTCTCCTGTTCCTGGGTCACCTCGACGCCCTGGGCCTGGACAAGCTCGATCCCGGCCTCGACGCCCGCCGCAACGTCGTCGTCTTCGTCGGCGTCGGCTTCGACCTCCTGGACGAGCGGGGTGTGTGCGACGCCGTCACCAATTGCGTCGGTCGAATCGCCTCCCTCAGGCGACTGTTCCGCGTCTTCGAGGGACGACCCCCCGGCCGGAGCCGACATCGAAACCAGCTCGAGGTCGGAGTCGTCGGCGTCGACCGAAACGGCCTCACTCCCCTCACCAGCGTCGGTCGCTACCTCGGTACCGTCCGCCTCGGCCGGCGCTTCGAATCCCGTCGCCCGATCTTCGCCCGATTCGGACCCATCGCCGGAGATTCCGTCGATTCCCCCACCGAGAAGCGGCAGCGCGATAGCGCTCGCAACCAGCGCGAGCGCGACGGTCACGACCACGAGCGTCCCGGGTTTCATCGGCGTCCTCCGTCCGTCGCGGTCGCGACCCGAACAGTAGCCCACCAACGGCGATTCCTCCCCCGCCCATACCGCACACTCCGCTGTCCCATCGTTCCGCGACAGGCGGCGGAATCGGAACATAAGGCCGCCGGTCGTTTCAGCTAGTCTCCCGATACAAGCGACGATTACCCGCCACGGGCCGGACGACGCGTCGCTCGAGGGAGTCCGATCGAGGGGACTCGACCGATCATCCGGTGGCCCTCGTGAGGGCCGGTCACCCGCTCGAACGGGAAAGAAATCGTCCGTTGTGGCCGGTTCTCACCCCGTCGAGAAGCACCATCCGTGGAGCGCCACGTTCGCTTGACGGGCACTGGCCGACGGATCGAACGAACGCCGCCTCACCTACGACGAGCCACCAGCGGCGACGGAAACCCACCCTCGGAGACGGAACCCCCCACCTCGGAGACGAAAGACGCCATCTCGGAAACCGAAGTTTTCATCCCGGTTTACGAGAGAGTCGACGGTATGGAAACCGAACGATCCTCGGCCGAACTCGTCGACGACGCCGTCGTCGGCCAGTTCGCTCGAGCCGCGTTGCTCGCAGCCCTGCTCGGGGCCGTCGCACCGGTGGCGATTCCACTGCCGCTCTCTCCGGCACCGATCACGCTCCAGGTACTGTTCGTCTTCCTCGCCGGCCTCTTGCTCGGGCCGGTCTGGGGGAGCGTCTCCATCCTGCTCTACCTCGTGGCCGGTGCCATCGGACTCCCGGTGTTCTCCGGGATGACCGGCGGCCTCGGCGTGCTGGTCGGCGAGACCGGCGGCTACCTCTGGTCGTATCCGATCGCCGCGGCGCTGATCGGCGCGCTCGTCCACCGCGGGACCGACCTTCGCGACCCCGCCGACGTCTCGACGCCGTTTCTCGTCGCCGTTCTGGTCGCCGCGACGATACTCATCTACGGGATGGGGACAGCGTACATGGCCTGGCTGCTCGAACTCGAGGCCTGGGAGGCCGTCACCGTCGGCGCCCTGCCGTTCGTCCCCGGCGAACTGCTCAAGATGGCCGCCGCGATCGCGATCGTGAAACGCGGCGTCGTCGCCCCGCTCCGATCGTGAGCGCCACCCTGAATTGCCGATGATCGAGTTTCGCGCCGTCTCGCACGCGTTCGACGGCGTTCCCGTCCTCTCGGAGCTCTCGCTTTCGATCGACGACGGCGAGTTCGTCGTCCTCGCCGGCGCCAACGGCAGCGGCAAGACCACCCTGCTGCGCCACTGCAATGGCCTGGTGACGCCGGAGGAGGGAACGGTTCTCGTCGACGGAACGCCCGTCGAAGCGGACCTGATCGGCGCCCGCTCGAGCGTCGGGATGGTGTTTCAACATCCTCGCGATCAGTTCGTCGCGGCGACGATCGGCGAGGACGTCGCGTTCGGTCCCGAGAACCTCGGCCTCGACCGTGCCGAGATCGACCGCCGCGTCGAGGGTTCGCTCGAGGCGGTGAACCTCGCCGGTCGCGGTGACGACCGGATCGACCACCTCTCCGGCGGCGAGCAGGCCCGGGTGGCGATCGCCGGCGCCCTCGCGATGGACCCCTCACACCTCGTGCTCGACGAACCCTTCACCGGACTCGACGAGCCCGCCCGCCGGTCGGTCCTCTCGCGACTCGAGTCGCTCGCCGCCGACGGGACCGGCGTCGTTCTCGCGACCCACGACCTCCGGGACGTCCTGGGGCTCGCCGACCGCGTCATCGCGATGGCCGACGGTCGGGTCGTCCTCGACGAGCCACCGGCACAGGCGCTCGAGGGACTCGCTGACCTCGCCGTACGAGTGCCCGATCGGGAGGGGGCCACCCGCACGGAGTAATCGACGATCCGATGCTCACCTACGAACCGGACGACACGCTCGCCCACCGGCTCGATCCGCGCTCGAAGCTCGGGATCCAGATCGGGTTCGCGGCGACCGCACTCGCCCACACGAGTCCGCGAGCGCTGGCCACGCTCACCGTCCTGACTGCCGTCATCCTCGCCGTCGCCCGCGTGCGCCCCCTCCGGACGCTGTACGCCTACCGCTTCGCGCTCGTCTTGCTCGCCATCGCGCCGATCGTCGCCGCGATCACGTTCGGCCCCCCGTGGATCGACCTCGAGGACGGACTGGCCTCCGCTCAGGCGGGCTACCGCGTCCTCCTCATCCTGCTGGTCAGCGCGGCGTACGTCCGGTCGACGCCGGTCAGGGAGTCACGCGCCGCGATCCAGCGGACGATCCCCGGCAAGCCCGGGCAGGTGCTCGGCATCGGCGTCGCGCTCGTCGTCCGCTTTCTGCCCGTCCTCCAGGCCGACCTCCGGACGATCCGCGAGGCGATCGCGGCCCGACTCGGCACCGAACGCGGCGCGCTCGAGCGAACCACGACGATTGGACTGCTCGGGCTCACGCGGGCGTTCGATCGCGCCGATCGACTCTCGCTCGCACTCCGGGCTCGGTGTTTCGCCTGGAATCCGACGCTCCCGTCGCTGTCCTTTGCGAGCCGCGACGTCCCGGCGCTCGGACTGGCCGTCGTGCTGGCGCTGTCGGCACTGCTGTAAGGTCGCGTCAGTACGGCATAACTTTGCAGTCGGGAGGTCGGTGGAACGCTACCCGAAGTATCCGGACGCCGGAGACGGATCCGTGCCGCGTACCGCCTCCGGTTTTCGGTTCGGATCCGCGAGGCGGAACTCCTCGGCCGAGGGCACGTCCTCGAGGTCCGTCAGCTCCCGTTCGAAGAACTCGCGGTTGGCCCGGATCGTTCGTTCGTCCCACTCCCACCACTCGAGGTCGAGGAGCTTCTCCCGGACCGGTTCCGGGAACCGCCACTTGATTCGTTTGGCGGGAACGCCCGCGACGACCGCGTACGGGTCGACGTCGTCGGTGACGATCGCACCGGCTCCGATCACCGCACCGTCGCCGATCTCGACGCCCGAGAGGATCGTCGCACGCGCCCCGATCCAGACGTCGCTACCCACCGTGATCCGCCCCTTCGAGGCCGGACGAAGGTCGCTGTCGAGCACCCGATCGTAGAGCCGGATCTGCAACGACGGCTGGCCCATCTCGTGGTTCGGCTCCTGAAAGACGGTCTCCCTCGCGATCGCACAGTATCGCCCGAGGTCGACGTCGCCGACGAGTTCACACTCCGGCTCGAGGTTCGTCCCCCGGCCGACGGAGACGTCACCGTTGAGGATACAGCCGCGGCTCAGTCGCGTCCGCGGTGCGAGGGCGACCTGCCCCCGGAGCAGACAGCCCGTCGCGATCCGGGCCGTCGGATCGACCTCGAGTCTCGTCTCGTCCCGGAACCGATTGACCAGCCCGTGAGTCGGCTGGGGATACCCCAGCAGCGACAGCGTTCGATCCAGGACAGTGGCAAGCGTCACACGTACGTCACACACCACCCTCTCGGCACAAATAGTTCATTGACCACCGGTGGACATTCATCGGATCCCATCACTCGGAACGTGTACCTACTCCGTTCGGGCTTCGACAGTCACTGGCGGGTACGCGTTCGACACGCCGTCGAACGCCGTCTGCGTCTGTAAGGTCCGGTTTCTCGAGGCCGCATAGAGATGTCGTCTCGATGCCTTCGCACCGACAGCACGCTCGCCGTCGCTCGCGTCGGTCGAAAGAACGGGGGAGCCGATTGAGAGGGTGGGGGACCCCTCCCGTCGGCGGATCCCAGCCGCGGGTTGTCGGTGGGTGGGGGATGGGGTGACAAGCGGTTGGGGGTGCCTCCAGACGAACTCGCCTGGATGGGCACTCGATAATTATTGGTGATAGCTATTAACACTTTGGGTGCCGGGGATCGATGGCGGTCAGCGGTGACTCGAGCCCGTTCTCGAGGAACCGGTCGGCTCGCGCCCTACTCCCGGTTCGCGTCGAAAGAGAAGTCGATGGAGGGATCTGAACCACGGTCGCAGCGACGCCGCTCCCTGTTTCAAATCCTCCAGTTGCTCGTTCTCACTGTCGTTCGAACAGAAAGAGCCGGTGGAGGGATTTGAACCCTCGACCTAATCCTTACGAAGGATTCGCTCTGCCAGTCTGAGCTACACCGGCACACCACTGCTGTGTGCATCTCATCATAGGTTCGATACCGTCCATAAGGGTTGCGAATCGTCACGGTCGTGCCAACGGATCGCGCATCGCTGACCCGGCGCTACGACCGCTCGAGGCGAACGTCCAGACAGACGTTCAGTTCGTGGGGCGCGTACGATCGGACGACGCGCTCGGTCTCGACGCTGACCGTGTACTCGGGTTCGGCAGCCTCGCGGATCGCCCGCTCGCCCGGGCCGAAGGGGTCGTCCTCGTGCTGGATGTCGTAGTAGTGGATCACGCAGTCGTCGCCGGCGACGGTCACTGCCGACTCGAGGAACTCGTCGGCGCTGTGTGGCAGGTTCATCACGATCCGGTCGGCCCACCCCTCGTACTCGGGGGCGACCGCGCGAACGTCGTCACAGATCGCCGTGATCCGGTCGTCGACTCCGTTTCGCCGTGCGTTCTCGCGGAGGTACTCGATCGCGGTCTCGTTGACGTCGACGCCGACGCACTCGGCGCCGCGTCTGGCGAACGGGACGACGAACGGGCCGACGCCGGCGAACATGTCGAACGCGTGCTCAGCCTCGCCTTGCGCGCCGTTCCCGCTCTCGTCGTCAGCGCCGCGTCGCGTCTCACCCACCTGCTCGGCGACGCGGTGGCGTTCGGTCGCCAGCCGCGGCGAGAAGTACACCTCGGCGAGATCGAGGGCGAACGCACAGCCGTACTCGCGGTGGACCACCTCGGTGTCCTCGCCGGCGAGAACCTCCCAGTCTCGCACCCGCGTCTCGCCTTTGATCTTCGAGGCCTTGTTCAATACCGTCTCGAGGGGCAGATCCGACGCGACGATCGCGTCGGCGATCTCGCGGGCACGCTCGTCGTCGTCCTCGTCGAGCAACGCGGCCTCGCCCAGGCGCTCGTAGGAGGGTTCGTAGCCGAGGATGTCGGCCGGTCTCGTCTGGGTCTCGCGGGTGGCTGGTGCTCGGTCGACCACCTCGAGGTCGTCGGCAACGGCCTCGGCGTCGACGACGGGGATGTACAGCGAGCCGTCCTCGACGCTGATCTCGTACTCGTCGTCGATCAGGTCGGCATCGGCCAGTTCGCGACGCGTCGCTTCACCCGCCTCGCGAGCGACCCGGACACACGGCACGTCCATGGGGCTACTCGCCGACGGGGCGCCGTAACGCTGACGTTTTCCCCGGGCTCGAGGGCGTCGATCGCTCGAGCGTCGACCGAAACCGTTTCGAGGCGGTAGCTGGTGGTTCCGGTGATGAGTTTCCGGCATCGACTCACGACCGTCGAGCGGGTCCACGACGAGCGCTCGTGGCTGTTCACCGTCCGAGACGAGTACGACGAGCCAGCGGAGGTGCTTCTCGTCCCCTGCGAGGAGGGTGTCGAGGCCTGGGTGAACCGCTGTACGCACCAGAACCAGCGACTCGATACGGGCCACGGGGCGACGATCCGCGACGGCGAGATCGTCTGTCCACGACACGGCTCGACGTTCGACGGCTGTTCGGGCTACTGTGACAACGGCGAAGCCGCGGAGACGACGCTTCGCTCGGTCGAGATCGACGTCGACGACGGCGTCGTCTACCTGACCGACGACGCGGTGACGTACCTCCACGAGGGCGAGATCACCGGCGACGAAGACGACGACGGACCGTCCTCGACGTCGCACATCTCGTTTTGAGCACCACTTGCCCGGGCAACCGCTGCGTTTCCGGCAGCCCCTGATAGTATAAAAGACTTATTAGATTGAGCTGAATCCGCAGCCGGGGGTCACCGCCATTCGACCCCTCCGACAGCTCGTCGGGTCGCCAGCGCCGTTCTACTGCCCGGTCAAATAGTCGAAATCGACGCTTTCGAGACTCGTACCACGATAAACAACCTAAGTTGAGTTAATACAAAATATTTTTGTTTGTCGATTCTGTCGGACGACACGATGGTGGGAGACCCACAGACACGACGACGGCAGGGCTCCGAACGCTCGGGCGGTCGAGCCGCTGGACGAATACGACGACGAACCGTTCTGGGTGGCCTCGGGGGAGCAGCTATCGCTGGCCTTGCAGGCTGTACTGGACTGGGGGGCGACGGCGAAGCGATGGGCGACCACGTCGTGACGGACGTAGCCGGCAGGGACGTCGAGGTGCCTGAAGAGCCCGAACGCATCCTCGGCATCGGGGCGGGAACGCTCAGACAACTCGCGTTGATGGACGTGACCGATCGCGTGGTCGGCGTCGGAAGTCTCCGTGAGGACTCGCTGAACGAACTGCCCTACCTCGTAGCCAATCCCGAACTGGGCGAGTTACCCACCTTCGGCGACCGCGGCGCAGACCGGGACGGCGACGCCGAACAGATCCTCGAGGTCGAGCCGGACGTCATCTTCCTCAACGGCGATTCCTCGCGTGCGGAGGAACTGGCAACGCGAACGAACACGCCGGTCGTCCTCGTCGACACGGCGAACATCATGCACGACGATGGTCGCGAGGTGCTCTATGAGACGTGGGAGACCATCGGCGAGACGCTCGAGAAGGAAGCTCGCGCCGACGAACTCGAGACGTTCCTCGAAGAGACCGTCGCCGACTTCGAGGAGCGAACCGCCGACGTTCCCGACGACGAGCGCGCGGAAGGCTACGCCGCGGCGTTTCGGTTCCAGGGTGCACACGGGCTGTCGACGACCCGCGGCGATACGACGATGTTTCACTACCCGAACGTCGAGAACGCCATCGACGAGGTCGAGAGCCACGAGAATTCCGTCGATCTCGGCCACGAGCGACTGCTCGAGGCCGACCCCGAACGGATCTTCATCGACGTCGCGAGCGTCGACCGGGTGCGCGAGGAAGTCGAGGAGAATCCGGAACTCGAGGCACTCGCGGCGGTTCAGAAAGGCGAGGTCTACCCCGTCTTGCAGGTCTACCGTGACATGCGTAACTTCGGTCCAATGATCGCCAACGCCTACTTCGTCGGAAAGACCTCCTACCCCGATCGCTTCGACGATATCGATCTCGAGACGCAGGTCGACGACGTCTTCGAGGCGCTGTTCGGCGAGCGAATTCACGGCGATCACCTGAACGAACAGTTCCCAGATGTCTACCGACCGCTCTTCTGACCTCGCGGGGGCTGCGAGCGTCCGAGCCCACCGGGAGTCGAGGCGCCGGAAAGTCGCCTTCCTCGGCGGGACGACGATCTTGCTTGCCGTCCTGTGGGTCATCGGGGTCGCCGTCGGCTCCGTCTCCTACCCACTCGAGGACGTGGTAACCGCACTCGCCCAGCGCGGCCCCGAGACACAGCAACTGGCGGTCTGGCACGTCCGGATCCCGCGCGTGCTCGCGGCGACGATCGCCGGCGGCGGCCTCGCAGTCGCGGGGGCGGCGATGCAGTCGGTACTCCGAAACCCACTCGGCGCACCCTACACGCTCGGGATCTCGCATGCAGCCGCCTTCGGCGCAGCGATCACGATCGCCGTCGGCACCGCCGGCCTCGAGGGGAGTGTGCTCACCCTCTCGGTCCAGACCATCGGCGCGTTCGTCGGCGCGATGACGGCGACCGCGGCGATCCTCCTTTTGGTCACCTACCGCGATGCGACCCCGGAGACGCTGATCCTGACGGGCGTCGCGATCGGCTCGCTGTTCAGCGCCGGGCTGGCGACGATCCAGTACTTCGCGACCGACGCGCAGGTCGCCGAGATCGTCTACTGGACCTTCGGCGACGTGAGCCGGGCGGCCTGGGACGAGATCGGGCTCATGCTCGCGGTGTTTCTCTTCGGGCTGGGCTACTTCGTCTACAACGGCTGGAACTACGACGTCCTCGACGCCGGGACCGAGACCGCACAGAGCCTCGGCGTCGACGTCGGCTCACTGCGCATCCGTGGAATGGCCGTCGCCTCGCTCGTGACCGCAGTGATGATCTCCTTCGTGGGCATCATCGGCTTCGTCGGCCTCGTCGCCCCCCACATCGTCCGGATGACCATCGGCGGGACCGAGCGATTCTTGCTACCTGCATCCGCTCTCGTCGGGGCCGCCCTGCTGGTCGCCGCCGACGCCTTCGCTCGGACGGTCATCTCGCCGATCGTCCTCCCAGTGGGCATCGTCACCTCGTTTCTCGGTGCACCGCTATTCCTGTATCTGACCGTCAAGGGGAGGCGATACTGGGGATGACGCTCGAGATCACCGACCTCTCGTTCAGTTACGGCGACGTCACCGTCCTCGAGGGCGTCGACCTCACGGTGGCCTCGGGCGAGGTCGTCGGCCTGCTCGGCCCGAACGGGTCGGGCAAGAGTACCCTCCTCAAATCGATCCACCGGATCCACGAGCCCGACGGCGGGCGGATCGAAATCGACGGACGGGACATCGAGGCGTTCGGCCCGCAGGAACTCGCTCGAGCGGCCAGTTACGTTCCCCAGCACGACGACGGCGCGTTCCCGGCGACGGTCTTCGAGACGGTCCTGCAGGGACGACGCCCCCACGGCGGCTGGTCGCCGAGTGAGGCCGACCGAGCGGCGGTCGCCGAGGTCCTGGCGCGACTGGACCTCGAGCAGTTCGCCACCCGCCGGCTGGGGGATCTCAGCGGCGGCCAACAGCAGAAGGTGCGCTTCGGCCGTGCGCTGGTCGGCGACCCGTCGGTGATGGTGCTGGACGAGCCGACGAGCGCGCTCGACCTCAAACACCAGCTCGACGTGATGGAGCTCGTCTCCACGCACGTCCGCGAGCGAGACGTGGCGGTCGTCGCCGCCTTGCACGACCTGAACCTCGCCTCCCGGTACTGCGATCGGATCGCGTTGCTCCACGACGGTGAGATTCACGTCGTCGGTCCCCCGGAGGTGCTGACACCCGAGACGGTCCGAACCGTCTACGGGGTCGACGTTTCAGTGGTTCACCACGGAGAACGACGATTGATCGTCCCGGAGGCCGCTTCGAAGATGGACGGGACCGGAGAGCAGGCGAGAACGCAACTCGAAACGTTATAGCACGTACTGCCGCTAGGGCCGCTATGCTCACCTTCATCGGCCTCGGGCTCTACGACGAACGGTCGATCACCGTCGCGGGCCAGCAGGCCCTGCGAAACGCCGATCGGGCCTACGCCGAGTTCTACACCAGCAAGCTGATCGGAACGACGGTACCGGCCCTCGAGTCCTACCACGACGTCGAGATCGAGGTCCGCGACCGCGCGGGCGTCGAACAACATCCCGAGGACATCCTCGAGGCCGCCGAAGAGGAGGACGTCGCCTTCCTCACCGCGGGCGATACGATGATCTCGACGACCCACGTCGACCTCCGACTGCGCGCTCACGACCGGGGGATCGAGACGCGGGTAATCCACGGCGTCACCGCCCAGACGGCCACGAGCGCGCTAACTGGCCTCCAGAACTACCGCTTCGGCAAAGCGACGACGCTCCCGTTTCCGTACGCCCACGGTGCCGACGGCCTCCCGGCGAGCGTCACCGGGACGATCGACGATAACCGTGCCGACGGACTCCACACGGTCGTCTACCTCGACATAAAAGTGGGTCACGAACGCATCAAAGAAGACGAGTACATGACCGCCGACGTCGGCGCCGACCTGCTCGCCGAGGAGTACCCCGATCTCGTCGGTGTCGTGGTCGCCCGGGCGGGCAGCCCCGACCCGCTCGTCGAGGCCGGGACGATGACCGACCTCGCCGACCGAACGTTCGGCGACCCGCTGCACCTGCTCGTGATCCCCGGCGAGTGTCACCTCCTCGAGGCCGACGCGCTGGTCGAACTGGCGGGCGCCGACCGCGACGCACTCAACGTCGCCTGAACGCGCCACGCTCGAGAGCGCTGGCTACCGCCAGTCCGGATGCCCGTCACTCGAGGACGTCCTCGATCCGGGCCACGAAGTCGCCCGGAACCTCGACGTGTGGCGAGTGGCCGACGTTGGCGAAGACGCGCTCCTCGAGCG
>LFCJ01003247.1_pt1 | contig 11909 bp, 19 predicted proteins | sample 643141 | NCBI WGS metagenome assembly LFCJ01 (sample SAMN03766243, study PRJNA286221) | soda lake metagenome | biome: soda lake; feature: Kulunda steppe; material: water; isolation source: sample B1-Br-g2 brine of Lake Bitter-1 | place: Russia: Kulunda steppe | collected 2010-07 | reverse complement strand
TGTGTGTGTGTGTGTGTGCATACGGGTGCGTGCGTGTGTGTGCATACGGTTGCGTGCATTGCGAATCCCTTGCTGAACTGGGTAACATTGTGTGGCTTGCTTTTGATAAAATCCATAGCCTTAATGCATGAAAACGTACCTTCCTTTTGAAATCATCATACACCTGTGTTTCAAAGACATGTGGTGGCCGAGGTTTCAGTCCATGCGAGTTTGTGCCAAGTAATTACAGGTATTCGAGGCTCCATGCAAGTTGACGCACCGCTGTGGCAAGCTCCTTGGAAGTTTTGGGAGGCCTACTTTCCCCCATGGCAACATGAATACTATTGATTCTATCAAAATTTTTCTTTTAAAATTCAACGATGTCCCAAAATATTGAGTACTGCCTGGTAGCCCGAGGGACCGTGATATTGGCTGAGAGCAGCAATGTGGGGGGCAACGCTAATCTTGTGGCCCTCAGGATTGTGGAGAAACTGGGCCATGATGATACGTACGTATAAAGCTGGGAACTATTGGTGCCTGGACCTTGTTGCAGATACTGACATGCCTTTACGAATAGCCTGGGATGTGTGTGTTTGTGTTTGTGTGTGTGTGTTTTTGTGTGTGTGTGTTGTGTGTGTGCGCGCGTGTACGTGGCCTCTTTCAAGACACAAGCTGGTTTCAGTTGGTTTTTACCTTGTCCAGTAACAGTTCTGAATTCTTAAAGCAAAAGCTAGTTGCTTTGCATTACAAGAAGAAATGTTTTGAACCCTCAGTCAGTCTTCTACAATACATGCAGGCGCGTATCCTACACTCAAGATAGACATATGTTCCACTGTCTTGTGCGAGATGGATTGACGTTCCTTGTGATGGCGGAAGAGGTGCGTCTGCATGCTAACTACAGTATCTTCCCACTAGCGGCTTGGGGAAGCTTGCCCCAACCCGCAGATGCAGGCGCAAGAAATCACACACTTTTTCTAGCAGTTCAGTGGCTTTTGTTCCAAGTGATATCTGCAATTCTTTCCATAATCGAATATCTCCGTTTATCTGGCGTACTAGTGGGCACATAGCACTGGCTATTCTTTGCCCCCTAGCTTAGTTTATTAAGCCTATCCTCCCGTCTGCAGTCTTTTGGTCGGCGGATTCCTTTTGCACTATTAGAGGACATCAAGAACAGGTTTCTGGCCAGCTATGGGACAGCAACAGAGGTAGGTAGTTCGCTCAGCAACTGTGAGCCTCATTTTTAAAGGATGTTGCCACTTGGTAGACGAGGAAGAGTGTGACTTTGTTCAAACACATTTAGTTCCGCAGGTATAAATGTATGCATGTTTGTGCGAATACTTGGATGGATGTGTATCCATACTTATTCATGTATCTGCATGGTCTTGAACGTGACATAACACAGGCCTTGAGAGTTGCTCTTGCTCACGACGTGACATGCTTTGCTTTTGAAGCAGTAGCTGGTCGCCCCAGCGGCTGGACCCCCCCTTTGCCTAGGCAAACAGTGTCAATATCTTCGCAACCCCATAAGTTGCTCATCCCTGAACCTTTTCAAGACCTGAAAAGTGTGTTGGGTGGCTGTTTTTTGCTCTTCAAGGCCATGTTGAGAGGGGGTTAAGGGGGGCAGTGTTTGGCCGGGAACCTGGATTTTGAGAAATGTCACAAAGCAGATAGAATTGTTTAATATCATGTTAATATGTTTTCATGCATCGACTGGAATTTGAAAAGTATCTCACAGCCAGCTGTTTCCCATGCAGCCATCCCATGGGCCTGCCCCAGGGTCCCAGTTCCCTTCCCCCTGCACGAGCTGAGCTGCTTGAACAGAATTCTGGATCAGCTTTTTGGCTGCTGGTCTGAGCTGCTGGCTTGCACCACGGGGCCCTTGTTTATTCCTGCTGGTGCACTCGTGCAGCACTCTGTATGGCACGCCTGCCACAACGAATGACCAGGTATTTCTATAAATTGTAACTGAGCAAAACAACAGCGTTCAGCTGGGGGGGAAAGGCAAGCATTGGAATTGGCAAGCTGGATCCTGGCAGCAGCGGCAAAACAATGTGCGTAATACTATTTAAAGATTACACTTACTAGAATTCCATGGCAAGCATGTCATGAGATGGCGCTCTTTTGGTGTTAGGCCCCATTTCTCCATGGAGGTGCTGCACCAGGTCAGCCCTTCAGCACATGGATGCCTGTTAGGATCCCCTGACCAGCTCTTAAGGCTCAGGTTGCGAGCATGCACAGCAGTGAGGCTCAAAGAGCAAATTGATCCTATAGGGGGGGGATCCAGCCGCGAGGGCGACCAGCCCATTCGGCAACCAATATTGCATTTTCTCTTGTTGGTCATTTTGCCACGAACGCAGGCAGTGGCGTATGAGTACCAAACAGAGTTTGCACCTATCCTGGCAGAGCGTATGCAATTTTATGGTGCAAACCCCCAGGCCGACACCATAAACCGAGTCAAGGTGAAGTGATTCAACGCTTTGTGATCCCCGGCTAGCTGTGCCTAAACCATACTTAACAGTGCAGCTCACAGCCCAGTGATTTTTTCAAATTCTGTATAGAAGGTGCCTTGAAAATGCGCATGGTTCCGTTCAGAAGCTGGAGTAGGTTTTGGCATTCAACCTTTAGACTTGAAACCGAGTGCTTGATGTCTGATCCACATTGAGCACATTCATGCACCTCAAGGCCGCATTCCATTGACTTGGCGGTGGCTCAGGGAGATCTTGTTGAGGTGAAGCACATCATGATTGAAAACATTGAGAAGGTCTTGGAGCGAGGAGAGAAGCTGGACCTGCTTGTGGACAAAACTGACAACCTGCAGGTGGTTCTCAATTGCTTGCCTGTGTCTTGGCTTCTTGTGCAAGGTGTTGAAGAAAGAAGGCATAGTCTGCACCACAGCTTCCCTCGTTCCTTGACTGACACTGGGAGAGCTGCTGCCTGTGTCATAGCATACTTTTATCATGTGGCTCTTCCAGGAGACAGCATTTACTTTCAGAAGAGAAGCAAAGCGATTGCGGCAGAAGTTGTGGTGGAAGGTGAGAAGAAGTTTAAGGCATGCCTATCACTGCAGGTACTTCTGAGGATTTTTTGTTATTAAATGTTAGGGCAACTGTCAAGATGTATTGTCACCATCACTTGCAAACAAGCACTTTCTCACACAGACTCATTTTGGGTGTTTGAGTTTGCTGCCTGCCTGTCTGCATGCCTGTCAGTCTATCTATCTGCTTGTGTATTTGTTTGTTGACTGTTTTGTATGTTCTTCTGCACGCCTGCCTGCCTGTCTGCCTACCTGCTCGCTTGCCTGCCTGCCTTCGGTCTGCATGTCTGTATGTGTTTTTGCTTAGATGCAGCATGGTAAACTGAGCAGGGACGGGGGGTCAGAAAGTGAGCTTTGGTAGGGGCACTTGGCGAGTTCTGTTCGAACCTCTTGGCGTATTCGGGGGACCTTTCTCAGTCAAAGGAGGCACCATTTTGATTGGCCGGGAATGAATAGGTAAAGCAACAGACCCCAAAATTGCGCAACTTTCCTCTATCCCAATCACCCTGCTTGTGAAATAAAACTTTGAGCTTAGTGCGATAGAGTGGATTGGCGGATGAATATGGCCTAGTAAGAATCAAGGGCGGTGCAAGTGGCAGCACATTTTGCAGCAGTGGCGGCAGCAGCAGCAGGAGCTGCAGCTAGGCAATTGGCCATTGGCAACGAGCAGGGAAGTTGCAGCTGGTAGACCAGGAGTTGGAAAATTTTCACGGACTGTCTTAAAATATAAAATTGCCCATTATGATCTCTGGGATGGCCGCTCCAATTAAGTCGATCCAATTCTACATGGTACTGCTTAAGAGTAGTACAATTTGATTGCACTGCACTGCTCCATGAGTTATCGCAAGTAATGAAATCATATTCAGGGTCGTCGTGCCTCTTAAAGCTGTTTGGAGATTACGTTTTTCCATGGGCTTCATAGTTTTATGTGGGCAAAGTCATGCAGTTTCGTCATGCAGCTCATGCTCCAATGTTTGTCCAAAGAAACCACTGCAGGCTCCTCTGACCACTCATGACCTGTGTTGTTGAGTTGCAGAATGCAAGGATGTGGGGCGTCATCGGTGGAGTTATAGCCCTGCTCATCTACCTCATCTTGGCCGCAAGCTGTGGGGCCACCCTCAAGAACTGCTGACCATGCCTGGAGCACTGCAGAAGTTTGCAGCAGCTAATTCCAATCAGCATGTAGTTGCTGCACTATCTGCGTTTTGTAAATGTATCTTTACTCTGGATTGCTGCTGCTGCTGCTGCTGCTGCTGCTGCAGTTTGATGGGCGAAAGCCTGGCAAGATTTTTTGATGTTTGATTGAAGAGCGTCAGCATGTTTCAACTCATCCTAACAATTAACTGCATTTTTCTTCTCTTTCAGTGGAAAATTGGCAGGATAGCTTACAGTGTAGTAAAAGTGGCAGGAAAGCTTCATTGCACGTGTAAGATCAAACTCAGTTCATATGCTCCATCTCAGCATCTGCTTTTAATTTCTAACGTGCACCTCCAATTCTGTCTTATAAGTTACTGTCAGGTGCCCACACTCACATGGATTACAAGGGAAAAGCCTTCAAGAATTTCAGCCTGAAATGAAGTTCAGTCAAGAAGTGCGACTGCTAGCCTGCTCATAGAATGCGAGTAAATCATGAAGGAACAACGGAAGTTGGTTGCTGTTTTGGTTTTGAAAGCAGACACATCAAGGTTAGGTTACTTAGCTGTATTCGCCGAACGAGGGCAGCTTAGCTGAAGTTTTAATAGCCTGCAACCCAAATCAAAACTGAAAGCGCTCATAGCAGAAGAAAGGTAGTGTATGAAAGCCAGATGTTGGTGAATAGCAAAAAAACCGGAAGACGCTCAAAGGCAGTTCACAAGCACACAAGGGCAAGATCAAGGCAATGGATGACCTCTAAAGAAAATAAAGAAAAGCAGGGCTCGCTGACTAGCTACTTCAACCAACCAGCCGCCAGAGCGCTCGCTTGTTTGTGAGCCAGTCCACAAACTCGATCTTGAAGGTTGATTGGTCTTGATGGATCTCCATGGTCCTGTGCCAGGGGAGTCTCTTCCTCTTTGTAAGCGTTAGTGCTGTCAGCCTGCGGCGTAGTTGCTCTTGCTGCTTCTGCTCTTGTTGCGGCTGCTGCTGCTGCTGCTGCTGCTGCTGCTCCCTTGGTTGCCGTCGCTGCTGCTGCTCTCTTGGTTGCTGCATGACACATGAAGAGATCCTGTTTGAGAGAACAGGTGGGCATATCCTGCATACAGAGACCACCTGGGGCTGTGCACAATGGAAGATGGCGTTTTGTTCATCCCGGATGGTATCATTTGCCTCACGACGGTCGCAACTCATAGAAGAGCTGTACTTCCGAAGAGTGTGGACAAGAAGTTCCCCCCCTGCTTGGCCCTGATTGTAGGTGAAGCAAGATGGCCCTGGTCACACATTTGCCATACACCCTTCCTAGATACATGCTTCTTGATCTTCCTTGTGACATTATCCGCAGCGTGGCTCGCTTCAGAATTCGTGCCCACACTCTATGAATTGAAACTGTGAGCTGGACTCACAATGCCTCCCCTACTTGTGACTTGTGTAATGCTCATCATGTACAAGATGAGCAACACGTCCTTTTTCACTGCACCCATCCACTCGTGGTCTCTCCAAAGGACTTATGCTTCCCTATTCCCTTCCGCAGGCTTCAACAATGTGTTTGCATTTCTGGGCCAGGAAACAATAAGCTTTATTTCTCCCTTCATGCACTGTGTTTTATGAGCAGGCTAGCAGTCGCACTTCTGGACTGAAGGCCTTTTTCTTGTAACCCTTGTAACCCTTGTAGGTGGAGCGCAGAACCTAATTGGTAGGTCAATTGTTTACTGTTGCGCTCTCGCGGGTGGGTAGGGGGAAGCCCAGATTTGACTTGCGTTGATATGCAATCAACTTACAAGCTAGAGCTTCAAGGTGCAGAGAGAGTGGATACGGCATGCCAGAAACATGGACCTTCTGTGCCCAAGCAACGCTTATGTGCTTAAACGTGACCAACTGGACAGAATCATGTCCCAGGCACTCATGTCCCAGGCACTCATGTCCCAGGCATTTATGCCTAATCCAACCACTCCCACCAATTAATAATCCATACTTCAATTTAAAAAGTTTATTATAGTGGGCTCTGGGTTGCAGCGTTGCCTTGCGTCCCACGATAGCCTCCGGAGCTGCTCCTAGGTAAGCAATCGGGTGACACAGCTGGCTTTGCTCACGCATGGGTTTTGCTGTACCCACACACTGCCGCTCAGAAGGCACTCGGCAGCTTGTCCCCTTAGCAGGCTTGCACACCCACAAAACCCCATCCCATCATCAATCCCCCCTTCAACCATCAACCTTATCGGCACCCTGGCCTTTGTCATCCACCAGGCTAAAATATGATGCTGAAGAGTGCCTTCTCCGGCGTGGCCTTGGCTCCGCGAACCAGCACCACCAGCACGGTGCTTCGGCAGCCAGCCAGCAGTCGGGCGCCCACGCGTATTGAGGCTAAGAAGGTGTGCGACCTGACTGGCACCAAGCGCAACAAGGCCAACAACGTTTGCTTCTCCAACAAGCACAGCCGCAAGTGGCAGGAGCCCAACCTGCAATACAAGAAGGTGTTCTGGGCTAACGGCCAGCGCTGGGTGAAGCTCAAGATCACCACGCGCGCCCTGAAGACCATTGAGAAGAATGGGCTGGATGCCATGGCAAAGGAGGCGGGCCTGGACCTGTGGAAGCTGCCCTTTGAGGATGCCAGGCCTCAGCGGCTGCAGTACCTGGCTGAGAACAAGGGCAAGGTCCCTGTGGCCCAGAACCCCAGGTATGTTTAATTTCGGACACTTCCTGTTTAAGATGGTTCCATTTGCCGCACAACTGCGCTCCCAGACCACACAGCCGTACTCCCCATGAGAAAGGCGCACGCTAATGCATAGGAAGACGGGTCAAAGCACGTCCATGCATGTCGGAGCAGTGCTCCATCCAGGCCATGAAGATGCATTCAGATTGAATGTACTTGCTTGCATGCGCAGGCACACGCACGCACGCAAGCGCGCAGGCACCAGAACCCATACACAAGCAATGCATGTACACAAGCACATGCGAGTATGGCACACCCTCAGTCATGCAGTGCAACTGTGCGTTCCCACATTCATATGCCCTCTCCGCGCCCGATTGCATATTTATCTTCTGGGATGGACCCATGCTGCTTGCTCATGCGCTGCCCTCAATTTGTGTTCCCGTGGCTTCTGTTCCACCAGCTGTTGTAAAACCTGGATTGAGGGTGCTCGTTTGGCAGCTTGGCAGTGTCATGTATGTTAACTGGCCCTGGCTCAAAAGCACACCTGCAGTTCTGGCTAATCAGCATCAGTGCACCTAGCTCATGAACTGATACTCACTGTGGTCAGTCAGTGCTGAACATGAGGAGGAGTAATTCCCAATTAGGTGGGGCTAGCTATGATGTGTGGATCATTCGCCTCACAAGCTGGTCTGCTCTGTGGCTGTACGCGTTACAGAAAAATGAAGAATGCTGAGAAGCTTGCTGCATCTAAGAAGCAACCCAAGTACCCAGTGTACGAGGAGGGAGGCCGCATTGTCTGGATTCGGCCAGGTGGGCTGATGAGTCATCGGGTCTTGAATAAAGCAATCTGGGCTTGCTGACAGCTCGAAACAGGCATCCTGGTGGTATGGGAGCTACTGCTGTGCCAAGCTCCTTGAGACGGTTCAAACAGAGCAACATCATTAGGCCAAAAAGCCTACTGCCTAAAAAAGGTGGCATTCAAGGTCAGCCTGCTGCTGTACTACAATTGCAAACTCGTGGTGCTTTGGCTGTGCCTTGCTACATATGAGTTCCGCAATCAAGTTCGTCGTATCATTCAACATGGTCACCATCCAGGGTGCTCTAGCCTGTCTTGCAACAAGTTCTGCTCTATGCTATTTCCGTACTCTCCACCTCCCCTCCTTTGCTCAACATGCAAGCATTTTTGGCATGTAGTTCTCACATCATCAAACCTCTGTGATATGGTGATGGTAGTTATTGTTGAGGACCACAAGGATTAATGTCCTTTGGGGGTTGGACATTGCATTTTGCACTCGCACAGGATTTTGCCACGTTTGGGTGGTTCCGGCACACAAAGCACTCTTGCATGTGGCATGTTGCAATTGAATTCGCAGGCTCGGAGGAGCTTGTGTTCGGGAAGAAGGAGACCCCGGCAGCGGGAGAGAGCAGCCAGCAAGATCTAACAGTCACCCTGTCTGGCTCCAGTTAATTCTCCTGCTTGGTTTTGTGTACATGCGTGCGGCCTCTAAGGACCTAGGCCCAAGGGGCCTCTGGTCCAATGGTCCTCTGGTCTCTTCAAACTGCTATCCATGAGAATGCTCATCAATCTTCATTTTGTTTGTTTCCTCGACTCTTTTAACATTCTTTAAAAATCACATCGGTGGATTGGTTTCATTTCCTGAGATTTGAGGGATTGTGGACTTGGAATGGAGCCGCAAGACACTCGTAAGACGTTGGTGACGTAAACAGAAGGGGGCTGCGTAGGCGCAGCCGTGCACAATGGACGACAGCCAACATGCCGCAGTTGCGAATCCGCATAACTCGCCGAGCTCGGGAGATGCTGTGGAGAGCAGGGGACAGCAGCACCACCAGCAAGTCAGTGGAAGCAACTGGTGCAGTGAATTGTCGTAGTGTGGGAGTGCGGGAAATGGCGTGAAGGGGAAGGAGGGGGGGGGTTAAATCCTAGAGGAACGAACGAGCTTGCACTCCCGGAAATGTCGCACACATTGATTGTGCACTCTTCACAGCTGCACATGCGCACACGATCGCAGGATGCTTGCTTGAAGGCCGTGAATCCGGTGAAGTTGAAAAAGAGCGGGAGCAACAGAGCATCAGGATGGGACAGCGTCAATAGACCAGCTTGGGAAGGGGGCCTGCCCAGCAACACCACATCCGGCAAGAGGAGTGCCTTTGACACAGGTAGATTTTGGTGGCTGTGGTGTGGGAGTGGGGGACGAGTTTGGACTCACAGATGTGCGAGCGCATGTGAGTGTGTTCTGTGTGTGATGTTCGGTCCTCGCCGTTCACACCGCTGCTGCAGCACAGCTGGCTCTCTTATCCACCTGGCTTGGATCCCAATCTGCTTGCTCTGCAGTGCCCTTCACGCCTGGCCAAGGTGCTGCAAGGACGCCCAGCAACTCCGCGGGCCAGTTCAACTTTGATCCGTACTGGGGGTGGGGCTACAGTGGCCGAGAAAGCCCGGTAAGAGGTCCCAAGCGTAGACCTCAGGATGGTAGCGCTTACAGTAGAGGCCACGTGAGTTGCCTATGGCTGTGCGAGCTGGGCATCTCGGATGTGCCTGCGCGTCGAACATGGCATGGCACTCGCTTTGAGAACATTGATGCACACACACTTGGTACAGTTGAGATGGCCCTGGCGCCCTGGATGCCCTGTGTAAATTGTTCTGTGCAGAGTCATGCATTTACCGGATGGAAAGCCTTCCATGTTGAGGGTTTGCCTCTCTGGAGTTGGGACCTTTCCGAAGTTTGTCGTTGTTTTATGGGCAATATGCAGATTGTCGGTGCTGACACAAGCCCTTGTGCATATGGACGTACTTAATAGGGGCCTAAATATTGGCTATTTCCTTTGTTTGTGCTGTTGTTTTGATCTGATGCATGCGCATGCGTGCACACATTCACATGTGCACGCTCACGCACAAGCGCGCGTGCGCACACACACACACACACACACACACACACACACACCATGCACACACATACATATTTGGACAAGATCACAATCATACACACCTTGTGCAGAATCCCTTGCTGCGGGGGGCGTCAGATGCGGGCGAGCATGCAGCTGGTTTTGCTCCGCACGTGCCTTTCCCGCCCTACATGATGGCCTACTCCATGGCCTTCTCTACGGGCGCAGAATCAAGCAACCCGCAGTATCCTCCCCCCAGCCCGCTCATGGGCAGCCCTGTTGGCACACCTACTGGTGAGGGTGGGCTAGCCACTGCTGTGTCGGTGCGCGAGCAAGCCTGTATGATCTGCTTTCGCGTGTTGCTTGCATGGTGTGGCTAGTAGGCAAGTCTTGTTGTGCTCAGATTTTGGAAGGATGGTACTGGTTTTGTGCGGTTATAGGAAAACCTTGAAGGCTAGTGTATGTGCTAGGGAGGTGTTTGGGGGCCTTCGATAACCCCAACATGGTCCACTGTGTACACACTTGCTTGCCCGGAGAGCCAACAAGTCTGTTCGCATGCCCTTTTATCTGTTTTCGCAAACGCATGTTTTGTTACCCCCTCCTACCTTGCCGACTGGGTGCTCGCAGCCATGATGTTCCCACAGACCCCCTTCGCCGGTACCCACCATTCATTTTCTCCCTATCCAACACGGAACAGCAGCCACAATTTCTCCGCAGCCAGCCCCACACGCAGCCCATCCTTCCCAGAGCCCTTCTCACCCATGAGCCCCACCGGCTACTTCCACCCTATGTTTAACAACTTCCCGGCCTTCCTCATGCCGCCTCCCAGGAGCAGCGTGAATGGGTGGGTGCTGCATCTGTTTCGCTTTAGTGCTGTGTATGCACTACTTGCCTGCGCGACTATGGCATAGCATGTGTGTGGGGTGTGGGGTGTGTGCGCGCGCGCGTGTGTGTGTGAACGCATGTGTATTTGTATGTGCGCGGGCTTGCGTATTTTTGTGTTTACAGGCTTCTCTCACCCCATGTGCTGTGTCTGTGTGGTTGGAGCCCAGTGATGCCTTGCACAGCCTGTGCCTCGCCCTGACCTTATGCTGCCTCCCTGCGCAGCGCATCCCCTCGCAAAGCGCCCAGCGGCAATGGTGGCTGGGCCCATGGCGCTGGCGCCCCCGCAGGCCATGACCGCAGCAGCAACGGGGCTGCCAAGTCGCAATTGCCGCAGCAACAGCACCAGCAGCACCAGCAGCACCAGCGCCAGGGCCGCTTGAGCGAGGAGTCGGGCGATGGCGGGGGCATGTTTGACTTTGGGGCAGGTGGCCTGGGCCTTGGTTGGGGCGCGCCAATGCCGCTGGCCGACCCCACAGGGGCGTCGCTGTGGGGCGCCAAGTTCCCGCACTTCCCGCCGTACGGCTTCCCGCACCCTGGCGGCAGCCTGCCCTCTCGCGCGTCCTCAAGCAGCGGTGTCGCCCCGTACGGCATGCCCATGCACCTCCTGCAGCCGCTCTTTGCAATGGGCAGCATGGGCAGCGGGAGCTTCAACGGCGGTGCAGGCGGCTGGCCGGCACAGGTGCCCCCCCCTGGCGCGCCGTCACCCCCGCCCCTGGGGCCTGCTGCCAAGGGGCGCGCTGGTGTGGGGCCGAGCGTAGGCATGAGCAGAAGCGGCGTTCCTGGCACCGCCCCCATGGACCTGCCTGCCCAGCCGCCGCAGGACAGCGAGACGGCCTCGGCCATGGGCACGCACCCCACCGCCAGCAGTACGAGCCTTGCGGCGCCCACCCACCCCCTAGCCAGCAGCGGTAGCAGCAGCTGCACCACCATACCGTCCACGCCCGCACACTCCCCGCCCAACCCTGGCGCCGGCAGCGTGGGCAGCAGCCAAGGCCCAGGCAGCAGCAGCAGCCACAAGGGCAGCAAGCCGCGCCCGCCCCCCCTGCAGCTCAATGTGCTGAGCGGCTCAGGTCTGGCCAGCAACGGCGGCGGCGGCCGCGGCATGGCGGCGGCGATGGGGGTCGGCCCTGTGCACGGCGGTCATAGCGGCGGCGGCAACAATGGCGGCGGCCCTGCAGGCCTGGGCGCACCCAGCGCGGCCGCCATGCTGTTCCCGCCGCCGGGGCAACACGGCCCAGCCCTGCCCGTCCAGCTCCCCCCCCACCACCATGGCCCCTGGCCGGAAGGCGCTCCCCCCTCCGCGCCGGCACCCAGCGCTCCCGA
>LFCJ01003246.1_pt1 | contig 11912 bp, 19 predicted proteins | sample 643141 | NCBI WGS metagenome assembly LFCJ01 (sample SAMN03766243, study PRJNA286221) | soda lake metagenome | biome: soda lake; feature: Kulunda steppe; material: water; isolation source: sample B1-Br-g2 brine of Lake Bitter-1 | place: Russia: Kulunda steppe | collected 2010-07 | reverse complement strand
GCCCCCTCCCCCGCACGCACCTGCAGCTGTGAGAACATGTCTGCCAGCTCCGCATCCAGCTGCGCCTGAAGCTCTGCTATCTCCTCAGGGTTGTAGTCATCTTTGAGGTCCTCCTCCCCCCCAACTGCTGCCGCAGCAGCCCCTGCACCATCTGTGCCGTTGTCACCCTCAACAGCTTCTTGTGGTCCTGCCGAGCCTGCAAGGGCGCCAACACAGCATGCAAACACACGCAGTTCAGATGTGTGGCGCTGCCTGACCGCCCCGCCAATGAGCCTGAAGCAGGCCATGCCCCGCCCCGCGCTTGGCCGGTGTGCCTGTGGCTTCCATGGTGCGCTCTCGCTGCTGCCCTCCCAACCTCTCCCTCTGTCGTGACATGTCCTTAACGCCCTCACCCCCTTCCCCCCCTCAACCGTCTTACACCTGCCCGCCTCCCAACCCTACCAGCTGCTGCCGCCCTTCCGCCCTCCATCTGTCACCTCTCTCCTTTCACAACCATCCCCCCTTGTGTACAATTGCGTTCATAATCCTGCCTCCCAGCCCTACCTGCGGGTGTATCTGTGGCATCCAGGATGCTCTCACTGGCGTCCAGCCGCCCTTCAAGGCCATTCAGCGTGGACAGCTGCTGCTTCAGCGCCTCCAGCTCACCAAACACCTCCATCTTCCAGTTCTCATCCTGCAAGTCTTGCAGCTGCGCGGCGCACACGACAAGCACAGCCATGTATCTGCATAACGTGCGCAGCACTTCCATGTGCATGGACACCCTGGGATGACACAAAGCAGCTGTTGCCACGCACAGCCCCTGTCTTCAGGACATACATTAAAATTGGACGACACAGAGGAGGTTGGCATGGGTCATGGGGTGGAACAAAGCAGCTGCTGCCACGCACAGCAGGCAGTGGGCATCCTGCCCAGGATTTTGTCCGGCCCTGGAGGTCCCTGCATGCCCTCCACCAAATCCATGCACCACTGTGTACCTGTTATTTCAATGTGTGTCCCATTGCTTCCAATGAGAAGGCTAGCAGTTGCACTTCTTGACTGAAGGCCACTTGTAAACCTTGTGGACCTTGTATCTCTGTTTCTTGTAGCAAATTTGACGGCAACTGCACCAAACAATTACCCCGCCTGCCCTCCTGTAACGCACCACCCACCACGCATGGGCAGAGCCCAGCCCTCACCTAAAAGCAAAGCCCCGCGCACGCTTATCAGCGAATCCGCGACTATACATGAAGCCTGCCTGGGACCCAGCACACCCATCTGGCCCCGGCTAGGCGCACACATGGCCATGCATTGCCCTGCCCGCAGGACTGGCATCACACGGAAGGGTGCAGAGCTTGCAGCAGGTCCTCGCGGCTCCGTTGCTAACAAGCACGCCTCTCCCAGCAGTGCCAGCTGCAGCAGCTTCCACCGTTCTTCATGCTGAGCAACAGCTTGGGCAAAGCCCACTCACGGACGCCGCGCGTCAGAACACACGTGCCGCCCCGCACCTCAGCAGCCAGCTGCTCCTTCAGCCCCCCCAGCTGCTGCGCCTGCTCCTTCTGTAGCCCCAGCATGCGTTTGACCTCAAGCTGGCTGCGTGCGAGCTCCGCCAGCAGCTCCTGCACAACACGCACACGGATACACAGCACTGCGGACTCTGTACAGCAGCGCGGGCCACAGTGCATCTGTGACACCGCGCAAGCCCCGCCAGCAGCTCCGGCACAGCACACACATCATCACCATCACCATCATCACACGGCGGCAGTGACCCGAGAGCGCTCAGGGCATGGAACCTAGTGCACAGAGCACGCTGCTGAGTGTGACATGCAAGAATCAGCAGCGCGCGTCTCAGCAAGCAAGCGCGGGAAGTGGACGCGCCCAGGGGCAAAGCACTGGCGACGCGCCACCATCATCCACTTGCGCAGCAAGCATGCGTCCAGCAGCAAACGCACACGCGACGTGCAGCAACAGCAGCAGCAGCAATCGACACAGCAAGCTCGCGGCTCAGGAGCAACATGCCTCCGTCACTCCATGTGCGCGGCTACACGCTGCCGGTGACACACATGCTCGTCACAGGGCACATATACACAGAGCTCCGTGGTTCAGCCTTAGGGCGGCGCAAGCCAGGAGGGGAGCATTGGCGGGCGCTGCCCTCTGCATATGTTGTGCTCCGTGCATTGCATCACTTGGTTGCGCGCGCTTGTGGGTTTTGGTTTTGCACAAGGCGCGTGCTGCGTTTGAGGAGCGCATGCCCGAGCCGCAGGTGGTGCATGGCTGAGCAAACGTCGGCACCAAATGCACCTACAGCTGGCAGGTGCTGAGGGTGTCAAGGGCAGTTCACAGAAAGGAAATGAAAATCAGTCTGATTGGAGATAGCATGCATATGCAGACACTCCGCTGGTCCTGCGGCGCAGCCATCGCTGGTTTGACATGCGTCACCCTCAAGAGCGCGCAAGCAGCGTGGCACGTGCGGGGTCGGCGCACCTCAGCTTCCTGATCCAAGGTGTCATCGTCATGCTCCAAGGTGCTGGCTGCCGGCTCTGTGTGGTCGGCCTGTGCAGGGGCGCATGCAAGCAGGTCAGTGTCCTCTGCGTGCAGCACGCTCTGTATGGTCGCCCTGCACAAAAGGGCCAGCGTGGCACACATATGCATAGGCGCATGAGGGCAAGAACACCTGCACATCAGTGCGAGTACATGACGCATAGCAAGCAAGCCCATGCACCCAGTACTGCAGAACACTACTGCATGGATATGCGAACATGCATGTATGTGCGCCACATGAAAGCGCAGGACGTTAGCATACTGTACGTGGCTCGCATCATCCAAGCAGCAAGCAAAAATCAGAGATTCTTATGGTCTGAATGTCTGCGTGTGGCGAGCAGGACCTAGCCACCTGTGGTGAAGTGCACACGCACTCAATTTCTTGGCATGATGGATTTCTCAAGGGGATTGTGGGGAGAGATGCACTGCACATTCAAGTCTGTGTTCTACTTGGATTTTGCTAAAGCCAAGGTTTGCTCGGGCCTTATGTATGAAGAAGCAAATTGAAGCGCATACAAGGTAGCAGAGTGGCAGTTCACGGATTTTCTTCTTCATTTTTACGTGCATGGCCCCACCCAACAAATAATCTAATGAAACCGACTAAGATCCATTATGCAGAACCTGACTTGTGCATTAGTGCGCTTGTGCATTGGTGTGTGCTTTCGTCCCATGCACTTATACGCGTGCAGGTGCATGAACGTGTGTGAATGCATACATGCATCACGTGACATTACCAAGCACTGACAACATGTGTATAATTGCAGGACCACATGCGAGTGGGGTGTGCATGTGGGGATGATGGGGAGATACGTGCGTGCATGTGTGTGCGCGTGCGTGTGTGAGGTGGGTGGGGGTCAGTTGGCGTGGGCGTCTCGCAAACCCGCACTCACAGAGACACACAATATTGGACACACACATCCCTGACAAGCAGATAATGAATATCATAATCTGTCCATGATTTATGTGCGTGTCAGATGGCCAGCTTAGCAAAGAGTCAACCTCAAACATGCAGCTCAGACTATTGACTGTTTGCGGAGCGTGTCTGAGGTCATCCATCTGGGAGCCCAGGCTACTATTGTTAGCTTTCCACTTGGTGGACACTTGTTCATGCACATACATATGTACACTGGTTTTGTGAGTGCATGCCAGAGTCAGGTCCGGCTTTGACTTACGTCAGCTTCTCCAGCTTCCTGCTGCTTTGGTTCTTGCACCTGCCCTGGGGCTTCAGCGTTCTGGTCTTCCTGCACAGCAAGTAGAAAGGATCCAAGGGCTAGACAGGTGGGTTTGAAGCCGCGTCACGAAAGTTTCGCGCGTAGTTAGGCACATTTACCCAGACCCCGTATCATTAAGAAACAGGCCAACCGGAAGACAATTCAGTCACCTCGGGCGAGTCTAGGGCGCTTGCCTTCTCTTCCATTTTTGTCTGCATCAGAAGCTCACTATTTTTTAATATATAATTTAATTTATAAAGGTTGCTTATCAACAGAGCTGGAATGTGAAACTGCGCAACTTTGCATGCAGGCATTTCAGGCCCGTCTTGGACACAATAGAAGCTGTGAGCTTCCAGTGGTCAATGGACAGACTAAAATTTCAGTGTATCTTTGGTTTGCCAACAAGAGAACAAGCCCTCCATGCCTAGCGCCTGACAGGTGACAGCACAACCGATTTGTGTCACCTGATCCATGCACAGCAGAGCACAAATTGATATGCTTCTGTTGAGTTGCATCTCAAACTTTCCGCACGCATTGTAATGCACATCATAGAATTGGATTTCTGCTTCACTTGCTCAGGCCACGAGCACCACCTCCGAGGGTCCGCACAGCAGCTGTGCACAGCAATGAAGGAGACAAAGATGAGAATGAAGAGAATATTGGAGCGGCAAAGCAGTTTTGCAAGGCAGGCGGTGGTGGTGGCGGTAACAGAGCAGGCGGCAAAGGTCATGGTGGGGATGACGTCCCACCTGAGGGTGGATGGCCCAGCAAGTTCCCTAAATGGCTTCAGGTGTGCATCATGGTGTGTGCGCTCTCTGCATTCCTATTGAGCTTTGTAAGCGCATGCTGGCTTGCATTCAAGGGTTGAGAGTGCCACAACCTGGTTGCAATGCTGCGCCTGTCGCCAGGGTAATGCTGCTAGCTTTACATTCTTGAGCGAACGACTGGTGCAACAAATAAGCCTGCGTTCTTACATGCTGGCTTGTCTCTGTGTATGGAATCCATTAAGATGTGGAGAATGCATCTCATGTCCTGGCCAGCACATATCTCAGTGGCCAGAGGACGATTGATACGGCCTTACTGGTCGGCCTGTTGCACTTGTGATGGCTACAGCTGCTTCTGAGCCAGAATAGGCCACAGTGGACACTTTGCAGCTGATTCACAGGCCAGGGTGCCACCTCTTTGTTGGGCACGCGGCCATCATGGCTTTCAAGTGGCCTTTTACGCCATGTGGCTTTCAGAGCAAGTGGAGCGTGCTTGGTGGACAACCAAGTCGATCGTGCAGCTTGCGCCCAGGCTGTTCTGTTTGTTGCTGCCCTTGCTTGGGTGGGTGACAGAGGCTGTGCCTGGCCATTTGTGATGGTGCAGACGTGGATCTGGATGACGGCTTTGGTGTACCTGGTGGCTCGCACTAAGTGGCGGTTGGATCGCTGGCGGTTAAGGCGTGAGCAGGAGCAGGAGGCTGCCATACAAGCCCAGCAAGACGAGGAGTGGCAGAGGTAGGCACCCATGAGCTAGGGGACAGGCAAGCTCAAGTGGCTGCGCACCATGCCCTGTGGACACCTGCAGGGCGGCATGCTTGATTGTGGTCTGTGTGTGGGATGAGATAAGTTGCCTGCCTCATCAAATACTTGTACAAGCTCGCCACTCACTTCAGCCAGTGGTATTTTAAATGCCTCCAGCTGCGCTTGAAGAGTTCACACTTAAATGCACAGACATTCGCGCAAAAGGTTCATGAAGGTCCATGAAGTTGCCTTGCTTGAACGCAAGCAAATTCTCTCAAGGCTGAACATAGCCCTGCTTTTGCTGGCACTTCCCTCTCTTTGCCCTGGCCCATTCCCTGTGGCTGTCCCTCTGTCCGGAGGATGCGTTTGCTCATTTGGATGGCTTGGATATCCTGGAACAGGTGTCGTTTGTTCTTTGAAGGATGCTACACTCCAATGCAGACCAATTCTTACAAGGATGCTCTCACTCCAATGATGACCAATTCTTAGACGGATGCTCTTACTCCAATGCTGGCCAATTCTTAGAAGGATGCTTGCTGTAATGCAGACCCACGGCACTCCCATAACTCCTTGCCTTTGGACCACAGCCCCTTATCAGAGCCTTGGGGCAACCACAGAGCCTACTCACGCACTTAGAATCATCCGCCCTGAGCAAACATCATGCGAGGCCTTGCAAGGGGGATCGGCCCTGGAGGATTTGTTACCTGCAGTCTACATGCTTGCTTGCCAGCAGCAGCACGACCTAGGTTCTGCAACCTGCGCCTGCGATGTCCGCAGGTTTGTGGAAGAATATGCTCATGCGCCTGAGGCTTCAGAGGAGAGCAGGACTTCTGGAATATGTGAACACAGGGCAAGGGCGATGACCTCACATGGCAGAGATTGTCACCAGTTGTCCGACTCCTGATTTGCCTGCGCCATGCTGCTTGAGGATTGGAAGCAGAGGAGCTAAACGACACGTTATCAACCCTCCTTGAGTGTACACTATACGTTGTAGTACAGGAGTTTGAGGCACATACGGATGAGCCTAACCTGTCTCTGCCCACAGCATACCGACTTTAAGACAATGTAAGAAGACAAACTTGTCTTTTTAAAAAGTTAGCTGTGTATGTGCGTGTGCGTGTGTATACACCTATTTGGTCTGTCTAGCCTGAGGGGACTAGATTCGTGTTAGCCTGGCACTGCCAGTATCAGCCAGTGTAGGCCAAATACTATCATTACTGAGTCTGGCAGGTAGGCGCAGATATCTGAGGGCAAAGATATGTGCCAGTCTGGCAATCATTGATGGGTGGTGGTGCTTGCTCTAAAAAGGGGATGCAGTCAAACATGGGGAAAAAGGAAGAACAAGACAAGCTATGCAGGCAGCAAGCCGCTCCCTGCAAAATTAAGGAATCAGTATCTACAATTGCTTGCCCTGAAGAGGGGATGCATGCAAGCATGGGAAAGAAAAGAAAAGAAAAGACTACGCTAACAAGGTAACCCCTCAGGGAAAAACAGGCTGTTTGCGTGAATTAAGGAAGAAGTTTACATTTGGTGCAAGCACCAGGCAAACCTCCACCATCAAACGAGGAAGAAGGTCATTAGTGGGGGTCGGGAGGGTTCTGAAAAGAGCCATATGACATGGGAATTAGTCACTCAGTTGAATTGAAGGCTTCAATTGCTAGCCCTGAAGCGGCAATGGTAGCTTTGGGGCCTGGAGGAAGATATGAGTACGAAGAGGTGTGTGGGACAATGGATAGTCCTATCCAAATTTCATGTGCTGTACTACACATGCATAGATTCTTTTATACAAGCCTACCAGCTGGCGTACATGAATGATCAGCTCTCTGATTGGTACAAAACAAGCCGTTTAAGTAAAGTCTCAATGTAAACTCGTGGCGTTATTCACAGTGTGGCGCGCTTCAGACTTTGTGCCCACACTCTACGAATCGAATCAGTGACCTGGACTCACAATACCTCCCCTACATGTGTGTGTTGTGCAATGCTAATGCCGTACAAGATGAGCAGCACGTCCTTTTCACTGCACCCGTCCACACCTTGTCTCTCTCTCCATGACTTCAAGTATAAGTTATACGTTGCTGTTTCATCGTGCGGGTTCAACAATGTTTCTGCTCTTCTGAGCCAGAACAACAACAAGCACTATTTCTTCCTTCATGCACTTATAGCTTTTTATGAGCAGGCTGGCAGTCACACTTCTCGACAAAAGGCCTTTTCTTGTTAACTCCTGGTTAACTCCTTCGAGGTTGCCTGATGTAACTTGACCTTGCCTGCCCTCGAGTGTTCTTGTTGCCAGCTACTCTTCAACAAAGTTTGTAGACATGGTCCAGGGGGGCAACTGTTGGGTCATCACATTATTTCAATCCATTGAGGTCACCACGGTGGACTTTCCAATGATCCTCATTCTGAGAGGTGGGCGCTGGTACATGCCGGCAACCAATTGGTAAGATGAGTGTGGTAGGTCTGGACATAAATTGCAAATTATTTGTCTGGAGGTTTGGCAGGAGCCAAGGGAGACGCACTGCCCAAACCAATCAGCCTAATGGCCAGGCTGGCTTGTATCCTAACTTGTAACAATAAATCAATAAAATTAAACAGGAATGCATTGCCCACGTTCAGCTTGCACAGCTTCCCTACCCCTTCCTCACCCCTTCGGGGTTGGGTGGTCGCTTTTCACCAGCTTCGTGGGCAACTTGTTGCCATACATGCCAGAAATCAGGGCTGCAGTCCTCTTCAAAAGGGGTTTCATAAGCCCTCAGGTGCGCATGTTGTCTGAGCTGAAAGCAGTCCATGTGCATTACACACCCAAGTACAACGTGGGCAAATGCTGCAATCACAGCCTCCTCACACCCACACCTCCACAACCGCTTAAAACCTAGCAAAAAGCTTGGCATCAGAGCCATCAATAACAAATAAGAACAAGCCAGAGCTGTGCTTGCAAAATTTTATCTTGGGCTGCAAAACTGTTGACCTGCGCACATCATGGTGGCTATGGTAGCTTGCTCCCTCACCGCTGCCTCTGGCAAAGGCAGTTCCGACCTCTTCTGAGCACAACGGCAACAGAGGCTGCTTAGGCTACGCATGAAGGGCACATGTCGTGCTTGCACACTGATGGGGCTTGTGCTGCGACAAAAAGAAAAGCGTCTGTAACTGCTCCAGAAACCTACAACACCTATCCAAGTACACACACAACTTGTTGCACGCGCTCTGAGCCGTGGCGCACAGGCAATTTGCCAGGCCACCCTCCTGGCTCAGCTGCTCCAAACTTGGCTCCTGCATGCGTGCCACTTGGAACCACCACAGCTACGGCCCTGTGAGGCCAGGCTGCATTCTGAGCGCCTCAAAGTGCCCAAGGCTGCCTGCATGCCGCCCAGACAGACAACCTGGATGATCCGTGGATGAATGACCTAAGGTTGGCTAAGGGCGCGCTTGCTTCCTTTTCCGCCTCGTGCCCGCCTGCCCGCCTTCTGCTGCTGGGGCTGGGGCTGGGGCACTGGCAGCACCATGTCAGCGCCGCCCTTGTCACCATCTGTCACCCTCAGCACTTTCTTGCGGCTGCCGCGGTTGCCATCCGCGCCCCCGTCGCCAGCCCGTGAGCGCTTGCGCGCGCCGGCGCTGGTGTTGCTGCCGCTGCGCTTGCTGCTGGCACTGCTGGCATCATCATTGGTGTTGCTGCTGCTGACACTGCTGCTGGCATCATCGTTGGTGGTGGTGCTGCTGCTGTTGTTGCTGCTGCTGGCACTGCTGCTGGCATTGCTGGCAAGCTTGCGTCCCCTGCGCCGGCCGAGGCCCCCAGGGGTCTCCGGCACCTCTGCGCAGGCCCGCAGCTGCTTGAGGGAGCCTTGCAGTAGCTTGTACTCGGCCGTGAGCAGCCCTGCCAAACACGCGCACGCACATCATGCGTTTGTGTGTGCGTGAATGGGTGAGCATGCGTTGTGTGTGTGCCTGCGCGCGTGTGTGGGGGACTGATCTCAGTTTCCACTGGCTGTTGACTGCACTGACACATCCACAGGCTTGACCCATCACGTTGAAAGCACTGACACATCCACAGGCTTGACCCATCCCGTTGACTGCACTGACACATCCACAGGCTTTACCCATTCTGTTGACTGCACTGACACATCCACAGGCTTGACCCATCCCGTTGACTGCACTCACACATCCACAGGCTTGACACATTCCGTAGGGATGCACATGGCCTCCATGGCAAAGAAGACATCAGAGGGGGAGATGAACACACTCAGGCACGCGTACAGACCTCCCTCACACCCCCGTCCATCCACATCCACATCCACACACCCACACAGGTGCACACAGGTGCGCATGTGCATGACCATTCACACACACACAACACGCCCCCTTGCAGCACTCGTGCACGCGGGCAAAAGCACGCGCGTGGCTGTGCACGGACACACCTGCGTGCGCGCGCCGCCAGCCTTGGTCCTGCTGCTTTGCCAGCGTCACCAGGTACACAAGCCACTGCAGCGCAAACACCTGCGGCTCGCTCAGCGCAGTCGGTGTGGGCGCAGCTGCAGCGGCAGCCTGAAGAACGGGGCCGCTGCGGCTGCTGCCCTTGCTCCGCCGCCTGCTGCTGCTGCTGCTGCTGCTACTGCTGGTGGTGGTGCTGCTGCGCACGCTGCCCTGCTGCTGCTCGCCCTGCCCTTGCTGCTGCTGCTGCTGCTGCTGCTGCTGAAGCGCCGCTGGCCGCGCCAGCACTGCATCCAGGAAGCGCGGCAGCGCCCCCAGCTGCTGCAGCAGCTGTTCAGGGGAGGGCTGCGCAGCAGCCGCCGCCGCCGTGGCGGCTGCTGTGGCTCCTGAGGACGGGGGCGCGACCGCCTCAGCGGCTGCCGCGGCCACCACGGACGCACTGCCGTACGCGCCCGCTGTCAGCACCAGGCCATCCGTGGAGGCGGTGGTCATGGCCGCCAGCAGGCTGAGGTATGCGCCTGTGGGCACGCGGGGCATATGTGGGTGCGCATGCGAATGTGCGCGTGTGTGAATGGGCACACGCGCTGGCAAGTTGACACGTACGGCCCCCTGCAGGCTGAGGTACGCGCCTGTGGGCGTGCAGGTGCGCTTACATACATAGGCAAACGCCCATTGGCTTTGCATGCGCCGCCTGCAGATGGAGCCTGATCTTCCAGCCCAAAGGCGTCGTGTACGCATCCAGGTGTTCTCTCAGGGAGCAGCTGCTCTCAATAGCGGTGCCAAAGCATTCATGCGTTTCTTTTTCAAGTCCTTAAAGGGAGCCAGAGGCGGGCGGGCATTGGTCCAGCGAACAAAAAAGCTCAGCCACATGTCGGTTGACCCCTCCCTGTTGTTGGAGCACCGATCAGAGGTGACCACCATTTGCACCAGGTGGTGGCTCGTGCTGTTCACAACATCTCCTGACAACCGCGCATGCACGCTTCATACGAAGCCGTTGGTCACAAAGGCGTGGATGGGCCATATGTAAGCACTACACATACACATGCATCCACTCACACCAGGCAAAGCACGCCTCCCGCACCTGCCAGTCGGCTGCCCAGCCCCTGGCGTGCCCAGTCTGCACCGACCCTGCTAAAGCCAGCACTCTTGGCTTGCTGGCGTTTCTGCTGCTGCTGCTGCCGTTGCTGCCCGGCCGCCTCTTGCTGCTGCTGCTGCTGCCGCTGCTGCTGCTTCTGCTGCTGCAATGGCATTGGAGCTTGGCCCTGCAAGCATTGCCGAACCTTAATCTGTGATCTGGCGTCTTGCAGCATGGCTCAAATAGCCAGAGGAGCTCGTATGGTGCAATCACGGACAGCTAATAGAATAGAGCAAAAACAACTGAGCACTTGAGCATGAGTCCCCACAATGGAGGCAGGCTGCACACGTGCCTACACTATGCTTACACTAAATATGCTCACACAATGTTTGCTTACACAAAACACAAAGAAATGCATGCATACACGCAGCACAAACACACACTTGAGGCGTGCACCAGCGCACTCACCGCTGCTACAGCCGCCCCCTTGGTGGGCAGCGGTGGCTGGAGTGTGGCAGGTGCAGGTGCAGGCGGGACAGAGGGGAGGACGAGTGGCGACAGCAGTCGCAGCAGCTGCTGCCCAACTGCCCAGTCCTTGCCCTACGCATATGCACGTGCACAGAATAAGGGGTGGGTGTCAGGGTGTGACGCGTGAGAGGGTGTCAGGATGACGCGTGAGAGGTGAGGCAGCGCAGAGGCTCAGCATGGAGGGGCGCCCTCAGGGCGAGCAAGGTGTGTTGGCGGGGACGTTGTTTCTGCAATGACTAGCACGCAGGCGTCTGCTGCCACCGCTCACCTTTGGGTGCGCGCCACAGAGCAGGCCTCCCCTCTTTTTCTTGGTGCTATTGCATCGAAAAACATGCTGACCTGTGCAGTCGCGGCTTGCCTCCGGGCACACACCATGGAGCAGCCCTCCCCTCTCACTCTCTATGACATTGCATTCACAAAGAGCACGCAGACCTGTGCAGCCGCAGCCAACCTTTGGGCGCGCGCCATAGAGCAGCCCTCCCCTCTTTTTCTTGGCGACATTGCTTTACAAACAGCACGCAGGCCTGCGCAGCCGCGGCTCACCTTTGGGCGCACGCCATAGAGCAGCCCTCCCCTCTTTTTCTTGGCGACATTGCTTTACAAACAGCACGCAGGCCTGCGCAGCCGCGGCTCACCTTTGGGCGCACGCCATAG
>LFCJ01003244.1_pt1 | contig 11913 bp, 14 predicted proteins | sample 643141 | NCBI WGS metagenome assembly LFCJ01 (sample SAMN03766243, study PRJNA286221) | soda lake metagenome | biome: soda lake; feature: Kulunda steppe; material: water; isolation source: sample B1-Br-g2 brine of Lake Bitter-1 | place: Russia: Kulunda steppe | collected 2010-07 | reverse complement strand
CACACACACACACACACACACACACACACACACACACACACACACACACACAGGCACACACACACACGGCACACATGCATGCACGCACGCTCGCGCGCACGTATGCACACACATGCACTCAATTTATTCACACTTATGTACACATTTGTATATTGCAAACAGCACGCAGAACTGTCAGGAGGGGACAGCCTCTCAAGGAATAAAGAGGATGAAGAAAAAAGTTGCATATTGCGGGCGATTGAGAGAAGCTTGGACTTATGTTCCAAGGTAAGGCTCATTTGTCACACTATGTTGGTGAAAAGGGAATAGTCTGTCTCTCTTCATGTCTTTGTAGGGCACTGTGTATGTCCAGCATTTACGAGTGTAGGCTTCACAAGGTGCACGAGCTGTACTGTATTTCAGAAGAGAACTACAGACGTCATGCATGACGGTGACCGCTAGAAAAAGAGTCCATGCTAGGCCTCATAATGGGACTTGCATCTGTATTTGCTCACATCACTGAATCTTGGCCATCTGAGTTCAGGGGCCTGAGAAGCTGTGAAATTGCAAGGGGACGAATCGCTCTCTGGATTTTACACATTCTCTGCGTCATAAAAAATATGAGCTAAAGCATCACACACCCCTGTCCTTGCCTATTTCATCAGTGCGAAGATGAGGAGCTGCAAGCATTGGCGCTCTCTCTCATGCCTATTGAAGAAATGCAAGACATCGCAGCACGCACCAAGCAATTAAACCAAGAAGCACCAGCAGGTGCGCCGTGCCCTTCTTTATTCATTTGCCGCAGCTTATCAAAAGTTGGCGATGGGTGATTTCATGGGTAACCGTGGGCTTGCATGCACGGGGCAGCGTGAGCCAATGGCAATCTGCCTTGCTAGCAAGTGGCCAGCTAAGCTACAGCACTGCCACCAGCTGTATGGATGTTGATCAGAGGTCAAGCAGGACAGGAGCATCATGCGCATCCATTTGTGTAGAACTTAAAGCGCTCTCTTGAAGCTGCTCTTGTCAGCAGGGAGGGGCTTTTGGCCAGCTCCAAGGCTGCAAGCTGTAGATCCTGGATGGCATGGCCCCTGCACCTCAACCAACTCTACCTTTTTAAAAGTAGCCACAGCAGCGTCACCCAAGCCACAGTTTGATGGCCAGATCCCTCTCACTCTTCATGTGCCCTCCTCAAGCTGCCCGTGTCATTTCCGATCCGTGCACCCATCTGCCTGGAGCACTATCAGCTTGTGAGCAGCTGCTTCACTGAATCGATGGCACATGTCCTGGCAGGGGTGCACATGCTCGATGCACCAGACTACCTTGCGGTTGAGCTGATGCGGTGGTTCAAGCATTCCTTCTTCAAGTGGGTGAGTGCTCCGCTGGTGAACGCAGCACAGTGCATTCCTTCTTCAAGCATTCAAGTGGGTGAGTGCTCCGCTGGTAAACGCAGCACAGTGCATTCCTTCTTCAAGCATTCAAGTGGGTGAGTGCTCCGCTGGTAAACGCAGCACAGTGCATTCCTTCTTCAAGTGGGTGAGTGCTCCGCTGGTAAACGCAGCACAGTGTGAGTGTGAATGCAAGGAACCAATTCTTCTGCATCACAAGGTGGGCGCGCATGCATTGAACATGGGGAGTTGAGCAGCTTGGTAGCTGTCCCTGGGCAATCCCAAGCAATTTGCGGGGCATGCTAGAGGCAAGAAAGACACAAGGTTGTCAGCAGTGTGACACAGGCCCCGGAGCCGCTGTCCGTCAGCCTATGCTCCTCAACTCTCAGGCTTGTTCATGCATCCAGGTGCTCCACAACCCCCCATGGAGCGTGCATGCTCCATAACTCGTGCCTAATTTGCAGACATGCAAGCCCTACCCATGGAGGCCACCAGGCCCAAAGCAGGGCTGCTTGAAGCAGCTTGTTACGCATGTGCGCTGAGTGCCTCCTGATAACCATCCGAATCCTGCCCCCGGGGGAGGGGGGGGTAACTGTGCATGCAGGTGACTGCCCCTACCTGTGAGTACTGTGGAGGCAAGACGACCTGCATTGGCCAGCAGCAGCCCAACACGGAGGAGAGTGCGCACCAAGCTTCTCGAACTGAAATCTTCCGCTGCAGGTAGCCAGGTTGACCAGCATTTTCAGATGCCCTCGTCGCTCCTTCAGGGTCCTGCAGCTAGTAGTAACAGGAATGGCTTGCTTATGGTCATAGAAGGGTCATAGAGGGGTCCCAAACTTATGGTCATTGAACGGTGGCACACACCATTGAGCAATGGGCTGGTCTGGACTGATGCGCCGGTCACCCTCCTTGTTGGCATCCACTCATCTGGATTCAGGATGCACCCACCTGTGGCGGGGCGTCGTTTCTGGCTCAAAACTGTAATCCTGCACACGCTACAGCGATAGCTCTTGCCATATCCTGGTGCAATGCCTGCCTGCACAGTGTATGTTTTCATATGCATTCAGGGATTCTTTGTGTCAGAGAGTGCGGGACCTTCAACACAGTTAGAACGCTAGCCGAGCAGCACATCCAGCCCTTTCCTTGATCACCAGATCACCACCAACTACCTAATGCAATCCCTCACCCACCACCTTGTCCCACCTTATGCTCGTGTGTGCTGTGATACGTTTGCAGCTGCTTGAGCTGTACCCTAAACTTGTCCTGCTGCAAAAGCATGCTTCTAAAAGTAAAGGGGATTGTGACCATTTCGGGAGTGTGGCAGGGGTTGGAGGTTTGCACCGCTGTTTACCTTTCATTGTGCAAGCTGCTGCTCTCAGTTGCAAGCAAAACACTACTGGCAGCAAAGCAGTAGCAGCAGCAGAAGAAGAAAACAGGAAGATGATGAAATGCAAGGTTGCAACTGACCAACGGATGCGGATACTGTTTTAATGGCCCCTTCTTTTGCAGCAAGTGTAATGCCATCACCCGCTTCCCTCGTTACAACGACGTGGGGATGCTTTTGAAGACTCGGAAAGGGTAAGTGGATGCAGAGGCTTTGTGCCAGTAACAGGCCATCAGCAGTCCACTCACAGGTGCGCACTTGTACACGCATGCTAAGGTTGCAGGGGTGAGCTTGCATGCGTAGATCAAACCCTTGCTTGCCTTGCAGCTGACACCCAGCACTTAGCTGACAAAAAGCAGGGGCTGTACTGCTGTCTTCATTGCATTTGGAAGCCTTACATTATCAACAATTGGGGGGAACAACATTCAAATGTGCTGAGACTCAGTCCTTTGGGCCCCATTTTAACTCTGTTTCCCCTGCTTCTGAACTCAAAAGCTTTTCACGACCCTTTTGGGGAAATAGGCCAAGAGCAATAGCACAGGGGAGAAGGGGGGTACGAATCTGTTCACAGGTGTAGAGCCGCCTCACGCGTACTTTGATTGCGTAAACCCCCAATTGCGCACCCCGCCCATGAGTCCCATGAGAAGACACGGCCTTTGGTATTTTTTTTGGCACAATAGATTATCGCCAAGACTCTGGCTTCCCACCATCTAGCTCGAATAAATTGTTGTCAAGGTCCAGGTTTCCACACCACCATGTACCATCGGCACCTTTGGCTTCACCCAACTGCACCACACTTGACTTTTTCAAGTCCAAAATAATGGCCATAAATTGCTATGCGTCCCTGATGCCAGGCGGTGTGGGGAGTTCGCCAATGCAGCCTTGCTCTGTTGCCGCGCCGTTGGCTTGACAGCAAGATACATTTGGGACTCTGAGGACCATGTGTGGACAGGTATGGCACCTTGTTACTAGCTTGCATGTGCCAACTTTTTTGCCTCTTATGTGCCTCCTGGTGCAGAGCTTTGCTTGTGAAGACCAAAGGGGCACTGCTGTCTCTGGCCCGCGTGTGCTTGGGGCCTGCATGTAAATGTGTGCGCGCACAGCGATCCAATGAAACAAAGGTGCTAGCTGTTCACCAGGCAAACACTCAGTATGGGAAGGGAAGCCAAGTAATGCTGATTAATGTGCAAATTCCTAGAACCTTGCAACGGTAACGCTTCACCGCACCCCACTGGAATCATGCTGTTTACCCGGCAAATGCTCAGAGTACTGGAGCGAAGCCATGCAACGCTGGGTGCACCTGGATTTCTGTGAGGCTGCCTTTGACAAGCCCCTTTTGGTGAGGACGGGGGCATTGTAGGGCAAAGCATGGTGAGGGCAGCTGCAAGGGAGTACTCGGCCCTGGTGTACGCAGGGTGAGTTGTGTACCTTCTGTTGTGCTTCATGCTGATGCTGATCCACTTTTGTTGATCTGGACATTGTACATGTGCATTGCGGGAATTGGAGGTGGCCCTGTGGGAAGGTTGGTGAGGCCAACAGCCAAGAAATGACACGACGCGACTGGCTGTGAATGCCGCAACCAGGATGATTAGATTAAGCTCAAACTTGTGTCTCCTGGCTGTGACTGGCCTCATCTGTAGCCCAATTTTCAGTGGCATTCTCTTGGCTGCAATGCTGTGCCCCAATGCAGTATGAAGGCGGATGGCGCAAGCAGCTCAAGTATGTGCTTGCAATTTGCCCAACCTCTGTTGTGGATGTCACCCCGCGCTATACTCGTCAGGTGCGTGAGTAAGGGTATACTAACTATGTCAGGCCATTACACGCATTAGTGTCCTGGTGTCACTTGCCTGAACAGCAGCTGCACCTGGAGTTTCGTCTGCATTGCAATTGGCTTTGGTGCGGCAGTTCAAGCCGGCACACCAGGGATGGATCATTCGCCTGTTTAAGATTTGTAATGCGTGGATGATGTAGCAAAATTTGATGCATGTTCAATGATTTGAGCGTACGTTTGTCCGTAAGCCTGAGAGAGGAAGGGGGGGTGGTCCCCACCACAGGCACTCACTGACGCCAACATATCCTCCCTCCCACCCTTCCCTCCAACCCACTACATCCACAGACGCATTGTATTAAATAATGAAGTCCAGGGGTGATGCAGGGCCTCTTTAAACAAAAAAGGGCATTCCTGGGTCGGTTTCTTTGGGAGGGTCCTTATACCTCGCAAATTCATGGTTTACAGTACGTCAAATGATTGGTTTGTCTTGACTACGCGAATGATCTACAATGCGCGAATGACCTATCCCTACTCTACACCTACACAAACACAACACACACTCACGACACACACACACACGCACAGACACACAGACACACGCACATTACACACATTCCGCTTCGCACACATGCGCACGTGACACACACACCAATTCACACACACACGCACATGACACACTCCCCGATTCACACACAAACACACAAATGCAACACACAAATACATACACGCTACACACCCAGCTTGTGTACACGGGGATGTACCCCATTCATGATGTTGGTGCTCAAGCAGCGCCTCTGACCAGCCGCTCAGCCATTCCACCTCTTGACGCCAGAGCCCACCCCTCGGCTCGTTCAGACAGGGGCCCTATCCATCAGCGAGCTCCATCATCAAGCTTGCTGCTTGCTGCTCTGCCCATCAATTCATTCAGCTTGCTGCTCTGCCCTCCAGCTTGACCTGGTGCGGGGGCGCCGGGCCATCACGGACTCTTGGCTGCGCGCGCAAGCCAGCAACGCCACACGCCAGCTGAGGGCGTCCCTCCCCACAGAGCTCCTTCGAGTCCTGGAGCTGCGCGACGTCAGCGAGCAGCTGGTGCGACCCGGCTGGTGTGGCTGCTGCGTGGGCGGCTGCGGCATGCGCAAATGGGCACCTAGGCGCCTGCAGCTGTTGCTGCAGCGCGGCTGTGTGTGCATAGCTTTCAAGTGGTGTGACTGAGTTAAAGGGGGGGGCAACCTGCAACTTGCATGTGCCGTCCTGCTGCTGCGTTGCTTGTGATATTGAGATGACAAGCAGTGGGCTGCTGGCTTGCTGCCCACAGCTTAAAGCGCAAAGCGCAAACCCTGCCGTAGACAGGCTATCCAGTCAGTGGGAGTAGTAAATAGTGGAGAGCATCACATCCATGGGGCCATGGGTGACTAAGTGGAGCTCTGTGTTGAGAATTCAACTCTGAGAGTTTGAACTCTCTACATTCCAGACTGGACAGTATGCGTTCCAGAGCTTGGGCGGGGTTGTGTTTTTTTGTCCTTTACTATTTCATGAATTTGAGTGAGAAGATGTGTCATTCATGTCAAAGCCCTGCAGCTGCCGGCATATTCAGCAGTGGTGATGACCATGCCCTGCTGCTCACCTCCTGGGCGCAATGCACAAGGTAGTGGTGTCCTTCAATCCCAAAGCCCTGGGTTGCCATGCAGGAGTTGCTCGACTTTGCCACCTCCAAGAAAGGGCCTCTTTCTGCTGAGCAGGCTGCAGCACAGGGGCTTGCCGGGCGCCAGACAGGTGCACCCCTGCATCTGCTGAGACTCGTGGCTGTGAGGGTGTGAGGGGCTGAGACTCATGGCTGTGAGGGTGTGAGGGGCTGAGACTCGTGGCTTTGAGGTTGTGAGGGGCTGAGACTCGTGGATGTGAGGGTGTGAGGGGCTGAGACTCGTGGCTGTGTGGGTGTGCTGTGCTGCTCTTGAGTGCCTGGCATGCTGCTGTGCGCATGGTGCAGCACCAAGGAATGGGGGCATGGGTTGACAGAAGAGGTGCAAATCAGAGCTGCTGCTGAGGCATGACGACCATTGCCCTGCTTGAAACCTAACTGAGAGAGCCTCCCTACTGATGGGTCCTTGGCATTTGGCATAATAAGCAAGAACAGGGGGGATAATATCTTGTGGATTGGAAGGACATTGCCTTGCTGTGCTTTAACTTGTTTGATTGGGCCACCTCATTGTGGTGTTCCTGGTGATGGCAGACGCATTGAGGAAGGAGCTGCACAACTTAGGTGGACACGGGTGGGGTGGGGGCGCAATTCAAGGAGGGGCTGCGTCCTGAAGCACTTCCTAAGGCATATCAGGTCAGAAAGTGAAAGACTGCCATCCATTCATGTAAAAGAACCATTCCATATGATGCGTTCAGGTGCAGCCCACTTGAAGCGCAGCCCCACATGCAGTGCACTCACGCTCACACACAAACAATTTTTAAAGCACTCATCCAGTGAGGAACCAAGCTTTGCCAAGCTTTACCTGATGCGTGCCCCAAATGGACGTAAACCGTGTTCAGGGGATGCTGAGTGGAGAAAGGCCCGCGGCGAAAATGGGCTAAGTTGCAACACCGAGCGTTCCGTAGAGCCTTCTGGTGCGTGCGCAGAGCATGAAGCAGTCAGGTCATCTGAGATGGGAGGAGTCCGAGGACAAGTGCTGCTCCTGTGTCTTTCATGGTGGCACCCGTGCTAAGCCAGCACACCTGGTTGCACTCATCCACTTTGTTTTTCCCTGCACCCTGCACTTGTAGGCATAGGCTTGCTCCTGCACTCCTGCTCCTTCACTCCTTCCTTTGCACTCGATCGCAGGCAAACCAGCAGCGACCAAGCCACCAACTATCTGGCGACCATTGCCCTTGACACAAAAGCATGATGAGCACGTGGAAGCAAGTAATGGGCCAGCGAGTGTTTGTTCTCGCTCAGGGCGGCTGCTGGGGGGCGCCTGCAGGTGTGCAGCTTTGCTGATGTGAAATGACAAGGCTTCGCCATCACAGTGCTTACGGAATCCTGGAATATGAGGGACAATGTGCATCAAAGTCATCTTTTGACATGGAGTCTCCTTGATCCTTGATTAATATTACAATCATTATCAATGATGGGCTTATTTACAAGGCTGTCATTTTCAGAGATCAAGCAACAGTTGTAAGCTGGCAAGGAGCACTTGCAAAGTTTGTGTGATCCTTCACAGGATTGACGAATGTCCACTGCAGCAGCACACCTTTGTTGTTTGTGGGTATACAGTAACGGTCAATGCAAGGGCTCCCTTTAATTGTTGCGCTCCTTAAGTAATACGCGGGTGGGCAAGTAATGATTGCTGTGCAGAGCAAGCGGCGAAAACTGCGGAGAGGAGGTGGTGCATGCCTTTGACGGGGGCGCACTTACAAAATGGCTCGACTTTAAGGTGAGCTTGAACAAGGGCTGTTTAAAGATTGTCCTGAAAAGGTGGAAGAAGGGGTTTTCATGTGTAAGAGCGTGTGTGTGTGTGAGAGAGAGAGAGAGGGAGAGGGAGCTTGCTCTGCTGGTGCATGTCTGTAATCACTGTAGTGATCATGACTGGCTGTAATGTGACTACCAAATAGGCAAGAAGATGTTATGATTTGGGTGACTGGCCCATAATTCTTAACAAAAAGATTCAGCTGCATTTGAGGCATGGGGTCTAACATGGAGCGATTTCACCCGCCCTCGCACTGTGGTCCTTGCACTATGGTATATGTACTATCCTTGAACTCTGGTGCAGTTCAAATGCACCAAACATGGCTTCAAATGAACCCTGGCCCAGCCCAAGCACATGTGCACATCCTCCGCACCCTGCTTGCAGCTGCTACACGCAGAAGGCCAAGCTGATGCATGCACCCCCAGGCGGCACGCGGGCTGCAAGGCAGGCCAGACCTTTTCCTTCCTAGCATGATAATTCCGACCCATGGATGGTTTTCATGGTATTCCTCAGGGTGGCGGCCCAGGCGGGGCTGCGTGGCTGGAGTTCAGGCTCATGGCAGACCCCCTAAAGGAGGGCCTGCACACAGCAGGAAGCCCAGCCACCAGCCCGCTGCTGAGCTACGACATTGTGTCAGCAAATGACAGTCCAGAGCGCGACCCGCGCGACTGGGTTGTGGAGGGCCTGTCCCTGCAGGATGAGCTGGCAGGTAGAGCTTGGGAGTTCTTTTGTGTGTGTGTGTGAGTGTGTGTTGCTCCTCCTCCTTCCGCATGAGACCCCGAGTTAGCCTACCATTGCTGCTGCCCGGATCTGCCTGGTCAATGGCATCTGCAGGCAACTTTGTGGACGAGGCATGGCAGCAGATTGACGTGCAAAAGGGCACGACCTTCACGGACCGCCACCAGCTGCGCAGCTTCCCTTGCCTTCCGCTCAGCGCCGGCCGCAGCAGTGTGCAGCCTTTATTCCAGACACTTGTCTGGCGGCGCGTTCGCTTGCGCATCACTAGTACAGCCAACCCAGAGGCCGCCAACTCAGTACAGCTCGCCGCATGGAACCTGTATGGGCCGCAGCTGCCCCCACCCCTTGAGCAGCCAGTGCCGCTGTTGTGCAGTGCTGATGTTGGGGGCGGTGGCAGCAGCAGCGCCTCACCCCAGGATGTGGGGTTGCAAGCCTGCCAGCAGGCAGCGCGGCAAGTGGTGCTGGCCAATGAGGCGTGCCTGCTGCATGGGCAGCACCTTGAGCTGCTGCACAAGGTAGCGCGCAACGTGGGTGTGCATCCAGAGGACCCCCGCTTCAGGTGGGCAGCCGTGCACATGTGCAAAGCAAGCGCTTGCTCAATTGCACCCTGTGCAGGGTAAGCAGATACACTGTGCAGGGCAAGCTGACGCACCCTGTGAAGGTCTAGCCGATGCTGGATATGGATTTGATCCAGCTGCAGTGCACATGCAGCTTGGCTTCTGCCGTGATCCCCAGCGAGGCCATGCATCAACGCTTGAGACAGGCGCTGCACAAGAGTGCGTGCACTGTTTGCTCACAGAAGGGTGCGCCCTGCTTCAGCACAAAAGGCCCATGCCTGGCAGAGTGATGCATGATGAGAATGATGAGGATGATGCATAGACTGCATACCAGAACATTAAGCATTTGTGCGCCACAGCCTCAACCAACATCTTTTCACCAATAATTGCTATTGCATTGAGCTTGACTGCCCTCTGGCACCTCACGAGGGGCAGCTCTTTTTCTCGCACAGATCCTGGCCATGGGTGCACCGGCCGGACGTGCCCCTTGACGCTCTTTTGTGTCATGCAAACACGCCCCATGTGTTTGCTCTCCAGGCGCATCAGAGCCAGCAAGCTCTTGAGCCTGGCTGCCATCCCGGAAGCCCTGGCTTTGCTGCTGGCCATCGGGTTTCGGCCTGTGGTCATGCGCCAGGCTGACAGCGGGCCTGTCCTTTTCTTTGTGCTCGAAGCCGGAAGTGCTGCGGTAGCCCGGGCTGCTTGCGCAGCTCACACTCTGGAGGTAGAGGCATCTTGCGCTCGGGGGGCAGAGGCAGTCCGAGGGTAGGAGTTTCTAGCATTTGGTTGCACCCCTCTGGTTTGCCATAGCGGGAGGTGTGACTGTCCAGACAAGGAGCCCCAGGCATGCCTGTGCAACTTGAGCTAACAGCCACCGAACCTTTCCTCATCTTCTCAACAGCTGTCCAAGACTGAGGTCTGCCGTACACCAAAAGCACTCTTACTTATGAAGTTTTTGACACCCATCTTTTTTCACCAAAACCTCTCGCTTTCAGACACTACCTTTCTCCTTAAATGTTAGCGTTAATCTAGATTGCGACTCATGTTAAAGCATGTTAGTCTTTGGCTAAGCTGCCCTTGTTCTGCGGAATCAACATTGTAACCTGACCTTTTGGGGGTTCCCCTATGGTCATCATTATTGATTCTCAGACACTAGCTGTTTGTGTTAACATTGGTGCCTTTAAAGTTTAGGTATGGTTCCAGCCCTGGTAGATTTCAGATGCCCTTGCAAAATACCATACAAAATACCAAGCCTGCCATGGATACAGCCTTCCAGCTGAAGCAACCATCCGCACCGCAGGCCCTGGTGGCAATCCCTTCTTTGGTATTAGCTAGTTAGCTGTTGAAGGAGTTAATCAGCAAGAATCTGGCACTGAAGCTCCCCATCACGGCCCTAGATTGACTGACGTTCTCTCTCCCCAAGCCGCACTAGAATCCTAAATGCACTCAAACCATAATCTGGGTTATGCAAACTCAAGAACAGGTCCTGGTCTTTATACCAGAGTCTGCCAGCAGTGCTTCCACACGTTCACAAAGGCAAAAAAAGCAGCGCATCTTGGGACATGTCCAGACTCTCTCTCCAAATGTAGCGCAATATCTTCCACTACCGAACAGGCACCCTTCTTTATTTGAAACATGCTGTCTGCTTTTAAATGTCCACCAGACTTCCATTCTGTCAGCAAGTAAATAGAGCTCTCCATATTCTCTCAGGTTGTTGACATACAATCATTTCGGGTATGATCACTGACCGCCGTAATGTTGACTGCAGACTCATAATGAAAGTTATAAGCAAAGGCTCTCTGGCAGCCTGCATGAGGTTGTTTGGTCTACTTGGATGCCGGCAGCACTGTCCGTTTGGCCCAATTAAACCTTCAAATTCCTGAGCATGCTAATACCAGGACACTACCCAGCTGGCTTTTTGATGCCAATTCATCTGCTAAAGATAGACTCACCTCCAGTTGCCCTGATGCCATTTGGTCATTTCCTTACCTACTTAAAATCTCAAATCGCCGACCGCTCCTCATTTGCATCAGGTGTCACACCCAAGACAAGCCAGCACAGCCACCTTACCTTAGCAAGCCAGCACATATGAACACAGAGTTTGCAAGCTCAATATCAATATGAGGGAGAAACACCTCGTTAAGGTTAAAAACTGTGAAGATACACGGCCTGGACATTAATTTAGAGGCCTCTAGGGAACAACACAAGGTTCTTTGTAAGCGCTTGAAGGCCAAGAAAGTTATCCTTCTCACCATTCTTTTTGGTGTGGGAGGCTTTATCTCTACCTCACACGCTTTGAGTCATCTTTAAGAGCTCGGCCTTGATACACAAAGCCCAAAAGACTGTCATCATAGTACATGCTCATGCTACATGCTCTCTGCTCTATGCGCACAAACTGACAACAAGTAGACGCACTCTTGAAAAACCCAGTTGCTTGTAACTTGTGTGTAAACCCATTGATCTTCCTCGCGACGTTATTCGCAGCGTGGCTCGCTTCAGACTTCGTGCCCACACTCTACGAAATGAAACTGTGACCTGGACTCACAATACCTCTCCTACTTGTGACTTGTGTAATGCTCATGATGTACAGGATGAGCAACACGTCCTTTTCCACTGCACCCATCCACATGTTGTCTCTCTCCGAAGGACT
>LFCJ01003241.1_pt1 | contig 11917 bp, 17 predicted proteins | sample 643141 | NCBI WGS metagenome assembly LFCJ01 (sample SAMN03766243, study PRJNA286221) | soda lake metagenome | biome: soda lake; feature: Kulunda steppe; material: water; isolation source: sample B1-Br-g2 brine of Lake Bitter-1 | place: Russia: Kulunda steppe | collected 2010-07 | reverse complement strand
GCTGCTGCTGCTGCTGCTGCTGCTGCTGCTGCTGCTGCTGCTGCTCCTGCTGCTGCTGCTGCGGCTGCAACAGCATGGAGTGCTTGAGCGTGGCTGCCGCTGCCCCAAGCATGCGTCCCTCCTTGCGCCTGCAGACCCCAAAAGCTCTACCTGAGCAGAGCAAGGACGGCCTGACCTGGCGCATATGCCTGCCGCGGTGAGTGCATGCGTTTGTGCGCGTTTATCTTGGTCTGCAGGCTCGCTGCCCTCAAGGGGCAGCTTGTTGACGGCCTGACCTGGCGCACACTCCTGCTGTGGTGAGCGCAGCAGAAACCGGCGCGTGAGGGGCGTGCAACAGAAGCTGGCATGGCAAGGGCTGATTGAAGGAAGTGACAGCCCTAAGGGTGCTGGGTGCCTTGCCATTTAGTGGGGGGTGGGGCGTTGGCTACACCAAGGCAACCCCCCTTGCATGCCAGCAACTGGCACTGTTTTAGGCCCAGTGTGCATGCCAGCTTCTGGCTATGCTGAAGGCCTGGTTTATGTGCCAGCTTCTGCTGCAGATGCACGCCCCGCGTGTGCCAGCTGAGACTGCTGCTGCTGCTGCTGCTGCTCTTTCCGCTGTTGCTGCAACTCCTGATTGTGCAAACCTGTTGCAGCTGAGGATGTGGGCAGAAAGGCGCCAGAGCGGGAACGATGACAGTTTCTTGTTTGCAGCGCAGGCCAAGCATGAAGGACATGGGGTCTAATGGGGACATGCGCCAACGATGCATGCCTCACAGCACACCTGCTGCAGCTGCCACAGCTGCTGATGCTCCTTCCGTGCCTGCTCTTCATTTTGCAGCAGGCCTGCACCCTGCTGCTGCTCCTGCTCCTGCCCCTGCTCCTGTTGACGGTCCTGCTGGCTAGCAGAGCTGCCCGCCATTGTGCTCAGGCGCGGCGCTTGGGCCTCTTGCTTCACCACTGGTAGTCCCTGCTCCTGCCCATGCCTCTGCTGCTGCCCCTGCCGCTGCCCCTGCTGCTGCTTCTGGGAGAGGGTGCCGGACAGCGATGGCGGAGGAGGCGGCGGCGGCTGTGCAGCACCGTCATGCAGCCGTTGCTGCTGCAGGCGCCCCCACATTGCATGCCTTGCCAGCACTTGGTACAGTGCCTGGCTCACAGGCCGTAGCTGCTGGTCCTCTGCCAAGCGCGCAGCCAAGCGCCACTCGTGTGCCTGCGGCACGCCAGACAAGTAGTGTTTTGGTACAGCAGCACCTGGTGCACCTGCGGCACGCCAGACAAAATAGCGTGTTGGTACAGCAGCACCTGGTGCACCGGCGGGCGCTGCAGGCCCTTTGTCAGCGCTGCTGGTACAGAATGGGTGCTGTGCTGTACATGCTGTGCATCGTGTGCTGTGTAGTGCATGCAGCATGACACTGCACACTGCTGCTGCACAGTGTGAAGGCCCCCAGGCTTCCTGCTCACAGTGGAACCACACAAATCAGTGTCAACGCGGCAGCAAATCTGTTTGGCAAACATACGCACACATGCACACACGCACGCACACCCGCATGTACCTCATGGTGTTCCCGGCAGTGTGCAGCAGGCAGCTTGCAGTTGGCGACCGCAAACTCGTAGGCGCCCACCAAACAATCCAGCTGGGCCTCACGTGCAGCTGCCTGTGGATCCCTGACTCCCCCTTGGGCTGCAGACCCTGCGGCAGGAGTTAGCAATGGCAGGCTTCCAGCAGCATGACGGCAGGGGAGAATAATGGCAGCAGGTCCACATAAAGGAGCGATGACAGCAGGTCCATAAAATAGAGCAATGGCAGCAGATCCACGGAAAAGAGCGATGGCAGCAGGTCCATAGAAAAGAGCGTGCCCAGCAGGTCCACAGAAAAGGGTGATGGCACCACCTTTATTGCTCATCACCAGTCATGCTGCAGCACATGTCGAGGAGAGGCTGTGCTATAGCCATGCAGGTCAAAAAGAGGCTGTGCAGGTCACACTAGTCTTAATGACAGCACAGCACATGAAGAGGCTGCGCTGGTAATCCTCATTGTTACTGCTGCGCAGGTCCAAAAGGAAGACTGTGCAGGTAATCCTTATTGCTGCGCATGCCCAAAGAGAGGCTGTGCAGGTGATCCGTATCCTTACTGCTGTGTAGGCCCAAAGGGAGGCTGTGCAGGTAACCCTTATTGTCACTGCTGCACAGGCCCGAAGGGAGGCTGTGCAGGTAATACTAGTTGTTACTGCTGCGCAGGCCCAAAGGGAGGCTGTGCAGGTAATACGTGTTGATACTGCTGCGCAGGCCCGAAGGGAGGCTGTGCAGGCAATACTTGTTGTTATTCCTGTGCAGGTCAAAGGGAGGCTGTGCCAGAGAGGGGCCATGGCCACTGGTTCAGTCAGGCGGCAGCCAGGCCAAACCTCCTAGCAGCATCAGCAGCCAGGCTCATGCTCCTGGCTCATCCAGGCAGCATTCAGGCCCATGTTCCTAGCTCCTAGCGGCGTCAGCAGCCAGGCACTTGCTCCAAGCAGCACCAGCAGCCAGGCTCTTTCTCATGGCAGCATCTGCACCAGTAGCTTGCCCAGTTGGGAGCACCAAGAAGCAGAGCTTGAGGGCGAGGGCCACGAGGCGGCCAGGCTTTCACAGTTATCGAGTAAGGAGACTTCAGCAGCAGCTGGGCGCCAGTGACCACGCAAGCATGGTTGCATCACTGCTATACATGACACAGAACCTTTTGTCCAGAAATACAACTAGCAGGCTCGATCAGGGTGTCTGTGTCACATGGGTATTCAGCAAAGCAGGTCATGGGGCCCTTGTGATGGAGAAGGTCACATAAGCAGAGAGAGAGAGAGAGAGAGAGAGAGAGAGAGAGAGAGATAGAGAGAGAGAGCAAAGGCGTTTCGATGGAAAATATGACACGGGCAAGCAGAAGGCAGCGCAGGGCCCATTTGAAGCAGCAGAAGGCAGGGCAAGAGGCATGTAGTACAGGATGCGCGGCACGTACCTTGCATGCCTCCGGCATGCTTGTCCAGCACATCGAGCGCGATGATGTGCTGCAGCAGCTGCCCACACGCCTGCTCCACATCCTCACACAATTCAAAAAAGGCTTCAGGGCTTAGGAGGCCAGGTATACCATACAAACCTAGCTTCAAGTACTCCTGTGCCTGTTATAATGCAATGCGGGAGAGGAGCCGGAAAAAAAGAATCAAGACAATTAGAAAATAATGACCTACAGTATGTTTTGTGACCGGCCGGAGTCTTCAGGATTCATCTGAATTTCTGTGAGAATGCATTCATGCACACATTCAGTACGTACAAGTGCGCACTGTCTGCACCTTAACCAGACACTGGTGCTAGCATGTCCAAAATTGCCTCTGCTTTTACTAAATCTGAGCGAGAGCTCACCTGAGATGCAGTGCTTGACGTTTGCGTTTGATCGTGAGTGCCAGGCACAGATGTACAAATCGCCAGGGACCTGGATTGCCTAGCTTGAACTTTGCAATAAGCAGTGGGGACTTTCTTGCTGGCTATATGAACGTGACACCTCTTATGACGCCGTGGGAAGCGTTTGGCAAGGAAATTGGGCGCGCACAATAGATTTGAAGCACAAGACGCCAACGGGTTGCAAGCTTTCATACCAAACCTTGATGCACATCCAGATTATCTTTGTGGACGGATATGATGCACGCAAGCCGGAACCAACCACCCAACCGAAGCAACCGACTGCATAGGCATCGCCAAGCTCTACGTATGTTTTTTTTATGAAAGTAGCAGTTTAAATTATCCAAGATGGTCAGGTTTAAGAACAGGTAGTTCGATACGTTTTGCTTGCATCAACTTCCCAGATGAGCTGGTTCACCCAGAGCCTCATCAACATGCTTTCATCTTGCGTCCAAATGTTAACATAGGTACCTGCTGGTGCGCCTGACATGGAAAGACAAGGCTGCCGAGGGTCTCAGTAAGTGTCATAGACTGCCCATCACTCACAATTTGCAGCATGCCACCCCTAAGTATGCGAGTCTGCATGTCACATTCATGCAGGGGCTTATATGCTTGCACCGCTGCTTGGTGCTCATTGGTGGTCCATCAGGCACGCCAGATGCATACAGATTCATCCAATGCTCACGATTCCCTTTTCTGACCATCGTGCTATGCATTGCATGCAGACGAGCTCATTCTTGTGAAGGCTGTTAGGGACAGCCTGGAAGTGCAGTTTGGTGACGTGGGGCTGGGCAGCTCCCTGCTCTCATTACAAGGTAGACTACATTTGAAAACATGTTTTGAAAAAGGCCTGCCTCTTTGAGTCGCCTGCTAGCTTTCTCTCTGTGTGCTATGACTAGTTCCTTCTTTCTGTATATTGACTCACGTGATGTAGTGGCAGCTAAAACAGAATGCCTCCACAACTCATATTTTGTCCTCTGCACATGCTGCTACCTCACCTGACTTATTCCCCTTGCGTACTCAAATCACTGCAGTGAAATGGTACAGCCCGTTTTCTCGGCTAGCTGTAGTAAGGTGTGACCGAGAAGCTTGCAAGCAGGTGCGTGTGAGACAAGTTATGCCGCCATTCAATTCCTCCTTCTCTGTCACCATCCAAGACAAGCGCTCTGCATGCACAGACTTCATGATGCAAAAATCCAGATTTTTTCTTGCGGTAGTTGTCCTGTGCGGTGCGGTGTGTGCTTGCATCTTTGTTGTGCAAGATAAGGCTTTTTGACTGAACGTTTGTAGACCTGACAACCTTGCCCCAGGTGTGCGCGGCAATCTCACAGTTGAAAGACATCAACTTCAGGAGGGTCATGGCGGAGATCCTCTATGTCTGTGGTGCGTTCAAGGTTATGTAAGCAGACAGGCAGCCTTGAGCTTCCAATTCTCCATAGATATGGAAGGAGCCCGTGAATTGTGCGGCAACTTCTGTGTGAGCTGTTAAGGGCTCACTTACTTTGGTAGAAATCTAGGAAATCACATTACAAAACACGGGCATGGATTACAACTGATGTATTGACTGCAGAGAGCATACATATTTTTGGTGCTGTTGTGGGTTGTGCGTACATTGGAGCTTTCACAAGGTGCTAATTTTTCTGGATTCAAGCTTTACATTGGCTCCATGAATTCGATCCAACACACATCCTATGAGAGTTTGGTCAATTCCTTTATGAAGGATATAAAGCATACATGCTGCTTGTGCAGTTTGGATCCGACCTGAATCAGGCATTATTCAAAATTGCCTATGTTGGACCCACCATCAAACACGTCCAGATTGTGTGCACCTCTCTGCTCTTGCCCTCAAAAATGGTAAAGACGGTGCTTAGAGAGCACCAACATGCTAACATGCGAACAAACTTAGAAGACAAACCCGCACCTAGACCCAGATCCCCCTCTACCTGCCCTTTTGTTGCTTGGCCTCCTCGTGGGTCCTCCTTTGACTCCACATGAGGCACCTCGTCTGCTCCTTCACCTAAGCTGCCCTCGTTCGGCAGGTACAGCTATGTAACCTAACCTAACCTGTCTGCTCCTCCCCTGTCAGACCAGTCCTTCAGTTGCACCACCGTGCTTCCTGTGGCCTGTGCTTTTTTGTATCGGTTTTGGTTGCAAGCCTGATTGGTTCCAGCAAAGGCGTCCTTGCTCGGCAGGCGCAGCTTTGTTACCAGACCTTGCGCCATTTTTTTTGTCGAGTTATTGGTTGCAAGCCTGATTGGCTCCAGCCAACCTCCAGCCAAGCCACCCTCTTTCGGCTTGTGCAGCTGTGCAACCTAACCTTAACCCTGTTCTTCTGTTACACCCTGCGTCTGTTTGCAAATCCTCCATCATTTTTTGGGTGTTCGCATATCAAGCCCAGGGGCTGTGCATCCCTGTGGCTGTGGCTCACAGGGACCTTGCAAGCATGCCAACGCCACGCGCAGCGCCTCAACACCGTGGACCACACAGCGCTGCACCCGCACCAGCGCCAGGCGGCTGCGCTTCTAGATGAGCGGCTGCGTACGCTGGAGCTATGACGAAACGCAGGCAGCTTTACCTCCTTGCACAAACATGCTGCAACCCACAAGCGCATGACCATCAACACCCTTGTGCTTGCAATGTGGGCCCTGTGCAAGCCTGTGCTGGGTGACCAGATTTTGGGACAACGCCACGCATTGTATGTCCAGTCGGCGCCAACAACAGAGCCCCATCACTTGGGCAGCCAGAGCAGATGCCAACGCTGCCGCTGCCGAAGCAGCAGCAGCAGCAGCAGCAGCGCCACCCAATTCATCTGGAGCCCCAGCCATAGACCAACCATCCAACCACCCCCCAATACCAGCCCCGACCAACAAAGCCGCCATTCTGTCTTAGAGGGCATCAGTTCAATGTCCTAGGTGCATGCAGCCCAGGCCGCGGCATAAGTCATGCTATCCTGCCCTCCCTCGCTGCCCCCGCGCTTGCTGCCAGCCTGCTGCACTGCGCCTGCGCATGCGCCACCATGGCACGCAGCTCCGCGGCCATCGCCTCATGTGCCGCCAGCTCTTCGCGCAGCCCACTCAGCCGCACCTGTGTGTGGTAGTTGGGGGCACCAGAGTGTTCAAGATAATGCGGGGCAGCAGTGGGCTGTGGGTGGGTGCACCAGCAACCCACGCAGGAGCCTGCCAGCGTTAGCTATACTGTGGGCGCACACGGTTGCAGGGGCTTATTGTAGCCATTCAAGGCGCAGAAGTCGCCACTGTGAGGCCAAGGACATTGAGCTCGCTCGCCAGCAGAGGGCGGGCGCGCATGCGCAGCCTGAACTGCGCACCTGCCACTGCTCCAAGGACGCCTGCCCCAGGTCAAAGGCGTCCGGGGCGTGCGCGCATGCATTCTTGGTGCTGCTGCCAGTGCCTGCGCATGCCTCGGTGTGAGGGTGGTGCTGGGCGGCGGGGGCGCCTCCAGTGGCCTGCTGCGCTGGCTCAGCATGCACCTCCAGTGCTGACTGCGGCGCGGGTAAGGGCGGGTCTGAGGCAAGCGCTGCTCTGCAGAATCCAGGGTGGCATCCTGCTGTGGCCATGGGGGCTGCGATGCCTGGGTAAGCTTGGCAGGCTGGGTACGCGGGGCGCCTCCGCACGCCCTCGCTGCCCGGCAGCAGCTGCGGCCGCGCAGGCACTGGCGTCAGCGTCGGCGGCACTGCGCACGGCCGCCTGCGCTTTCGTGGGGCTGTGTGGGTGTACAGGCGGTCCAGCAGGCATGCCTCAGAGGCACGCCCCGGGCCTGCCTCCACGTCAGCCAAGGGCGCAGCAGCGGCAGCAGCAGCAGGATCAGCAGGACCAGCAGCAGCAGGGCCAGCACCAGCGGCAGCAACAGCAGCGGCGGCATCCCAGGGGGCCGGGCTGGCGCCCAGCAGGAGGTGGCCACTGTTGCGGAGAGCAAGGTGAGGGGATGGTGAGCAGGATGCGCGGTGCAGGGGGCCGCTGCGGGTGTGTGACGTGGGGGCGCACAGCTGCTGCCGCCGCTGCTGCTGCTGCTGCTGCTGCTGCTGCTGTGCGCAAGGGGTGGGAAGCCCTTGGTGCAGGCGATGGTGCGGGTGCAGGTCAGGCGCGTGCTGCTGGCGCGGGTGCTGCTGCATGGCAGTTATGGACTGCTGCACGGCAGGTATGGACTGCTGCAAGCCTGGCGAGCCCTGCACCTGCCTTGGTAATGTCACGCAGTGATGACCGCCGCCCTTCGGCTGCTGCTGCTGCTGCTGCTGCTGCTGCTGCAGGTTTGGCGTGCTGTGCACCAGCCCACCCCCGGCCACTCCGTGCTGTGGCTGCAGCTGCTGTGCTGAGCACGGCACGCGGTGGTGAGGCGCGGGCGGCTGCGGCAGCGCGTGCAGCGGCGGGGCAAAGCCAGGCGCTTGGCCACAGACCTGTGGCTGCAGCAGACGCAGGGACTGTCTCAGAGGAGTTGGGGCTGGGGCTTGTTGGGATGATGGGGGTGGCAGTACCGGCGTGCGGGGTGCCACCCATGGAGCGGGCTGTGGGGAAATGAGCATGGCTGACGGGCTTTCTGGTGGCGCTTGTGGCTGTGCATTGTGCGCGCTGCAAACGGCTGGTGCTGTGGGTGGGGCAGTAGCAGGCTCATGGACAGCGCTCAGGCCGCAGCTGTGTGCGCTGTGAAGGCGTAGCAAGGGGTGAGAGGGCGGCAGAGGTGTGCTGGTTGTGCGCGCGGGGTCGTGGAGTAGGCCAGAGGCCTGCATGTGGTTGCTCCCATGCCCGGCACAGCAGGTGCTATGGGCACTGCCGCTGCTGCTACCGTTGCTGCAAGCCCCAAAGCCAGAGGATGCTTGCGGCTCGGGCAAAGGCTGCACAGGCCCAGACTCAGGTGTGGACATGGCCTCGGCTTTTGCAGTGCATGCATGAGTTGCCATAGCTGGCTCAGCAGTTGCAGCTTCCTGCTTGTGAACAACGCCCGGGCCGATTGAGCGCCTGCGCATTGCAACATCCAATACAGGTGGCCGGGGTGTCGCCCCTGATCTTGCAAACCTGCCTGGGTGCTCAATTGTGATGAAAGAACAGCTTTGGTGCACAGCGTCCTCTGTATGCGTTGTGATGAAAGAACAGCTTGGTGCACAGCGTCCTCTGTATGCGTTGTGATGAAAGAACAGCTTGGTGCACAGCGTCCTCTGTATGCGCTTGGTGCACAGCGTCCTCTGTATGCTTGGTGCGCAGCGTCCTCTGTATGCGTGCGCCTTTTGACCGAATGACAGTATGACAAAGTGCAGCTTGACAAGCAAAGTCGTGCAAGTGACTGGCTGTGGAAGCCGTTTGGGGACAAGCTCAAGCACAAGGATATGGCATGCATGGTGCAATGTACAAAGAGCCTGTGTGCATTGCTAAATGTTCCCTTCTACTCATAGGGAGCCTTACTGCGTGCATCATGCATGTGATGCAGACCATTGTCAGGAGCTTGGCCTACGCTGGCACGCTACTTATGACACAGTAGGGATGAGTGCCCAGTGCGTTCCATTCTCTTATGACACAGTAGGGATAAGTGCCCAGCATCTTCCATCTTCTTATGACACAGTAGGGATGAGTGCCCAGTGCGTCCCATTTTCTTATGACACAGTAGGGATAAGTGCCCAGCGTCTTCCATCTTCTTATGACACAGTAGGGATGAGTGCCCAGTGCGTTCCACCTACTTATGACACAGTAGGGATGAGTGCCCAGTGTGTTCCATCTTCTTATGACACAGTAGGGGTAAGTGCCCAGCGTGTTCCATCTTGCACTGACAGCCTGACGGCTGGAAGGCATTCAAGTAAGGCTTAGGCTTGTAAGCGCAAACCTTTGGCTGTTAGGCTGATTTGTTTGTGGCTGGCCAGCCAAAAAGTAGGCTGGAGGATCTTACTGCAGTGCACCATCTAAGTCTACCGCAAGCGTACTACGCAAGTACTCTTATGGAATTAAGCTTGCTTTCAAATGGGTTGCATTGTGCCTGGTCCCTCCCACATTCACTTATCCCAATGCCAAATGCTCATTGAGCATGGCATAAGCATTATTTATTGCACAAATTGAAAGAGCCTAATTGGGTACTAAAACATTCATGTACTGAGCTTAATCACAGGGCAGGTGTTGGCTTGCCCTAGATTCCACCTGATACACTCTGACTGGTGCTCGCACCAAGTGCTTGAATATTTGCCACCAGGTTTAAATCTGTGGACGTGCGGCAAACCAGGTTCTGCCTCACAAGCAAAACTTCAGCAGTATTCAGAAAGAGGACAAAAATTTCAAGGCTATCATACCGTAATGGGCCCTAGCAAGCTCCTCCAGGGGTTTAAGTGATGTGCATGTCCGTGTTACGTGCCAATAATAAGTCTCTATTATGATTATTAAGTGTGGTCCTTGTTGAGTGAGGTCACACCTCAGTAAGTACTTATGCGGTGACTGGGTCCTAGGCCAGGTTCAATTCCTGGAAACATCTCCCTCTAATGCTTTACCAGCATATTGTATTTATTGAGGTAGCGACCTAGAATGAGTGCCAACTATGAGCCCACTGCCGACGCAGCATTGGTATCGGAGCAGGCGCAGCACTTTGTCTCACCTCGCACTCCGGGTGCTTTTTTGCCAAGTCTCGCAGCACTGATGCACCCGCGACTCTTGCTGCTGAAAACGCATCATGCGCCGAGTTGACTTCTCCAAGGAGAGGCTCTCAAGCATGCATTACCCACGTGCTGACTTGTGAGCCCCATGTACTTGGCCGCTTGGGCGTGCGCCACCGGCATACAGAAACTGTTAATGCGGTTCAGAACTCAGCTTCCTTAAATGCTGTGCGCAAAAATGATGGTTCAGAGGGCAGTTCTGCCGCACAAGAGACTCCGAATGCTGCACGACCCTTTGCAAAGCACAACCATGGGCGCAATAAAAAGCACAACATTAAAGGGCATGCTGGGCCGCCCAATACACTCATGCAGAGGAGCAAGGGACCCTGCCACAACTGCGGTGAGCCAGGCCACCTCAAGTCAGAGTGCCCGCACCCGCCTACTCCCCTGCCAAGGAAGCGGTCCTACCAGCCCCCGCCCTATGCGGAGCAGTACCCCCCCGCACCATACGCGCCCTTCCTGCCAATGGAGTATGGCTACCCAAGCAGGGGTGGCATGCGCAAATACCCGCATGGCGGTGGTGGTGGCCGTGGCGGCCCACGCACGTACGCGCACTACTAGGGAGTTGCCCTTGGGATTGGGGCACAAGGCCCTCAAGGGTATGAGCATGTTGCCAAGAAGTGCAGGATGACTGGACCTGATAATCCTGTTCTGCCTGCCCATGCAAATGCTGAAATTGTTGTAGAGCGTCGGCACGGTGATCCTGATTCTCGGACCAATACACACGCTTCAGTGAATGCATGTAATTCTGCGCAAAATGCTTCTATTGTGCCTGAGCCTGAGCATACACTGGGTGCAGCGAAACACCCAAGAGGCCTCACGTTCATGTTTAAGGGACAGTTTGGAGGAAATAGGTGCACAGTGCTTTTTGACACCGGTGCCAGTATTTCCTTTGGGGATGGTGGTTGGCTGAATAGAACTCAGGAAAAGAGCGGGAATTCAATGCTCAAGGTTCAGCCACTGCCCCTACAGTATGGGCGTGATGGGCGTAGCAAATGACCAGCAAGTACTTGTACACCACGAATGCTCAGGTACAATGCTCATGCAGCTACACAGAGATGGATGTCACATAGTGTTCCCCAACAAAGCGAGGCAGCGAGGTACACAGCTTAAGCTCAGCGCAAAGGTGCTACCCAACATGCTGAAAGGGGTTGATGTCATTGTGGGGATGGACTCACTGAAAGAGCGAGGAGCCAAATTCGACTGCGTGAACAGCAAGCTCGAGCTGCATGGTCCTACCTCCAAGCCCCCAGCCAAGCAAAAAGTAGGATAGACACGACGTGCTGTACTCGGTGTACAAGCTGCAAGAGGCTGCGAAGAGCGGATTCTTTCACCCCAGTAGGCTGCCCGGCAAATTCGAACTGGTGCTTCGAGCTGGCTGCTACTGGTTCAGCCTGAGGAACTCGACACCTTAGGTCTTATGGCCGCGGGCGCCAGTGGTGAAACGCCGGAGGATACCCCTAGCCTGGTCAAAGAGAGGCTATTGAAAAAATTATGCGGAATACCACGGACGTGTTTGCACCTACTACTGAATGCCCTCCAAAGAGAGCAGACATTGATCATACCAAATGGGTGGATGGTGCAACACCCACATTCAATAGACCTTACAGGATGACCAGGGAGGAAGAGCTGGAGGTGATGAAACAAATTGACGATGCACTGAAGAAGGGCTTGATTGAGCCAAGTGGCTCCCCCTTTGGAGCCCCTGTGCTCTTTGTTCAGAAGAAGGATGGGTCACTCAGGATGTGTGTGGACTACAGGGCCTTGAACAAAATCACAGTGAGGGACAGGTACCCGCTGCCCAGGATTGATGACCTGCTGGATAAGCTCCATGGGTGCACTGTTTTCTCCTCGCTGGACTTGCAGAGCGGGTAT
>LFCJ01003238.1_pt1 | contig 11919 bp, 15 predicted proteins | sample 643141 | NCBI WGS metagenome assembly LFCJ01 (sample SAMN03766243, study PRJNA286221) | soda lake metagenome | biome: soda lake; feature: Kulunda steppe; material: water; isolation source: sample B1-Br-g2 brine of Lake Bitter-1 | place: Russia: Kulunda steppe | collected 2010-07 | reverse complement strand
GAAACAGTGTAAAAGAATGTAGAATGTTAGACTAAACAGCGCTGTGTATTGGGGTAGCTTGGGGGATGGGCGGGCGGGGGCGCTGACCAGGTGCTCAAGTTTCTCCTGACTCATTCCGGTCTCAAGGAGGGCCAGTTAACTAAAAATATTTGTTTTTAATTTTATCAAAATCACATGAAAAGTCTCAGGGCGTTTGAGTGTGTCTGTGAAAAGCATTTTTTTAACGACAATGCACCACCAAGGCCCTCTCTACATAGGCCAAGGCTCTGCAGAGGCTCGACGAGGCTCTTTGGAATTCGAGACACCCTATTTACCCATCCTTTTTTTGCGTCTAATCTTTTTGAGAAGTGCAGCCTTTTCCGGGCCTCCAGATTACAGGAATTTGACTTATATGATAATCACTGTATTGAAGCACTACCGTTGTGCTCTAAAGGATCTTGCGACTTAATAATTAATTCAAGCACCCTCTTGCGACCTGCCAGGAGTAACACTATTACTTTTTTTTGGGCCCGCAAGGTATGGTAGTTTGGCCACTACCCCGCCCAGGCCCCCCCATGGACTTCCACGCCCCAAACGGGCGAAGGACACCTTTCGATGTGGATTGCATAAAACAGAAGTGCTCAGAGGGCGACGGGTAGCCTGGGGAGCTACGTATCCGCCAGGACCCCAACCTGGCTCAGAGAGTTGCTGAGCATGAGAGGGTGCTCGCTGCTGCAATCGCAGCCAGACCCCCTCATGCTCCACCCAGGACTGTGGATAGGCCTAGGCTGGAGAGGCCTGCTTCATTAAAGAGAACCCTGTGGTGTGGGTACAGCCGAAACCCTTGCAGCTACCCAGCCATCAGCATGTGAGCTTGTGCCTTCACTATTCAGGCAGAGCAGCAACAGAGGCAGAGAAGGCAGCTGAATGGGACAAGCAGCAGCAAGTATGGCTCAGATTAGAGGTGGGAAAACCCTGAAATTTTGCAAACATGGGCTAAAAATCAGAGGCCTCGCACCCCCCTGATACTCACAAATTAATTACTGTAGTGCTCCTTTGATCTTGTGACTCCTTTACCTTCCGAGGTCTCAAAATGAATACATTAATTAATTTGCGAGTATTGAGGGGTTGCGAGGCCTCTGGTTTTAAACCCATATTTGCGAACTTCAGGTTATTGTGTCCACAATCATTCCCTACTTTTCTGGTACACTTGTGCCCACTCCCCATCTTCCATTTTTTTATTTGAGGACTCTGAGGAGGTCTCTGACTCCAGCTCTGACTCCAGCTCTTCCTGAGCCCTCTTCCTCCCTGTGTCCCTGCCTCTGCCCCTGCCCCTCCCACCCCTTCAAAACCACTCTGCCATGCTCAGTGCAAATTCCTTTTACCACTCATTCACGCAAAATGGTAAGGCCCATAGATGCACGTGCACATGCCCTGTTCCCCACGCCTCCAACCTGAGCTTTACCCGCTGCTGCTTGTCCCATTCAGCTGCTTTCTCTACCTCTGCTGCTGCTCTGCCTGAGTAGTGCAGGCGCGAGCTCACATGCACCTGATGGCTAAGCAGCTGCAAGGCAGCAGCTGTACCCACACCACACGCTTCTCTTTCATTAATGATGAAGCAGGCCTCTCTAGCCTTGGCCCACCCACAGGCCTGGGCGGAGCAGGAGGGGGTCTGGCTGCAATGGCAGCAGCAAGCACCCTCTCACGCTTAGCAACTCTCTGAGCCAGGGTGGGGTCCTGGCGGATACGCTCTTATATATAGCTCCCCAGGCTGCCAGTCACCCTCTGAGCACTTCCGCTTTGAACATCCCACATCGAAAAGTGTCCATTGCCCGTGTGGGGCGTGGTGGTCCAGGGGGTGGGCCCGTGCAGGACAGTGGCTAAACTACCATACCTTGCGAGCTCTTTCAAAAAGTTCCTTATTTTACTCTTGGCAGGTTGCGATAGCGCGCTGGAATTAATTAATCAATCGCAAGATCCCTAGGAGCACAACAGTAATCTAAATATTTTGGGACTTGGCAAGATTAAGGAGTTACAAGATCAAAGGAGCACAATGATATGGAAATACACTGTGATTTTAGTTTGAGTGTGGAACCTTGAATTTGGCCGAGTCAGCTTTCTCCTGGCCTGTCACGGTCTACCTCCCAGTGTAATTATATAATTCTTGAGACTCAATGTAATCAATTTGTCACTTTCTGCGTCGTGGGCTGGATTATCTCCCCAAACCTGGCCATAAGGTGCACCTTCCCCACCACCATGTTCACTTATGACTTTTCATAAATAATTTGACATCATAGTCATTTCCTGCCAAGTGCAGAGCGCTTACGGTCAAGTGCAAGGCAAGAAGGAAGCTGGTAGCCCAAGCCGCCTTAACCTATGGTTCCACGTGACAGCGCACAAGTCATTGCTATGTATGTTATCATGGTATATTACATAGCATCATATTTATGGTAACCTTAACCTTACCTTGCGGAGGGTACCAGTTCTTTCAGTTGCTGTTCTTGCACTGTTTTAGTGTAGCTCAACGATTGGTCAAAAGTATCTGTTGTTGAGCCAAGTCTCATGCTCACCTAGCATCTTATATGATTCTGATGTGTTGGCTTCAATTTTAAACATGTTAAAATATTGGCAAGAAGAGCGAAAGGTCTCAGATGCCCGTCATGCACGCCTGCTCTACTGCTTGTGCTGCCTGTTCCCATTAAAAACCGCAGCTAATTTTGCCCCTGAAAGCAAGCACACCTTCTATAACCACTGTGTGGTAATCCGGGTTGGCAGACACTTCATCAAAGCGGCCTGTGCAAAAAACAGAGCGAATTGGCTACTTGCTTGTTGTGCGCCCAGCCAGGACGGATGCGAAAGTACCTACTTTTGAATAGCTCCTCGGTTATTTCACCAACAACTGAGAGCTGACTGAGCAGCTGTAGGAAGCCTGCATGTCAAAGATTGGGAGGGAAAAACTTTGCACCACGTCCTGTCTCTGCATGTACCCAACACAAACCGTGCAAGCACAAGTTTAATCTACCTTTACCATAGTCAGAGGCATCCAGCCCCCTAAGGAGCAGCTGCACATTAGGGGCAAGGGTATGTTAGGCATCAGAGCAAGAGTGCATGTAGGTAACACGTGTGCTTGCGCATTGTGCACCTTATCATCCTTCATATGGGTTGCTCTGAAGCTCTCTCAACGAGCTGCAACCCTGGTGAAATGTGCAATCGTCTGGAGCAGCTTTCCCCAATCAGCTGATACCTGTCCTGTTTCTGCCTTGGAAATTTCGGGGCAGTGTGAAAAAATGAGTAAGAGATTCGTTAAAGACCATGTCCAAACCAGATGCATAGATGACGGTGTTTGACCGTCCTCAATGCTTGTAACGAATCCACAAAAACATTTTTGGTACTACTGTTTTCAATTTTACGCCAATGAGTTGTCGACAGCCCGGGCCATGAGGAGCAGCTAAGGGTGCAGCCCAGGGCGTGAGGTCCAAGGAAGTTTGGTTGCATCAGCAGGCAGTTGTGAAGCATGGTTGATGAAGCTGGGTCCCCCACTACCCAGAAGGAGTCAACCAGCAAGTTTGCGTCCCTGCTTGTCCCCATTCGAGACCTTGCCGGCAACTGGGGTATTGGTGAGTGAGAGTATTATAATTTCCAACGACCTTATTAGCTTTTTGTTTGATGGGCAGGGGCTAGCTGGCTAATCCATGCAGGGTCAGCCCTTGTTTGAACAGCAGACCGGTCTCTTGATTTTGTCAATCTTTGAAGGACTCTCTAGATTTGCTTGACCCATGTACGTTTCATTAAGAACCATAAACATCCAACTTGTTAACAGTGTTTTGGGGGACAAACACAACCATGACTTTCCGCTCAATGATCAGCTCATGGCATGTTGACCAGCATGGTGCCCTGTACATTCAAGAGCGTCTAGAGCCTGACATAATACAACCATGAAAAGTATGAGATTCATACGGTTTGTCTGAGTTCATCAAATTACTACACATTGCTAACCAGCACGCCATCCCAAGGGGTTTACCTGAGCAGTGTGGGAGTCGCACAGCGTGGCTCATGCTCTTTCCCCTGCAACAGACATAGCGAATGACCTTGAGGAGTACCTAGCACACCTGAACCGAACGGCTTTTTCGTTTGATGGCGGCCCCAGCCTGGATTTTGCTGAGGCTGCATTGCTGATCCAAAGCAGTGCATGCGTGTACAGCAAAAAGGTGGGTATCTCTTGCACCCAGGGGGCTGCGTGCCTGCATGGTCCACATGCGCCTTGTAGCATGACAAGAACCAGTGCACGCATGTGCGAAAAGCAGGCGCGCCGAGTGCTCCATGCGTACCTGCCGGAGCACGCGGGGTAGTGATCATGCCGTCGTGGCGGCGGGCCATTCGTGGACGTTTGAACCTTAAATGGTTTGTTTCCCCCCGCAGCGCTCAGCAGAGCTTCTTGAGCGCATGCACCCACCCACACGCACGCAAATGCATACGCGCGCACACACAAACACACTACATTAGAGAAGCCTCAGGTGAAGCTGGATGCTGCAGAGTGTGCCCTGCAGTAATAGAAGCTGACCAGGTCCTTATGCGGAGAAAACCTTGCCGTTCAGCCCCAAACGTGCCGGTGAGCCTGAAGACCATGTGCCAGTAGGGCTGGCATCACTGGCTGCTTGGTGGCTGCACGATCACGCGACCTGCAGGCCGCCGGAGCACGAAGCAGGCATTTTTTCCTTCAAACCCACTAGCCGCATCTCATCATCGTGTGCTGCCACTGCCGCGGCGTGTGCAGGTCGAGTATCTTCACAACCTTGCATACCAAGCCCTGGAAACTGTGAGGTGCAGGAAGCGGGTGGGGGACGCGGCAGAGGGTGGCCCTGAGGGTGGCCCTGAGGGGTCTGGCCCTGCCCAGGTATGCCTGTGTGCTGTGTGCCCACATGCTGGGTGCACCTGCAGTGCTGGACCAGCGCTGGTAATCAAGTTTATTCGTTGTGTTTTGGCACCGTGCATGTGTATGTGTGCACGTTTTACGTGTATGCATGTGCATGTAGGTGAGCGTGGCGCCTTGGCCCGCAAGGTGTGCTTGGGCCAGCCCGCTTCTGCCACGAGGTGGCAAGTCATTGATGTAGCCCCTTCAGTGCTGCAGGCGCACTGCAGGTGCCTGTGCGCCATGAGTGTGCGCGCACGCTGCGTGCGCACCTCAAATTTGCAGCACTAGTGTGGGGTGCGGAGGTCTCGTGGGTGCAGCATTTGGGCTGCATGCCTTTGCTGTGCAAGCCAATGGCTTGACACACCGCAGCCAACTTGCCTGCCTAGTTGTCTGCTTTGACCCCACGACCACCGCTGCCCATGACGCCTTGCAGCGTGCACACGCGCAAGAGAGAGGGGAGGAGGATGACAGCTTGGAGACCTTCTTGGCGGCTGGGCTGGAGCTGAAGGAGGTGTGTGGGGCTAAAACGACTGGGCGCGCCTGTGCTCCAGGCATCGCCCCCTTTTTGTGCCTTGCCCTATCAAGGCCAGACCAGCACAACCCTTGGACACGTTTTGCAGCTGCTCGGAGTCTTGCCGTGGTTGTATTGTCCTGCCCAAGGATCTCACACACTGAGCAAGGTGTGGGTTTTGTCTGAGCAGGGGGCACACGCGTGCGCTCGTGTGCAGGCCGATGAGAAGGACCTGAACCTCGTGTGGGAGGACGAGGACGCGGCCACGTCCGGCTTTGTGCGCGCACCTGCTGCCCTGCTTGCGTTAGAAGACCAGGCGCGTGCGCAGTGCTTTGTTTTGCTTGTGTGTTTGTGGGGTGTCCAGGGTATGGAGCTGGAAGGTGCTGCCGGCATGGATAGCCACGGCGTTACTTACTTTAGATCCTGAAGTTGCTACTGGCTTGCAGTGTTGGTGGAACGAGGTGGTTGAAGGAAAGGCGGTGGAGGTTTGGCGAGAGGGTGGCGCGCGTGGTGCACCTCTGGTGCACTTGTTGAGACAAACAAATGTGTGTACGCATGTATGTCACACGTGCCCCCAAAATAGGGCGCTGCCTGCGCCCATCCCGGCTTGCCGGAGACCCCACAGCTGGCCCCTGTGCCTGTGCTTCCTTCCCCCTTCGTGCCCACGCCGACGATAGCTGACCCCTGTGCTTCCAACACCTCTCCCTTCCCCCTGCCCCATTGCCCTGTTGCATCCGGCATTCCTTGCCCTCATCACCATCTCCTTGCCCCTGCACTCATGCCCTGATCCCTTGCCCCCCTTGCCTGAATCCCTTGCAGGGGTGTGGCAGCGGTGATGGCGACGCTGGCTTCTACCGGCTGGCACAGTGCCACATGCATGTCAGCGGCGCCCTGTTCCTGGACGCCATGGTGCGTGCTGAGCTGGCTGCGGGGCCGCAGGGGCGGTGCCGTGGGAGTCAGGCGCAGCGGGGCTCGACATCCGCAGGGGCAGCGGGTGCACAGTCAGGGCAGGCATATGGCGCTTGGGCAAGGCATGCCGCCAATCAAGCACGGGCAGTGGGAGGTGCAGCTGTGCCTGCGCAGCCTCTGCACAAGCGCGGCTGCAATGGAGCAGAGGATGGCTCCATGCAGGCGCCTGGCCGCGCATGGGGGCAGGCACCTTTCGCCCCGCAGCTTGCCATGTACTTGCGGTGATGGCGCGCCCTCCGCAATGCACGCTGCCCACGCATGTGGCTGTGTTGCTGGGGGCGTCAAGGCCTGCCGTCTCACGCAAGGCCTGCCGTCTCACGCAAGGCCTGCTGTCTCACGCAAGACCTGCTGTCTCATGCCGTGATGTGGGCAGAGGGTGCATCCTGACAGGTGCTACCCAGTTCTGCGTGCTGCCTGCCTGAGCAGGGCATGGGCACGCACGTGCCTGTGCTGCGTGTGTGCCTACGAGCTCTGCTCCACACACGTGCGCTCCGCCTTTCTGAGCCAGCACACGCAGACCGTACCCAAAACTCGGTGGTGGTGCGCAGTGTGAGGCAAGCCAGGCCACATGGCCTCTGCCTGGGTCTGGGCGGGCGGGTGTGCCCCGTGCTGCAGGCACAGCCGTGGCGCCCTCTCCTAGCCATGCCTGCAGGTGCAAGCAAGTCCAGCTGCACTGTCCTGGCCTACCTTTGCCTGCGGCTGGCTTGGCAGCTGGCGTGCACACAACCGCGTCCCTCTCCACTCGTCAGTCTGCCTGTGCCGCTCTCAGCTACATCGCTCCCGACATGTTGACTGCTCCTTGCAGGAGGCCGACGCTTATGACTTGCTCCTCAACAACAGCGGCAGAGGGAGCACACTCGCCGACATGCAGGCTGCCATGCAGCAGCAGTGGGCTGTGCCGGGGACACAGGCAGGCGGCCGCGACGACGTGGAGGAGGAGGGCGATGACGACGGAGGGGATGCCGGGGGTGGGGGGGACGACGCTGATGAAGAGGTGTGCGCCTCAGATCGCAGTTCATCGCCCAGCACACCATGCACAGGTTCCAGTTGTATCATAGGCTGAGGCAGGGAACGTGCCGTCCCATGGCGTCTTGCACGTGCTTGTGTATGTCTTGCACGTGCTTGTGTGTGTCTTGCACGTGCTTGTGTGTGCTCCCACTCGGGCCTGCCCTGCAGGGCCTTAGCCCTGCGTGGTCCTTGGTTGCAGGAACCATTGAGCCTTATTGCGTGGATCTTTGTTGCGGGAGCAGGTGGTTGTTGTTACAGAACTGGGGTGTGTGTGTGCATGTGTGTGTGCGTGTGTGTGTGTGTGTGTGCCAGGCTCAAGCTTGGACGAGCAGCCGCAAACCCCCATGTCCCTGTCTGCGCCCAATTGTACGCAGGCAGTGTACACCCATACATATACAGTGTACACCCATGCATACACAAACGGTGTGCACCCATGCACAAACAGACGACGTACACCCATACACGAACAGACAGCGTACACCCATACATATACGCTGGCGGGGCTGTGTCCTGTCCCCCTTCCATCATTGTCGACCCCGTAATTGTAAGCTTCCCTCGTGCACCCACAGGACCCACAGGCTGCAGCCGCGCCTGCTGCTGCTGCGACCCAGAACCCTGAGGCTGCTGGAGCGGGTGACGCCATTGCTGTGCACGCTGCTGCTGGGGCGGCCCTGCAAGGGGGGGCTGTGGCTGTTGGCCAGCCCCTGGATCTCCTGCCCTCAGGCACAAAGGATGGGGGGGCGGGAGCGGGCGAGGGGGGGGCGGCGGCAGCAGAGGAGGAGGAGGAGGAGCAAAAGGTGTACGACGCGTTCAAGCCGCTGGACATGCACAGCAAAAGCAACCTGCCCATCAAGCCCCTGCAGGTGCGGTGCTCGCCCTGTGCGGCGTGCAAGGGGCTGCGCGGGGTTGGTGCATGAGAGTGGTGTGTGAGCGTGCTGTGTGAGGGCGGTACGTGAGGGTGTTGCGCAAGCGTGCCGCACACGAGGTTCTACAAGGGTGTTCCATGAGGGCGTGGTTTTTTCCCTAAGCCTGCAGGGAGTGAGTGTTTGAGCATAGCCTGCATGTGCCCGCAGGGAGTGGGTGTTTGTGTTGTGTTGGTGAGCAGAGCCTCCTGCATAGGCCCAACACCGCAGTGCCCAGCCCAGAGCTCGTCGTCTGGCCAAGTGTCTCCGTGTCATGCCTGCGGCGCTTTCTCAAGCCTGCCTGTGGCCCTTTCCCAAGCCTGCCTGTGGCGCATTCTCAAGCCTGCCTGTAGAGCTACACAGAGCCTCACCCACCTTTGCCAGTGGGCTGCCTCAGGCCGACAAGCGAGGCTTGCCTCGTGGAAATGGTGGCCCGGTTGCCTGCCAGGCTCCTCCTATGAAGCCCTGCTTCACGCACTCAGCAGGGCATGAGCACAGGAGTGGGGCGGCCGAGGCCTCCTCCTGGCGCATCTCGCGCTGCCCAAGTGTAAACGCATGCAATGCTGAGCATGGCGTGTGCATGCATGCTGGCTGCACCCGTCACCCAGCTCACACGCCAGGAGCGGCTGGCGGGAAAGGGCTTGTTGGCAAGGTGTGTGTGCTTATGTAATTGTGGGCGAGTGTTTGGGTGTGAGTGTAGGCGTGGGTGGGTGTAAGCGCGCTTGCATGTGTGCAGGGCAGCAGGGGTACGCGGTTGCATGCTCAGGTGCATGTGCGCATGTGCGCACGCGTGTGTGCTTGTGTTTTGGCCTGCAGGTGCGCAGGCCTGCCAAGGGCAAGGCGCTCAAGCCCTTGGCCTTCGCTCCGCGCAAGCCCACCACCACCAACCCCGCCGCCCGCACTGCCGCGGCGGCCGGCCTCACGCACTCCGAGTTTGCCTATGGCCTGCAGCTGCTATCGGGCGGCTGTAAGCAGGCCAGGCCGCGGGCGCAAGGTGAGGTGTGCGCAGGGTTCACGCGTGCCGCAGGGGTGCATGTGTGCGCATGCGGGAATGTTGGTTGAGAGGCGCGCAGCAGCGCAGGAAGGTTGGTTGCTTAGAGACGAGTGTGTTGATTTGCTTGGGTACAAGTGGGTGTATGGAGGGTTGGGAGGGGGGCTGGGATATTCAGACCATAGTCTCTTGCTGTGTGCCTGCATGGATGGTGGAGGCCATACCCGCATGCACACACACACACACACAGCCCCTGACTTTGCTCACCGTGCGCCTGCATGGACGGTGCAGTAAGACAGTCATGTACATGCGCACACGCACACACATACGAGTACGCACACGCGCACGCCCGTGCACACACAGCCCCTGATTTTTGGTTTTTTCCGCCCCGAGAGCTGGATTGCTCGCCCGCTCCATTCCCCCTTGCATCCCCTGGACTGCTTGCCCACTCCATCCACCCTTGCGTGAGTGTGAGGTCTCGCTGCCCTTTTGGTGCCCTTTGTTGGTTGCACATAGGCCCGCAGCTGCTGCAGCATCTGCACGCATTCGTGGGCCAGTCAGTGCTGGACGCCGGGGACGCCGCTGCCGCTGCCGCAGCGCTGCAGGTGGGCTGTGCTTGGACATTGCACATCCGCGTGGCAGTGCCGCTGCAGCCGCGCCGCGCGCATCCCAGCCCAGCACCAGCAGTGCCGTGCACCACATCGTGTTAAGCCCACACCACGCTCAGCTTGCACCAAGAGCAGTGACGTGCACCACACCACACCACACCCAGCCCACTGCACACCAGCGCCTGTGCCGGTTAGTGCCACACTCTGCCCAGTGGTGCCCGTGCTTCTGAGCAGTGTAGCTGCTTTCCCCGTTGGACGGGGGAGGCCGCGCACAGGCAGAGCAACGGGACACAGCGAGCTTGATTGCAACTGCAGCCAAACGAGCAGCGTGCTGCCAGTGTGCCGTCGCACGGTGTCGTCCTTTGTCAGAGCACGGGCAAGTCGGGTGCATGCCTCCGCTGCCCCTCAGACCAACAGCGCAGGCCTTGGTGCTTTTGGGCGTTTACAGCGAGCTCTGCCATCAGCCGCCTTCCTGAAACTGATGCAGGCCTGGGGTAGGGACAGGGACCGTTAAATGTGTGTGGTTGCTCTTGTACGTACACCCACGCACACAACACACACTCTTTCCCCTTTCCAATGAGACACACACACTGCTGTCGGGCCATACTTTTGGGCCATGCTATCAGGCCATGCTGTCAGGCCATGCCGTCAACATTCATACAGACAGTGCCGCCCTCACGCTCTGCGCTTTGCATGCGATGCGTTGTGCCGCCGCACAGGCTGGGCGCGCACCATGCTGTGCGGCTTCCCAGGCTGGTCGTGCATCGTGTTGTGCCACCATGTAGGATGTGCCAGAAGCCGGGGCAGAGGGCGAGCAAGGTGACAGGCAAGAGGCGGCAGCGTGGGATGATGATGATGATGATGATGATGGGGGGGTTGCGGGAGACGACGATGATGCAGACGAGGGCGGCCTGGACGCATTAGACCTCATGCATGGTGCGTTTGGGTGCCCATGTGTATACACATGGTGGGTGGGGGTGGGGCTGTGCGTGCGTGCATGCGTGCATGCATGTGTGTGTACGCTCGCTTGCCATCCCTGAGATCTCCCACCCAGCCCTCAACCCCACTGCAAGCCCTGCTGGGCGTTGGCCTTGGCCCGTGCACAAGTTGCTCCGGGCTGTTTTGTTTGCGCTGGCGAGCATGAGCGGCACTGGCTGCGTGAGCCACAGGGTGGATGGGCGTGAACCTGCATGAGGGGCACCGATGTGGATGGGAGGCTCATGTTCAGGGGATGGGAGAGTTTGACGCATATGGCAGCAAGGGGCGTCTGGATACGCCACGGGGTGTGCAATGGTGAGCGCGCATGGCCCAGGAAAGCAGGCCAGGTAACGCCTTCGGGCCACCCAAGCGCAGGTCGCAGGAGTGGAGGTTATGGCCGCATGTGCATGTGTGCCACAGGGTGCACACAGGTAGCAAGCGTCGTGCATGTGTGCCTGCACACCTGTGCGCAGACATCAATGCCAACCGAGGGATTTCAGCTTGGGCCGAGGACGGTGGGGCAGGGGGCGCGGAGGGCGGCAACAGCTATGAGGACCTGTGTCGCGCACACATTGAGGCCATGGTGAATGCCGCGGCAGCGCAGGAGGTGCAGTCAGAGCTCACGCAGCGCGTGTCAGGGTGAGTGCGACGCCTGTGGATCACGCGTGCTTCGCCTGCTGGGGACAGGGAGTGCCTGCCCAAGTCCCTGGCCTCCCTTGTGTGCTGCCCTGTGCGCTTATGCTGGCCTTTGGCCTCTGGCGGACGCTGACCTCTTGCCTCCAGCGCACGTCGTCCGGCTCCATTCCAGCGTGCTGCTTTGGGGGGCTCATGCTTTGGGGCTGTGGGACCCAGGGTGGATGGAGGCTGATGCCCACATGCTCTGAAGTATGCGTTGTGGTGTGACGGCGGTGGCTGACCATCGTGCTGATCCTCCAGGTGGTTGGTGCAGGCGCCTAGCACTGGCTGGTTGTGTGAGCGAGGCACTGCCGGGAAGTGCACAGGCAATGTATGGCCGTCAGGGTTTGTTTGAAGGTTAGCACACGTTTGCACGTGGACAGGCG
>LFCJ01003237.1_pt1 | contig 11919 bp, 17 predicted proteins | sample 643141 | NCBI WGS metagenome assembly LFCJ01 (sample SAMN03766243, study PRJNA286221) | soda lake metagenome | biome: soda lake; feature: Kulunda steppe; material: water; isolation source: sample B1-Br-g2 brine of Lake Bitter-1 | place: Russia: Kulunda steppe | collected 2010-07 | reverse complement strand
TTTAATTCTGAGGGGTTCCACTTTTCTGATACATACGGAATACGGGGAAAATACGTATTATACGGGTATAATACGGTATAATACCCTATCAAGGATTCCAATATACGGTTCTGGCCAACCCTACATAACAACATGTTCTGGTCTGTTATGCTTTATCAAACTTGCAGGAGGGGATAAAATCGGCACTCATCCAGGACCTAGTATCCGAGGAGCCTTACACAAAACTGGTAGGCGTATGCTTGCAGGCCCGCCAGCAACCACACTTGTGTGAGAGCACTCTTGACCTAGCCTCTGCTTTGCTTTGATGAGCAATGTATGATTTGCTACCTCCCTACTCGTTGTAGTGCATCATCTGTCTCACAAACCCAAGCCACTGCCTTTGTTCCAATGCCCATCCACAAGTGGAACAGACGCAGAAAGTAGGATAGTCGCAAGTTTGAAATGTCTGTGCCTGCTTGTGCTTTTGAACCTGGGTGCCTGCAGTTGTACACAACTCCAGAGTCCCTACGCCAACCTCGCTTGCGCGAGGCACTCAAGGTAGAGCACGCTGCTGAGCTCCTATAGTGCTCAATGATTTGCGCAAGCAGTGAGCCAAATGTGGCATTGCTGCAGCTGCAGCTTAAGAAAGAAAACATTGTAGATGTGCTCAACTCACTGGCGTCATCATGACCTAAGCTAGCGCAATGGGAAATGAAGTCGTCACAATTTTGGATGGTCATCATGGCTGAAATCCTTAAGCTGCAATGTGCACGTCATGTGTGTGTGTGTTTTTCTAGAGCTCGGGCGTCAAATACGCCTGCCAAAATCAGCTTCAGTCATGCGTAAGTTTGGATTTGTGTAAGCCTCTTGCACTTTCTGCTCATTTTGTGTTATGTATACGTGCACATAAACATGCAAACAAAACATCAGACGATCAGAAGACACGCAAGATGTATGCATTCGCGCAAACACGAGTGCTGCATCAAATCATATGCCCAAATTGGCAGCATTGGTCCCATGTATTCCTATTTGCAAGTGACACAGCACAAGTTAAACATGCGCACGCGCACACACGCACACATATGCACACACACACACACACACAATTGCAGGAGGCATGCCTCCAAGGTACCCTCATGGCCTTTGCTGTGGATGAGGCCCACTGCGTGAGCGAGTGGGGGCATGACTTCCGGCCGGCATACCTTGAGCTGACGACCCTGAAGCAGGATTTTCCGGGTGTTCCGGTGGCTGCACTGACGGTGAGGAGCGTGGGCAGGACTTCCTTTGAAGCAGGGTCTGTGGGTTGGTCTGTGTCTGTGCATGTGTACGTGTATGTATGTATTTGTCTGTGTAAATTTTCATATGAATACACGTGCGCATGTGTTTGCAGGGCGTGTGTGCAAGTGCTGCCATGCACGTGTTATATTAGCAGAAACATGCGCATTCTTGCTGAGGCAGCAGCTACAAGCTCCACTATGATGCACTCGCAAGGCCTTGATATGCTGCCTCCACCATGGGGCCTGGCAAGGCTCAAGAGATGGTCCTGTGGTGGCATTTCCAAAGGAAAGTAATCATCGTTGTGGCGGTGGCATGGCTATTGCTGTAGCAGTATGCGCTGACTGGCTGCATGGAAGCGCTGTGCTCTGCTCTGACCTTCCACATTGCCTGCTTCCGGCTGCATTGCAGGCTAGCTGCACGGACACTGTGAAGGAGTCCATCATGCAAGTGCTGAGATTAAAGGACCCAATTGTCATCAAATCCTCGCTCAACCGCCACAACATTGAGTAAGTGGCGTCCTGTGTGCAGGAAACTTATTAGAAGAGCACGTAGGCTGCAAATAGCACAACAGTCTATAGGCTGCTGATGAATGCACTGTCGTTTGAGCCCTTCGATACAACACAGGTTGCACACGCCTTAATATTACAATAGCTTGCGATGATTGCAATGATCTTTGACGCATGTGTTATGTGGATTAGGGGTATATATGTGGCTTAGGGGCCTAGCAACATCAGCACTCGGTGAAATTCAAGGCAGGCAGCACCTTTGACATGCTTTTGCATGTGTGTGCGCGCGTCAGTATGAGTGCGTTAATACCTGAACCAATTCATTGCGCCCTAGTGAATACTCTCCATGTCTCCCATGTGAATGTGCATGCGCAGGTATGTCATCAAACATAAGCAGCTCATCAACCGCGGGACCGATGAGGATGTGCTGCAAGACCTGGCAGACTTCATCACACAGCGCCCCAACCAGTGCGGCATCATTTATGCACGCTTGAGGTGTGGCCCTGCCATTTTGGCCCATGCGTCCTCACTGGCAGCCATGCACAGGAGGCTGCCCTAGGTTTAGGAAGGCGCTGCTACACATGCACCCTCTGCAATGTTGGAGGGGGCCCTTGATGGGCCTGCATGCAGCCCATGCCTGGCGCTGCTACACATGCACCCTCTGCAATGTTGGAGGGGGCCCATGATGGGCCCGCATGCAGCCCATGCCTGGCGCCGGCACCCAGATCTCTCCCATTGCCGTTCCCCCTCAGCAAAATGCCTCTGATGAGCATTGGTGCGCGTTGGTGCATGGTTCCGCTAAAGAAGCGCCTCGCCCCTGAAAAGCAAGCAATTCGCTCCCTGCAACCGCTTCTTCTGCCTACTTCTTTTCACGGGTGCATCTTTTGCGCGCCTGTAGATGTAGGAGCAATGCTGCCATCTTATACAGTGTTGCTGCTGCTGCTGCTGCTGCTGCTGTTGCTGCATTGCCCATGGTGGCCTTTGGGCATTCCACAGTTGCTAGAATGGTAACTGTTATTCCCCAACTGCCTGAGTGGTTCTTTGGTAATTGTCATGGCCATTGGGCTAGCTGTGCTGCAGCTAAACTGTATTCATATGGATTTGCGCATACACGCAAGCCAAAGACTTGCTCAGATTTCAGATTTCCATAAAAGAGCTAATATTATACTATTTATATTATACCATGGTATTATACCATGGTATTATACGTGTCCTGTCTAACATTTGCTAACATTCTTTTTAAGCAGGCCTCAGCCAGGCAGCGGCAATAAGAAAGGCAGATGTCTTGCTAGCAGCGCCTGGCTGCACATGGCCAGGGTAGGAGCTATATTTAATGCATCAGATAAGCCTGCGCAGCAGGAAGGCTAGCATGCAACATCGGCTGCTGGTGCGCTGGCACACAAGTTACCGTTGCAGCGGCAGCCTGACCAGGCTAAGCTGTTGGCATGATGCAGGTTTGGAGGCGCATGCGTACTGAATTAAGGCCCATGCTAAGTGCTGACGTCTTGATGATTGAGGCTTTGTGATGCAGCGCTTTGCCTGTTGCTGCAATTGCACGTGTGTGCAGGGCAACTTGTGACTGGCTCGCCCGGGAGCTTTGTGCGCTTGACCTGGATGTGGCTGTGTACCACGCTGGCAGGGATGCCAGCCAGCGCCAGAAGTGAGTTGTGTGTCGTGCGGAGCTGTGATTTTGTGTGCCAAGGCGATGGAGCATGCTGGGCTTTGCTGTTGACGTGAAGGGCCCTCTTTGACTTGCATCCAAAATGCGCTTACGTACTTGTTGCATTAATAGGTACAGAAGACGAAGGGGTCAAGGGATTTTTGAAAAAGTAAGGCCTGCCCCAATTAAGTAACCATGTAATGAGAGAAGGCTAGTGTAGCTAACAAGGGATATCAAAATACAGCTGTCTTGCGCAAAAGGGTGCGATGCATGTGAGCAATGCATGCGCTGTCCATGCCCGTGCTTCTCCCAAAGACCAGAGCTGCAGCACTCACCTGTGAATAGAGCGTGTCAGCTGCTGGTGGCTGCTCCTGCGCCAAGATTGCCCTGATGGGCCCAAAGGGAGCGCCCGTGCGCTCGCGCCTATAGGATGCAGAGCACGGACTAGATGCACAACGCAGTGGAGCATAAAGGCTACAGTGCAACACATGGTGTGTTGCATGTTGGAGTGAAGCTGAGGGAGTGCAACATTACGCTACATATGAGGCATGCAGAGACAGGACAGCGCAACACAGTTCCACAAGTGAATAGCCACTTGTGCTTTAAAATTGCAGGGTGCAAAGCGAATGGAGCGAAGGCAGCATTGACGTGGTAGTGGCTACTATTGCCTTTGGTATGGGTATTGACCGGCCCGATGTAAGGTGAGGGCTAGGAGCGCACAGCTGCACAGGCAGTTGATGGAGTGATTTTGAAGCTTGAGAGTATCACAGGATTGGGACTGAAAAAAAGGTGGGATGCATACAGATAGGCTGGGGTGGTTCTAGGGCTATACATGTACAGGCTCCAGCTAGAAAAAAGGCCAAAGTAAGCCCTAAAACAATATTGGTATACCTGAACTATGAGGTGGTGTTGGGCACCTAGGTAAGTTAATGATTGAGAGGCCATCTTGTGCTCCTGATGGACAGCATAAGACCGCAATCTGGCAGGCATGCCCACGAGCACTGTGTGGGCAACTTAGGTGCGCAGGGCACTTTTCCGAACGTATGGGCACAGTCCAGGGCTAATGAGCACAGTTCAGGGCGTATGAGCACAGTCTGGCAAGATAATCTACAAGAACAGCACTTTTTCTAAGCCATTTGCCTCTGCCATGGCTCAGGCACACATTTGTGCATGCGACCATGCACGTAGTAGTGCATGTTGGAGCAGCTGGCAGGGTGGATGCGGCCTCAATGTAGCTGCACTAAGTCAAATACCGAATTTGCATTTCTACTTGTGCTGCTGTGCTGATGCTGCTGATGCAACATCTTCTGCTGCTGGTGTTGTTGACAACGATGATGCCGATGACAATAATGATGATGGTGATGATGCTGTCGCTAACAACAAGAGCTAATCCAGAAAAGTAGTGTCCCCAACCCTTCCCTTGCAATGAGCATTGCCTCTCATGCATGCCAGCCCCTATGGCCCTGACATTTAGGGATGCACTTTGTGCTGCATGCTGCACACAGGTGGGTGGTGCATTGGAACCCGCCCTCCTCCATGGAGGGCTTCTACCAGGAGAGTGGGCGGGCGGGGCGGGACGGTCTGCCCTCCATGTCCGTGAGTACTTGGCCTTACCTCATGCCTTCATGCTAGCTGGCCTGCCTGCATTGTGTCGCTAGGGCAGGATAGCCCTCCATCTCTGTGAGTGCCTGGCCTGTCAATGGGCCTGCTTGCTTGCTTGCCTACCTACGTTTTGTCGCTGGGCCAGGATGACCTTCCCTCCATCTCTGCAACTGCCCGGCCAGTTTGCACCCTTGTACCTGCTTGCTTGCTTGCTTCCTTACTTGCCTGCTTGCTTGCTCGCTTGCTTATTGTCTTCTTTTATAGGCTTGCCTGGGCTCTGGCTGGCCTGCCGTCCTGTAAGGCGCAAGGAGCTGAGACCTCCCACGCTGTTACCTGCTGCAAGCCCCTGCGCGCTCATCATCCTCCTGTTCAAGCAAGGCAGACTCTTCCCCAAGCACATGCGTGCACGCGCACGCGCAGGTCATGTACACCAGCAACGCAGATCTGGAGGCGGCGCACCGCATGGAGCGCGCGCAGCGGGCAGGTGCCGTGGCGGCCGTGGCGGATTTTGTGGGAAGCACATGCTGCCGGCGGCGCAGGTTGCTGAACTACTTTGAGGAGAAGAGGTGGGTGCGGAGGGGGTATGGGAGATGGGGAGCCTGCCAGGATAGATGCTGCACTGCAAGGCACAGACCTGATTAGATGAGGTGAGGAGCTGGTTGGTAATTGTACAAGCATCAAGTTGTACAAGATGATGGACAGCACCCTGATGTAGCATGCTCCGTACAGACTTCTGCTGATGTGGGGTGCAGAAGTCTGTTGTAGCGAACACTGTGTCCCAGTTGCTTTAAATCCTTAGCTTGGCTGGGCCACACCACTGTGTCTCCCTGTGCCTCATGCCATACGTGTTTTGCCTCCAGTCTCCAAAACATGCTCTGCCGCTCTCCAAGCGACACAAGTCCTGCTGCATTAACTGCAGTGCACTCCATTAGTGCAAGCCAGGCGCTGCGGATACAAAAGATCACCCCATCAGCACAGGCCAGGCGCTGCAGGTACAAAAGATCACGCTCTGTGCGTGCGCCACATGTGATGCAACACGCCATCACCACATAGCGCGTGACCTGACAGCACCTGCGGCACGTGCGCCACGTGCTCCCCAGGCAAGCTTGCGGTGAGGTGCCCGGCGAGCTGCTATGCGACGTGTGCAGCGACCCTGCGCGCACGCATGCCACGCTTTCAGCACTCAGTGGCGTCGAGCAAGGCGGCAGCATGGCCAGCAGCGTGAGGTGTGTGACGGGTCTGGGTGGGAGGGAGGGTGGGCACGCAAGCTGTAGGTGGGGGATGCGCGCGAGGTGTGCTGGGCAGCAGCGTGGAGCGCAGGGTGTTGGGGCAAGCAGGCAAGCAGGCAGCGGATGGGAACTGTCAAGATCTCATGTCAGGTGGGCACCTGTCCTCCGTGAGCGTGTCATCTCCTAGAACCTGCCTTCAGCCGGGAATGCATCCGTGACATGAGATTTTGCAAAAGCTCGGCTCCAGGACTCTGTGCATGCCACAAGAAGGTAGCATGGTGTCCCTTTCACCATCTTGGCTCAGGAGGCAGACACAGGTGCTGCAGTGCGCGGACCACCCAGGTGCCTGCAAGAGCGGCAAGGTCATGCTGCAGACATCTTGTGAGGCGCAAGCTTCAACTGCGCTGCTGCCCGTGCATGCGCTTGCACTGTTAGCATGCAGCAACGCCCAAACACGCTTGTACGAACGCGCACACGCGTGCGCACACAACCACTGCACCAAAATGCGCACACGCAGGGCCAGGCTGCAACAGGCCAGGGGTGGCAGCAGCAGCAACAGCACCGCAGCCTGCACGCAGACAGGCGTGCGCAGCGGCACAGGCTGGGCGGCAGCCAATACGCTTAGGCTGGATGGACAGCAGCCATCAGATGGTGGCGCGGTTGGCAGACAGCAACAGCAACAACAGGAGCAGCAGAAGCAGCGACAGCAACAGCAACTGCGTCAACAAAAGCAACACCCACAACTGCATCAGCAACTGCATCAGCAACAGCAGTGCCTGGAGCCCCATCCATCGCACCCGCACCAGACTCAGCCATTGCACCAGCAGCACCAGCACCAGCACCAACACCAGTTGCACACGTGCACCTTGCAGCAGCAGCAGCAGCAGCAGCAACAACAACAAGAGAACCAGCAGCAATGCAACCATGCCCTGGTGCAGCAAGATGTGCTCAGAACACAAACCACAGACCCACCAACCGTGGCCCCTGTGGTTCCACAGGTGCGCGTGCGGCACGAATTCACCAGGATCTGGAATCGCTGAGTGTATCAGCACCAAGCCCCCTCTTCTCTAGCCTTGCATGCCTTTGCTCCTGGCACACCTCCTCCTCAGCTTCCCGCTGCCTCTCCTGGGGAGACCTGCCCGACGCAGCCTGTGCTAAGCTGCCCAAGCTTGCTCCTTGTCCTTGCTTCCCAAGCCTCGGCCGCTCAGCCGGCAGGAGCCCCATTCCACGCATTACATGCCTTCCTCGGCTCCTTATTTTGCCCATACAGTTTTGCTTTCGGGTGCACAGCTTGCATAGGGAGAGAGAAGGGATTGCCGTCATGCTTACCTCTACCTGCTGCTGATCCCATGCGCTCCACAAGGTCCTGCACCACAGCTCTGCTTTCCATGTGCCGCACCTCAACACGCAGCTCAAGCGGCGTAGCATGGCCGTGCTGTCGCGGCCTTTTGTGCCCCCTGCACGGGCGCCGCAGCCACTCATGCAGGTGCAGCACACAGCGGCGCCTCAGACTGGCAAGCCTAGCAGCAGCGGCGGCAGCGGCAGCGGCAGCCTCAAGAGGCTGCGCGGAAACGGTGATGTGGTAGCCCCTGACAGTGGCGGTGCAGGATTTGGGCTGATGGAGGGGTCTAGAGGGGAGGCAGAGGGGCAGGAGAAGGGGTGCAGGCGCAGCAGGGCAGCCTGCTGCGGGGCGGAAGCCACTGCAGCTGAGCTGCAGCGCCGCAGGCAGGCTGCACACCAAGAGGGTGTGCTGGGCGAGGCTGCAGTAGCGTCTCAAGACAATGATCCAAAGCAATGGCAGCGGTGTGCCAGCAGAAGCGTCAGCCGCAGCGCCACAGGGCAAGACATCAGTGTGGTGGTTGGTGGTGACGGATGCTGCACAGCGACAGAGGCGGTCTCGGGGGTCCATAATGAGGCGAATTTCGTAGGAGGTAGCGCGGGCCGCCAGGGCGGCAAGCAGGAGCGCGTCACGAGAATCGCAAGGAGTGTGGTGAGCCACCAGGACGGCAAAGAAAATCAGGAGCCTGGTTGGCGAGGCAAGGAGGCAGGGCAGCAAAGAGAGGAGAGGGCGGAGGGCCCAGGGGGAGGAGGGGTGGGTGTGGGTGGTGGACACAAGGAGTTGGACGCCGCCTGGGCAGCAGGGCCGGGCATTCCAGGCCGAGGCCCAGCAGCAGCTGTGCCACTGAAAGACGGGCCCACGGTCCTGGCGGGCGCTAGGCGCGGCTTCAAGGCGCCACGCTTTATGGGCCGTGGGTGATACACGCAGGCGGCTCAAGGAGGGGGAGGGCTAAGGGCTGTTGACCCAGAATGATATGTGCAAAGTGCAATGATGAATTGGGACGTGGAGGATGGGGGCTGGACTAGGAGCAGTAGGGGACGGCAGTGGCAACAGCAATGCTCAGAAAGCACGACAGAGAGTGTGCTTGGGCAAAGTCTTACTTTCATGATAATGTAGAAGGTTGACAGGCTGTAAGTTCTTACTTGTGTGGGTGGGTGGGTGCATGCGCATGTGCGTGGGCGTGTGCATGTGCTTGCATGTTTGTTTTTTCTTATTTGATTGATAAGTTACTATAAGTTTATATGAAATAGCAAGTGTTTTCTGTGTTCCTTCGTGTAAGCATTTTGCACGTGCATGGAGCACCATTATTTTCTCAGCTTGAGAGCGTGAACCATTCAGGGCGTGGACCATCCAGAACGGTGCTGAAGGGACGCTACTTAAGTGCGTCAGGTGAAGAGCATGAGGTGATTACGAAGGCTGCCCAGTTCTTTCCCTGCATTGTTGGCTTCTCTGTGTCTGTTAATATTATGACACATTAATGCAGTGTCTGTACTCACTTCCTGTACTCAGTGAGCTCGCGCAGCAACAGTGCAAGTCCTGAAGCAATGCTCCCCCTGCACAAATCAAAGTTTCAGGTGGCCACAAAACAGCTTACATCCACGCCACACGCTTTCCCTCAGCCCTCAGGGCTGACAACGAGAAAGAACCCCCAGGAAATATCCACACAGGAGACCGAATCCTCCATCAGCTTGGCACAGCAGTGCCCACATTGTGTGCAGTACTTTGGCTGGAGCACCATGGAGAGTGGGCACTGCCTTGCGATTGGGCATTGTACAAGCTGATAATGCACCACCTCATCTGGGACCTCAGCGAGTTTTGAGAGCAAACGGAATTTGAATGCAGCGCATCCATTTTTTGTTTAGCGTGGCTCCTCCGATTAGTGCCAACGGGTCGCCCGAATGAGCACAAATGTGCACGCATGCATGCACGCGCACGTGCGCGCACGCACGCGCGCACACACACATGCCGTCTGTAACATGCGTATGCAAATACACAATTATGTGCAGTGGATGATGTTGTGAAGCTCCTCCTTATGTCGCAAGAGGAAGCAAGGAGTTACATTGTGCGCACGTGCACCTGAAGCCTAGAAAATAAGTTCTCCCTGCCATCATGCTTGTGCGGCAAGCCCTTGCTGCAGTTACACTTCACATGATGTAATATGCAAGCACTGAACTGTTGAGGGTGCTCATTCAGTGCATTCAGTGGATTCACGCGACTTGGCCCGCATCGTTTTCGCCCGCTGTGCTATGTGCATGAAGCACACAATATTCCGATATTGCCCGCCTATAATAGTATCCCAGCGCATAATTCCTTGCACAATGCGCAGAAGGCTCCTCATTCAATCTCCCTTGTGCTGTAGGATCCACAATCAATGTCCTTTGTGCAGAATGCATGGATTTTGAACAAGACACCTGGCCACAAAACACACTTCAACACAAACACGCACACATGCACGCTCGCATGCTCCCGCTTGCTTGCCTACAGTGTGCTCATCGATGACCAGGGCAATGCATTCATCAGGGCCTTTATTGGTGTGTCCAAGCTTCTCAACACGGCCAGCCTGAGTTCTTAAAACAAAGTGGCGGGTACTTGCCTTTGGTCGTGCTTTTAGGTCTGCAATGCTGAGCTGCAGTTTACAGTGGTATATATACATGTGATCCACGTTGCACTTGATGCTCCATGTGGAATTCAACTTAATTGTAAGGGTTGGTCTATAAAGTGATGCACATCATAGTCTCAAAGTTGAATCCCTTATCTTGGCATCTGCATGCATGCACCCATGCACATTACACAGATTGCTTTTATAAGTTTGCAAACATGTGTGTCCTGCGGCTCAGGCCACCGGAGAAATCTTAAGACGGAATAGGAGTGTTGGGCATTTGGCAGACATTTGAAACTTTGCCATCATTGTGTTACAACTGCTGCTGTCAGTCACTCACCTCGCTTTGACAAGTTACCTTCAAATTTGTAAGCATTTTATATGTCATGGATTTTGGAGCTTTGCTATGGACTAGTTCCGCTTGTCAAGCCAGAATTGTGCTGTGTCAAATGTATGCTGCATTGTGGAGGAGTCTACATGCAAGGCAATTCACCCTGCATCTGCATGTGCAACACCACTGAACATGCTAAATTGAAAATCATGCTTCCAAAATTTCTGCCACAATGGAAAAGGATTCATTCCCACTATCTTCTTACCTTTTCCTTAATAGATGTAGGGAGTGGTTTCACTGCCTACGTAGTTTTTCTTTTTTTCTTTTTCTTACCCCAGGCATTCAGGGGAAAAGGGTGAAAATCAAATGGTTTGTCGTGTATTGCCAATGCCTGGAATCTATCTTGTTAATTGCTGTGCCTCTATCATATTGGACACACATGCGTTGCAGTCAGGATGGATCATCTTTGCAGCATGTCAGCCAGGGAAGTACACAGATAGAAGTTGAGCAGATAGAACCAGCGCCAATGCTTCTGGTAGCCCTTGCTCAGAGTAGAGTTGCACAGGAATGCGCCCGGGAGCTTGCAGACTCTCTGCTCGGAGCTCAGCATATGCTGTTGCTACGAGGGGAGAAGCATTTAGAACTGGACAGAGCAGCCAGGCTGGCCATCATGTTCGGTCGGCTTGGTTGGCGCTTCAGGAGTCATTCGCATATGGCAGCTTACTGCATCTAAGCCTTACAGAGGTGAAGAGGCAGTTGGTGCCTGAGGCCTTGTGCCCACTTGGAGTATTTGTGTTTGTCACTCTATTCTGCATCACTGAAGATTCCACATTTATGATCGAGCATGGATCAGGGGGGTTATGGTCATCATTGATTGATTGATCGTGGTTGCATCAGCTTGGATCAGGGGGGTATCATGGTCTGAGAACATCCTGATGGTTCTGCTTTGCCGAGGTCTGTCGATCTGCCTGAGTATCTGCAGGGGGATTGCCCATTATCGCTAGTTACTGAGTATTTGGCATGACCATTTATTTGTTTGTTTGATACAAGACGCGAGCGGACACAGCAATGTCCTTAAGGCAGGCAAGGCAGAAGAGCTGAAAAACGCGAGGAAAAGGAGAACTGCCAGAAAAGCCAACTAGCTAAGAGGTCGCCCCCAAGGCTACGAGGACAGCTCGGGCTCGGGCTACCAGTTGGCCCGCGGGCAGGCCGGCTCAGGCTCAGCTACCACTACGGCTAAGAGCTCGCACAAAGGAAAGCAAAGAGAAGGGGCACCGAGACTAGGAACTAACTACAGAGGCACCAGCGCGCTAGAGCAGAACACACTCCAGGCCCCCCCCTGGCCTAGCTCGGAGGAAAGGATGTCCTGACCCTATTTCACCCACAGAACTCTGTG
>LFCJ01003234.1_pt1 | contig 11922 bp, 14 predicted proteins | sample 643141 | NCBI WGS metagenome assembly LFCJ01 (sample SAMN03766243, study PRJNA286221) | soda lake metagenome | biome: soda lake; feature: Kulunda steppe; material: water; isolation source: sample B1-Br-g2 brine of Lake Bitter-1 | place: Russia: Kulunda steppe | collected 2010-07 | reverse complement strand
CCGCCCAGGCGTTCCACGAGGAGGATTTCACTCGAGAGGGGCTCTCCGATCAGTCAAACGAGGAAGTCCGCCAACGGCTCACCGCGATCACGGGCATTGGCGACTGGACGGCACGGATGTACCTCATTTGACTCAGAACCTATACACAAATTATATACAGACTTTCATCTTCTGAGGAAGTATGCCTGAGCCGAAACGTGTGACGGTTCCTGTCCGGGTACACCCTGATACCCGGGACGACTGGCACGATTACGTTGAAAAGGAAAACGAGTGGGAAAGTGTCTCCGACCTCATTCGGGGGTCTGTCGAGCGTGAAATCGATGGATGGTACTCTCCATACGGGCCCGCTGGAGGTGTCAACGGGGAACTTACAGCTAACGTGGACCTCGGCCCCGTGATGGACCAGCTCGAAACCATCTCTGACGATATTGGCAACCTCGACCGGCGAATGTCGGACATCGAACAGTCAAAAATTAACGACCCCATTGCACGCCTCGCAATGGAAATTCGCGAGATGATACCGCTCGTTGATGATTCCGACATAGTAAAAAATCTCGACCCGAGCGAAGCTGGTCTGCCCATCCACGAATATATCGGCACCTACGGTGACGTGGAGGACATCATCCTCTACTACACTGAAGAGGATGAACGCGACGTGACCGAGATGCAGGTTCGACAGGCTATCGACCGTTTGAAGAACGATTTGCCGGGTAGTATCGAGATAGTCACGTACCGTGATGAAAATCAGAAGGTCAGTAAGCGCCTCTGTGAGGTAAGGTGATGCCCCGCGAGGAGTATGACTGGCACGTCGATTACCTTGAAGAGTGGCTAGAATTTTATCAAAGTGCAAGGCCGCGCTCATATGGTACCCGCCGTTCGGAACTGAAGCAGTTCGATGTCTGGGCACGCGAAAAGGGAATTGACTCGATTAAAGACGTGACCTACCGCCAAATTAGACGGTTCGCCATTCAGCAAAAGAATGCCGGGTTTGCATCGAAGACTATTGCTGGACGTGTGCAGGCCCTCAAAAAAGTCGTTGATGAAGCAAACCGAGACGGAGCTATCGAAGAACATCCACTCCCCCGAGATTGGAGTCTAGACGAGTGGGGAATTGACGAGAACAAAACGTTGCGTGAAAAATTTCTCGATGACGCTGATTTAACTGAGGGTGTATCAGAGGACGAGTATCAGATGCTCCGTTCCCACGTTCGACCACCTAAGAACCGCAATCAACTCATTATTGACCTTTTGTGGACGACCGGGGCGAGAGCGAGTGAAATAACGGCCATCACTCTTGATGACATCAATTTCGATAATCGGCTAATCACGACGCCGGACCGGAAAAAGAAGGACCCAGACGAGACGAGGACATCCAAGTACGGGCCGCAGTGTGACTTAGCGCTGAATGCGTGGCTAACCGACCGAAAACGGTATCAGTGTATCAAAGACGCTGAAGAAGACTGGCTCCTTTGCAGTCGTAAGAGAGCGCCGATGTGGCCCGACCGGTTATCTGATGTTGTCAGAGAAGCCGCTGAGGATGCAGGCATCCAACAAGTGATTGGGCAAGACGCGCGAGGACGAGACATCCACTACATCAACTGTCACTCGCTCCGCCATGGTCACGGGACATGGGCCGCAGATAAAGTCGGGATTCACCGCGTGCAGGCTCAACTCGGACACGCCAGCGTTGAATTGACGGAGAAGAAGTACGTGCACAACGAGCCAGACGACGACGATAACCCGTATAACGACCTCTATCGGGATTGACGTTCATTTTCGCACCGTAGGGTTCAACGATAACGAAACTGGTTCAAAACGAGGTTCATCGCCGGGTCATCAAACGCGAGGATGGCTGCAATGTTTTGTTTGCCGACCAAAGAAGGGGTTCCTCGACCCCTAACAGCGAGTGACTGATTTCCCCTGAAACGGTTGTTTTGGACGATTCCGATTCGACTTCCCCCGAGAAAGCCATTTTTCACCCCCCCAACCAAATTGGCAGGTTCGTAGACGCGTTCACCTATACAGACATCGATTTTTGATTATTCGAATTCGGACAGCGAGCTTTGTGTCTGGCTCGGGTCAAAGCCGCGCTGGCCGTCTCGTACCCAATTCCAGAAACCGTTCTGCGTTTTGTATATTACCGCACCTGCACCTCGTTCGTCGTGGACGGCAGAATGACACTCCTTACAAAGAGTCGCTAAGTTCTCAGCTGCATTTGACCCGCCGTCCTTCACGGGTTTGATGTGGTGGACAAGGAGGTCTTCCTCGACTCCGCACCGGACGCATGCTCTACAATCGCGTTCAAGTATCTCTCTTCTTAGAGCCTCATCGACTTGACTGTCCTTTCTACTTTGCACCCAGTCCTTGTATTCGGCTGTATCTGATTCGGGAACGTAAGTGAGTTGCCCGGGATATTGTGGATGGCAGTTTACAGCCTCAGCAATCCGCTGATTCGATGCTTCCATTCCAAACGACGCCCAGAGGCGTCCAATATTTTCCTTTTTGTTGAGGTCGTTGTCCACGATGATTTCTGCAGCCAATTGCCAAATCTCGTCTAGCTCTTTTTTGAGCCGTTCGAGTTCTTGGGTCAACTGTTCATACTCGTCGGTCGTCTCAACCTGTACGAACACCTCTTCAACGGCCTCATCATCGCTACGCGCTAGCAATCCTATCGTAGGCCTGTCCTCAGGTCGTCTGAGACTATCTGTCCCGAATGACCCATTAATATCCTCGTGTGCCGCGCTAAAATCCTGAGTCTTCTCCATGACCAGTTGTCTTCGCTCCTCACCAACCTCTCTGATGGCGGACGTAGTTCGCTCATAGCGGTCTTCTAAGTTGGTCCGCGCATCCGAGTCCATGATTATGATGCCATCTTGTGCTCGTATGAATGTTAGTGAATGTGACTTGATGCTCCTAGAAGACCGCTTCAAAAACGGAGTGCTATATCGATACCCGTCGTCATTTAGGATGCTACTCGCGAACCATTTGAGCAAACAACCTGTCGATATTTGGCCAACTCAGGGGTTGCAGATTGTTATCTGACGACAACGGATATATTCTGGAAAAACACAAACATTATTTTATTAGTTTCCGTGGCTGTTGTGGAGAGGAGACTTAATGCCGACAATCAATAAGAAAACTGGAAAGGAGGACGAAGGGGATTGGTACGTTCTGAAGAATACCTCACGAATAAGTGGGGCTCCGCCCGTGTCCACCTTTCAAATTGACGAGACTGGCGTGAACCTCCTTCTTGACATTGGGTTGGACCACGCTTCGACGCCCGACCGCAAAGCAGAATTTGACGACGACCTGTACTACATCCTCAACGACCTTGGCTCACTCTCAAAGAAGGACGACGGGTTGGAACCGGATGCCGTACTGTCGAAGTTAGCCGAGTACTCCACCCTCCGAGGTCTCTCTGAAAGTCAGCGTGCTCGCTTAGCTCGGTCGTTGCTTGAACAATACACTCTCAATCAGTTGTTTTGCCACGAATCTATTTTTAATTTCTTCGCTGAACTGGAGTCCCTCCCAAGAACATTGATTCATAATGTGTTGAGGCCCTTGCTTGACGGTACACCGTTTGATGCCACGGTCGTTTACGGGTGTAACAATTTAATCGGCCAGTATTCGAAGCACTACGACTTTGAAGAGGGATTCTACAACCCTGTAATCCTCGCCGTCGTTCTTAGGTACATATACGACCGGTGGGATAACATCGAGGAGTACGACAACTTGATTTCATCAAACGAAGGAGAACCTATCTGGATTTGGGATGGATGGGTGGCATTCGGAGGGACTGAGCTCATGTTTCACAAGGAGATGGAAGCGTCACTTGACAACGCACCAACTCCCGTTCAGGATGGGCTTGCCTCGCAGGTCAAGCATTCGGAGCTCATACCTTTCTATGACTTTCTTCAACAAGGGTACTCGGCACTCGTGTTCGCACAGACGGCTGAGAAAATTCGGGAATCCAGTTACTCGCTCGGAAAAATTGTAGCTGAAGGGCTTAAGACGGAAAGTACTACGCGATGTGGACGTATTCTGGCACGTCCTGCTCAGTATTCCAAAGAGCCCCCGGGTGCAGCTTTAGAAGCAGCACATGATTTGAATTCTAATGGTATCAGGACTATCGAACGTGTCTTTCAGCAAGATAATTGATGATTTAATATTTGCTGCGAGGAAAGTTCCTGCATAGACATGAGACCGGAGATTTGCTGGTCATATATCTGAGGTTATTGGACTGGTCGTAGTTCACCGAGCTGGGTCAAGCAACTGTAGCTACAGAGTTTACAGATTCTCCCATTGCGGCCCGTTGATTCCGTTATACCACTGAACCTTCGGTCGGGGGTCTCCTAACCTACCATCGTCAGGAGATGAATCAAGAATATTTGAAAGGAGGACACCAATGCCAGTAATAATGTCTGAACGACTTCCTCCACGACGCTCTTCAGCTTCGTACCACGCGTGACGGTACTGAAGTGGTGGAAGTGCTTCCGTTCTGGCGTATGCGTATTGTGGGCGTTTGCCACTTCCCTTGGCCGCGTTCTCCCACGTTTGTCGGTACCCCTTCTCTCGGTCGTCGCCTTGTGGACCTTCATCGTCATTGTTTCGGCAGAATAGGTGACCCTTGGGGCTGTATTGAGTTGCAATAACGAAAACATCGACCTCGACTTCTTCATCGTTGACGAAAACGTGTTCATCTTCGTACTCGTACTGCTGCCAATAATCGTGGAGTTCCAGTACTGCGTCGTAAACACCACTGGAATCTTGTCCATCTTTTACTTCCGCGATGATAGTGAGTTCATCTTCTCTTTCTGGGATGGTAAGCAGGTCGGGTCTTCCTTCACCGGAGAACGTGAACCGACCGACCTCTTCATCTGGGTCTTCTCCCCAGTAGACATCGGCCCCAGTCTGAGTTCGAATCCAGTTCGTCAGTTCGCGTTGTTCTTCAGTCTCTTGAAGTCCCATAACGGGCCGTATTCCAACTATGTTAATAAAACTCACACAGACTGTAGACCGATATTGTCGAACGGCTACAGCATGTGCATCAGCATCCTGTACACGTCTGGTTGAACAACACTTGGGAAACGTTGGCTATTGAATGTACGCAGAACTGACGCATCCTCACACCCTCTATCGATTCTCCCACACACATATGATTTCTAACATTTTTATGTACCAGCGTACAGTCCCAGATATTGGACGAATCCGATATGACCGACAACATCAAACCAACTATCCGCTTGCCAGATATTCGCGAACAAATTATACACGAAGGCGAAAGTGCACGAAGTGTTATTGTGGATGCATACTTCGAAAAGTACTCTGACCTGTTTGGGGTCTCCCCATATGCGAGACTTGATGTCATCGCACCCGGGTCGGTACGAAGAGGCGACTACTGGGCATGGAAAGATATGCCGGTCCCTGAATGGTCAGAGGAAAATCCGACACAAATAGTATTCAAACAAGGCCGAAGACTCCTCGTTGTCGAGACAGAACGCGATGTTGCTGACTTTGAGCGACATGGCCACCTCACGGGGAAACCCGGCGTCTTCAGAGAACACGACCTTGCAGAAGTCGATATGGTAGTAGCAGGCACCGACCACCACGGGAGGGCCGACCGAATCAGGCGCAAGTATGGCATCCCAGTATTCGTCATTGAACAGATGAACAATTCCCCATCGTTCATCGAGTTCGAACAACAGGAAGGATGGCGGGACTGAAGCCCCATGTTCGAAACCACACACAAGACCAGCGTCGCCATTGACATAGAAACAACCGGTTTTCAAGCTGATGGCGAAGTGACTGTCTTCGGGATGCTTGCTGACCGGGACGATGAGAGGTGTGCCAATGTCATCCTCAACACTAGTGGCCGGTCTGCAGATACCGAGAGCATCAAAGCAGTTGTTGAGGAGGCCTCCACCAAACGAGTCAACGTCACTACCGTCATGGACGAGGCTTCGCTCCTTCATGAGATTGGCTCACTCATGTTTGAGCAATTCGACAATGAGTATAATCGCCTCGTTGCCTTCAACGGCCAGACGTGGAGAGGCGGGTTCGATATTCCGTTTTTGCGTTCTCGATGTAACAGCCACGGTATCCAGTGGGTGCTTCACGGGTGTGACTACGTTGACCTCTATCCAATCATCACCAAACGGTTCCATACGACGCTCCCGGACGAGAATGGTGACCTAGAAGACAACAACGACCTTGTACGTTCCCACTGTTTCCTCTGTGAGCCTGACCACGAGTTTGACCCCTACGAGTCAAGCCAACAAGCAGTGACCGACCACTACAACGAGGAGTTCACTCCGCTGGTTCAGCACAATGTCTCCGACGTTCACCGGACATTAGACTTAGCGAAGGTGGCTGAAAAATACGCCTCACCAAAGCAGATGCGAGCAGAACGTCTGTAATCTTCCAAGGGATGGACCCCAGCTCATAATCAAATAGTATCGTTTTCTATATTGTTCATTGCCTAAGCATACTACAGGCAAGCCAACAATTGTGGTTACAGCAGAGGCACTGTGACTTCAAGGGCAAGAGCGGTCTGCACGACCTTACATTTTCTATCCGCGTTAGCAGCAGTAGTCTAAGGGGAGGTCGGTAGAAAGGTGTCGAACTGAAATGTGAAATTTCCAAAATTGGCGGAGAATACCCGCTCATCAAGCTGATTTAGCGATTTGGGATGCATCCGAGTCGAACTATGACAATGCATGAAGACCCCACTGCGTCATTCATTACCACGCCCGATTTGGGCGTAGATGTCAAAACTAGCATCAATATTCTAAGATATTACTGGCTCTAACCACAATATAGTAGAATTCATATAGAGGGATGCCACGCGATTGGGCAAACCCGGTAGGCTGGGGCCGTCTATCCCTTGATGCGGACTGCTATATCCGCTTCGGAGAGGTCTCCATTTTCACGCAGCGTTTGAAGGTCACGCATTGTCACCGGTGATTCCGTCAGGGGAGTCCACATTGACGTGCCGCCATCCGCTTGCCCGTGATGTGAAGCGACCGCAGCAGGTGATTCTGGCGAGTCTCTTTGAAGGGCTTGTCTCTCGGAAAGTTGCTTTTCACGAGAGAGTTGACGTTCCTTCTTTCGCTGTTTGATTTCTTCTTGAATCTCAGATTCCGTCCGCATTTGGTCTAGCATCCCACCAATATGTTCTTTTGCGAAGTCGGTTATACGGACAAACATCCCGCCGCTCTGCTTTCGAGAGACAATACGCTTCTCAACGAGTTCGGATACGTATCGTCCAATCGTGCTTTTCGCAAGCCCAGTCAACTTCTTGAGTCGGTCGTATGAGATTTGATTATCCCACGCCTTCCGAATGACACAGTAGAGGATGTCGTGAATGGCCATCGTCTGCCGGTTGAATAGCATTCCAATGACTGTTTTTGCGAGCCCGTCAGACTGGAAGTACTCTTTCAATTGGAGTTTATAATTTGTCGGAACACGCGTGGTGATGTCATCACGTTCCGCTGGGTCGTAATAGTCGTCGGCTACGAGGTCATCTCGCGTAATTCCTGCCCACTCCACGTGTGCATTGAGAATCTCAGCAAGGTGCTCTTGAACCGCTTCGAATGCAGGTGCAGGATAGCCACCCTTCGCTTTGACTTCGAATTTTGGATGAGCGAGCGGATGGTCTGATGAAAGAGCGGATGCGTTCTGATGACTGTATACTTTCAGGTAATGCTCTGCAATTTCACATGTGTGCCGTTCACCCCCATATTCGTACTCAACCGTACTGTTGAACCCGATTGAATCGAAGTTGTCAGTCTTGAAACCCCAGATTTGATAATGCCCACGTTCAACTGCACCTTTTTCTTTGCCACTCCCGCCATTATGTGCAACGAGTCGGGCAGAATCACGAATTGTCTCCACTGTCGCGTCTTGAGAATCTTGATGATGCCGGTGATGTACTTCGAGGCCCTCGAAGCGAACTGTCTCGTAGATAACAGTTTTCATCAGGGTTCGAACGCGATTCATATCACCTACTGTAGCCCCGATGAGTTCGGCTGCATGTGCGATAGCCTCAGGGATACTGGAGACGTACGATGCTTGGATTTTGATAGCCGTCCCGGTATGCTGTTTCCCTGTGTCCCATCCGCACGGCCAAGGGTACTCGTTTCCGTCCTCATAGACGAGTTCGTCGAGTCGCTTGTGAATTTCGACCCGGACTTTTCGTGAGTTGTTTGCGATTCCCGCGCTGCCCACCTGTACCTCATTGTAAGTGTTGCAGACATACGCGTCGAATTGTTGCCACTCGCCACTTGGTGTCATTCGACCGTATTCAACAGGTGTAGCGAAAAGTCCAGCCTGCTGGAACTCATCGGCGTCTCCCCAAGAAGGTCGGAAGCGAGACATCGCGTGTGGGTGGTTTGCTTTCGCAGTTCGCCCAGTTGCCCGATTTGCCTCTTGGTGAATATCCTCTATGAGGTTGCTAAGTCGATGGCTATCGTTGAGTTGAAGCCAGACATTCACTCCGTGGACGATGGGCTGTACGAAGGTTTTGTGCTCGTAACTGTCGTTACACTTATGAGTGCTGCTATTGTTGGCTAACATGGTTCTGGAGGGTCACCAACCGACGACCGTTGAACCCGGGATGTTGGGCCATCCCATCGTTTTCGCGAGGACCGTCAATTGGTTAGTTACTTCTTTGCGACACGTCGCATAAGTGTTTCCTAGATGAAACGTGGCCTTTTCACGTGTAACGTGATTCTCTCACGTGTGGCGTGAATGAGTCACGTAAACGTGGTTCCGTGAGAGTGCACCATACATACAGAGAATTACATTTTTAATCGACCACCCCTTATATCCGATATGACTGGGCCTGCCGAGGTGAACGAGCGCGTCGAAAGCGAATGGGTTGAGGAGGCGACGGCATTCGAACGAATATGGTCCGTGATGTCCTCAACGTACGAACCTCAGTCACCGACGAAAATTGCTGAGCGTGCCCGCGTGAACCTCAACGAGACGCGCGTTCACTTGCAGAGGCTCGTAACGGTCGGAATCATCGAGTCTATCGATGACGAGTATCGTCGCCCACCCGAGTCGGTAGCGGTTGGCGCAGCGCTCCGCCTCCTTGATGAGGGTGACCCTGAGGATATTGGCGACCGGCTAGATGAGTTGAACAATGATACGACGAGTCGAAGGAACCGAGCCATCGCACAACTTGCGCTCGACATCCACGCAGCTGCCGAAGTCATCGGGGAAACCAATGAGTGACGAGCCCATTGAGCCGACGACCGAGGATGCGGACACTAAATGCAATCACGTTCGACCGATGCCGTCTCTCCGCGAGCGTGTCCGGGGACTTTGGCGCAATTGGAGACAGTGAGTGATATGAACGAGGACGACATCGTGAGCATTTATTTCCACTGGACACGCGGCGACCTTGATGAATAGGCACGCAAACTTGTTGGAAGAGACCTCGACGAGTAGTGATACACGGTAGAGGATATTCCTAATAAATTGTTGACCGCCTTCTGTAGAACTGGGACATTTGGTCAGTTTTGAACACTAAACTTATATTTCTAACTGTGGTACAGTCATTTATGAGTGAAAAACTGGTCCGTCTGATAACCGGGGCGGCGGCAACGGCGATAATCGCGGCAACGACTTTCGTCGTACTGGGAGGCATATGGACATCCAGCTTGGCTCCCGAGCCCGGGGACCCATTCTACGACTCAATGGTCGCGACGACCGAGGGGGCGGTCGCAGCGTTTGCACTGTTGAGCGTCGCTGGCATTATCGGAATTTTTGCGTGGATGGCAGGTCATGCCCAGTCACTGTGACCAACGTAGTTGATAGCGTCACAACGAATATGCGCGCTGGACGTGATGACAGTGATATGGACGATGATGATGCTGCGCGGCTACTCCGCGAGGCGCAAGCCAAACCAGACGACGTGGACGTATCCGAGTTTTTCGGTGGCACGGAATTCGACGATTTGTTCGCGACGCTCAGCGCAGAAGAGGTCAAGGAACTCGAACGAGTGATACGCAACGACGAAGTTGTCGCGCGAACGCCGGACCTAGACCCTGAAGACGACGAGCTGTTCTTCGACGATGACTGACGAAATGACTGATGCGACTAAGGCCCGCATCCTCAGCCTCTATGACGAGGGAGAGATGTCGGAGCACGCGGCAAGAGAGCTGCTCGGCGACGATGCGTTTGATGTGGCGATGCAGAAAGCACGAGGTGCCGATATGATGCTGTCTGGAGACCCGAGTCGGTTCTTGACAGACGGCGATGGAGATGCCCGCTAGTACGTCCCCGATGACGAGGAAACCATCGACCTCGGCATCGCATAGCTCGGGGAAGGGTGAACTATTACGACCGAAAACGTCCGTCAATCCTTCTCAATGGACGAAATGCCGATACATTATATAGTATATGGCCTGAACATCTAGTTGAACATGAACGAACCCAAAATTGCGGTTTATACTCGGGTATCGACTGAAGACCAAGACCTCCGAAAACAGGTTGACCAACTCATTGATTACGTCGAACGAAATTATCCTGACTCCACTCCCGAACTCTTCAAGGATGAGTCTACAGGAACGAACACGGACCGGTCAGGATACACGCGACTGATGAACCGACTTGATGACTATGATGTTGTCGTCTTTCGAAGCGTTTCTCGTACATCCCGGTCTATCCGCGACCTTGAACGGACTGTAGATAAGTTTAGAGATACAGACACGAAGTTAGAGTACGTAAACGAACCGATTAGTTTCGACCCTAGGGACGAGGACCCGTACAACAAAGCTATGCTCCAGTTGCTCGGCATTTTCGCCGAATTAGAAGCGTCGATGATTCAATCGAGGACGAAGCAGGCTATCCAGATGATGGTCAAAGACGGTCACAAGTGGGGTAGGGCACCATTCGGGTTCGTCAAAAGTGGTGGCGAGCTCACTCCGGACGAGAACTACGACCAAGTGTGTGCAACATTGGAACTCGTTGATGAAGAAGAACTCAGCAAGAACAAAGCCGCGAGTCAGCTTGGAACGTCGCGGACGACTATTCGGCGAGCGTTGGAAGATGATGACCGTCGAGAACTCTACGGTCTCGTTTGAGTGCGGTTTTCCGTTGTAAATCCCTATAATTTGGAGGTCGCTGGCATTTTCGACGGTACTTACAACGGAAACCCCCACTCAACAAGCGTCCAGCCACACCCCTTGTGCCGGGTGAGTTTCTCTTCCGACCCGTGAGCGTGTTTTTGATGCCGACAAGGACTAAGAGTCTCCGTCGAATGGTGGTCGGAGGTCGCGCCACCGGGCGTCAATCGTGACGTTCTGGTCTTCGAGACCGACGCGAAAGATTCGAGAATCCCGCGCGTCTCCCGTCTCCAATCCCGCGTCGTCCTCGATGATGTCAATGATGAGGCCGTGCTCACCGTGCCACTGGTGGTCGGGGTCCGTAACGTCAGGTATGTCAATCCGAACCCGGTCGCCGAGCGCGAACTGTTGCATAGTGGGTACTCGAACCGTCACTGAAATCAAACCAACGTAACGACTGCACGCGAGTAATATCCCGACCTCGCCGAGAGCACGGATAACGAGTATTCGGATGTCGAAGTTGAGTAGTGGAGGCTGCCCACTGAGCAATGTACCCCATGTAGTGTCGTACGACGACTCGATTATACTACTGATACCGAGTAAACGACCACCCACGAAGTACTAAGTCACAGTGATAACAATTGCAGATAATCAGGATGCTTTCAGTTCCCCCTCTCGTCGATAACACGGACAAGGACCTCGAAGAGGTTTATAAGAAAATTATTCCACAAATCGAAGAGGCGCGAATCGCGACGGGCTATTTCTACCTTTCTGGCTTCGACCTCTACAAAGACGACTTGGACAATTTGGCTGACCCCGACGACCTCGGTCACGCTCCGCTTCGGATTCT
>LFCJ01003233.1_pt1 | contig 11924 bp, 20 predicted proteins | sample 643141 | NCBI WGS metagenome assembly LFCJ01 (sample SAMN03766243, study PRJNA286221) | soda lake metagenome | biome: soda lake; feature: Kulunda steppe; material: water; isolation source: sample B1-Br-g2 brine of Lake Bitter-1 | place: Russia: Kulunda steppe | collected 2010-07 | reverse complement strand
GCAGCAGCAGCAGCAGCAGCAGCAGCAGCAGCAGCAGCAGCAGCAAGGGGAGCAGCACTCAAGACGCCTGCAGCTTCATTACACAACCCCTCTCGATCTGCTTTTTGCCACCCAGTGCTGATAAATTCACGTTTATTTCCATTCATCACCTTCAAGCGTGCGGCACGAAAGCACATCCTTACCTGGTGGTACCCGATGGAGAACAGCTGTGGCAGTGCCGTGGTGCCTGTGAGGCTGGTGTACTGCTTGACGACATCCTGGGGGGTGGGCCCAGCAAACACAAACAGGTCCACGATTCCTGCGCAATGATACGACACGAGTGAGCACACGCACACATGTGGACACGCAATGCAAATGTGGATAAGTCGGCATCCTAACGGTGCGCCTTTTTCTGCCTCATTCGTGCTGAGAGGTCTGGACAGTCAGGCGTGTGTGCGTGTATGTGTATGCATGGAGGTTTCCCCTCTCTCTCTCACACACCCCTCACACGCACATGCACACCCGGTGCACAGAGAAGTAGCTTGAAAGGAAGGCAGCGTACAAGCTGCCTCCTTGCGTACTTGTCAGATAAGTCACCATCGATCTGCTGCTTCAGTCTTACCACACAACTGCACAACATTAGCCTGCAGAGGTGCCATGACACTACCGCTGCGCATGCGTCAAGTGTCTGCTTCAAACATCCAGCTCGTGGGACTTCCAGCAACCTAGCAACCAAGGTCCATCCACTGCCGCCTGCATCGCTGGTGTTGACGCCGACCCGTGCCGGACTGCATTGCACACACATCCAGGCCCTGGTCTACAATTGTGTGGCCATCCCGTGCACACCACCCTACTGAATCGTGCACCGATGGGCACCTGTCAGCCGCTCCTCCCACAACTCACCGCTCTCAGCTATCCACTGGGACGCCATGCCGCCGCTCTCCTTGACCAGGTCCACAAACATCTCTGCGGCATTCAGCCTGCAGGCAGGCAGTGCACACGCACAGGCATGGCCTTGCTTGTTTGCTGCTCTCCTTTATGAGGTCAGCAAAGATCTCTGTGGGAGTTAGCATAAGGGCAACACACGCGCGTAGCAGGTGACTTGCATGCAATAATGTTTGTTAGGCTGGCTCCCTTGCTTGCTGCTAGCCTGGCTTGCCCTGCGCTGCTGTGGGCGCCCATGGTGAGCTGCACCTGCCTGCTAAATCCCTTGCGCATCAGCAACATTGACAACAGCAAATCAGCGGAGCCCACACCGGGCCGCAGAATATTGCAGCAGCAGCAGCAGCAGCAGCACCAGGAGGAGTGGAAGGAGTATTCAGTTGCAGCACCGGGAGAAGCAGGGAGGGTATTCCCAGACGAGGCTACGGAAGGATTGCCTGTGTCCTTTGCTTTTGTGACCCTTGCCTGAGCAGCTGGCACGTAACCGTTGCCTGTGGTACCCACCAAAAGACGCCTGTGGTGAGGCCCACTTTGTGGCCCAGCATAAGGGGGATGGAGCCGTAGAGGCCAAAAGGATGGTTGAGCTCATACTCAAACACGTCCAGGTTGTACATGCGGTAAGGCTCCCCTGCAGGGGGGGACAAGCAAAGAGGTACATGCGGTAAGGCTCCCCTGCAGGGGGGGACAAGCAAAGAGGGGGTACGAATACACGTCTGAGGGCACGCGCATGGCAGGGCAGCAACTGTGATGCGCGATGCCATGGGCGGGCATGCTGAAGGACCCACCAACTCTCCGTTGCTTGTTGCAAATTGGACGTGCACAGGACTTTGGTCGAGCAGGCTGGATGTGATGCAAAAGAATGCACGCACCGGTGAGTCTGACAGCATCAAGCTTTGGAAAATGTGCACACAAGATGGGCCAGATCTAAACTTGAACCTCGTACATGTGCGCATTTGCAACTGCGCACCTAAGTTGTCGCTTTTGGTAGGGAGTCCCCATCCAATCTAGGCGTGTACAGTAACCCCACGCTTGCAAAAACAGCATCTTTAGGGTGTGCTTCTGGCCCTGAAGGTGTGCTCCTGACCCCAAAACCATGCTCCTAACCCCAAAGGTGAGCCCCTGGCCAGCCGCACCTCCAAGCTGGCTGGTTGTCTTCAGGGCGTGGCTGGCCGCGTGTTCTGGGATGCCATACACGTGGTCAAAACCTGCAAGGAGGCGCGGCGCACGCAAGCAGGACTGCATGCTTATGCCTGGAAGGGCAAGGGTTAGCAGAATGGAAAGCACGCGACATCCAGATTGTGGGTAGGCAAGCGCACATGCGCGCTCCTGAAGCATTGCGCCTTCGGGGTTGGGTGTGAGTTTTAGCATGTTGAGAAAATCGGAGGGAAAGACTGGAATGACCATACATTACATGGAGCAAGCAGAGTGTGGCATGCGCACAGGCGCCTGATGACGCACAAGCAGAGGGGGGGTGAGTCTGTAGGTGTGTACGTGTGTGTTCTCCTATGTGTGCGTTTGTTTCATGTGTCTTCATGTGTGTGTGTGTGTTCAGGTGTGAGCTTGCCAAGCTACACATGGCTTGCCTCCCACACTGTGTTAGGCGCAGCTGCGGAAGACAGACAGCCAGAGCCAGCCGCATGGGCAGCAAGGCGTCAGGGCTCTGAGCGAGGGGCCAAGACCTCTGGCTGCCGGATGGCAATGCGCCTGGGATGTGTGCGTGCTTGCCTGCGGGTCCACGCCGCGTGTGTGCCCCTTATGTTCTGCTGTATGTGTAGGGAAGGCTGGTGTTGGTTGGTGACACTGACTTCAAGCCTCATGAGAGGATGTGGATGCTGTATGGGACTTCTGCGGCCACTGTGACGTGCACGCTGGGCCTGCGCTCTGCGTTTGTGTCCCTGCTGCTGACACAGGCTGTGCACATGGGGGAGAGACTGAGGTGGGGAAGTGTGCCTGCACCTGGGAAGGAGATGTCCAAGGAGATGGCCTCTGGGCCATAGGGCTTGGAGTCCCGGTGGTTGAGGAAAGACTCCTCCCAGCAGCCGTCGCACGTCTCGGGTGGAGACACCTGGCATGGGTGTGGAAGGAGGCCTGGCAGATCAGCGACTGTCCCTGCTCGCATGCATCTCCCAAAGAGCTGGGTGCTGCTGTCATACACAGGAAGATGTTATGCCTGGTCTGCTATTGGGCTCAGATCATGGTCCAGCATGCAGATCCCTTCCAGCCAGCAGCGCTAGGTAATGTTCAGAGCACACGGCCAGGCATCACCAGGTACGCAGGACAGGTGCAAGCTTGATTGCAAGCATGCTGAATGTGACCCTGGCCTGCTGTCTCGGCAGCATCCAAGCTGGCTACACAGGGTGCACACGATCTGGGCAAGGACACGGCTCTCCCGCGCACCTCCTTGCTGCGCCTGTGCTCAAATTGGAACATGTCTCGGCTGTTCAGGGTGACAGCCAGCTTGCCGTCGACACTGAAGGCCATCCTGAAAGGCTGATAGGTGATGGACACGGACAGGCGGCCGCTCGAGAAGCTGGAGCCCTTGTTGTCCCCACCCAGCTGCGCCCATTTCACCTGGGCTGCCAGCGCGCTCGCCTCCAGCAGGTCATTGATCTGGTAGCGCCCCACGCTGGGCTCCTCATCCACATGCAGCCTTGCAAAGCCACCTGCATGGGCCACGAGGCTCCATGCAAAGGACTTGCTACCCCCAGGAGCTTGGTCATTCACCAGCAACCCCGACACGCTAGACCCCGCTACTTTGACGCTGCTGGGTTCAATTCTATACGCCTTCACCGACACGCCCCGGTTGCGTCTGCAAAATCCGGCGTCCTTGCACGTCTGCACATACGCGTGACGATGGACGAGAGCAGCATCGGTGGGGCTTGCCCCAAAAATCTGGGCAACAGAGTGGGTACTTTCTGGACGGTACAGATGCGACCAGGCAACCATAAAGCACATGCAGACAGCCCTCAGCTCATAAAAGTAGAGGCAATTTGTGCAACGCAAGTGGTGGCCAGGTGGGGACAGGCGCACAAGGGCAGCAACAGGTGCGTGCAAGCGCGAGGCAAGCTCACACAGCACAGCATGCCCGAGGCCTCACCTTGAACTCATTGGCCTTGAAAGCATGTAATCCAGGTGGCAAAAGGAGAGCAGCTACTACCAGGAGCATCAGGGTAGGGAGCGAGAGCACGCGCATCCCTGCCATGATTGCCCGCAAGGACAAACACTCAAGGGAAGATCACTTCAACTCAAAGAACTAACCTATGCCTATACAAACATCTTGCACACCCACTATTGAGAAAAATCCTGAAACAGAAGCGAAGTGTCCTGCAGATTTCAGATTATTAACATCAAACCCTCAAGCATAGAAAAATTCATTGCCTAATGAAGGTCTTTTAACGATCAGAGATTGAGTAGACGGCAGTTGATGTGTTGGCAGCCTGAGCCGGGGCACCCCTTCTGTGTCAGGACACGAGCCTGCAAGAGAGCTCAGGGGAATCTTCAGCACACATGAGCAGTCACAGCTATGGCGCAGTGCTGGGCGGAAGCAGGTTGATCCAATTCACTCTGTCTGCCATGTTTGCCCCATCTGTCCTGGGATTTGCTCAAGCGACTTTAGTACTGGTGTTAAAACAGATAAAATTGATATGCATGCATAAGTCTCATGCCTGTATCAAGATGGCACAGCTCTAGCCTGTTGGGCACATCAAGCCAGCCTTTCGCATTCGCAAAGCTTAAGCACTAGCTTATTCCTTTTTACACCTGCAATGGCCACAGGACCCTCGTTAGCCTCAGGCTTGTGGTGGACCATGTGCTGGAGCGCCTGCATGCTGAGTTCGGTCAGATGCTGCAGGCCATGTCCCTGGAAACGGATGAGAACAGGTGCAGCAACGCACAATTCGTCAGCATATCCATGCATTTCCCATGTGCTTCAAACACAGGCATGGTTGCGGAACTCTCACATCTGACGTTTGCATGTCCTTGTCGGTGCTTTGGGCTATTCCGTCAGCGTTGCTTCACCACCACCACCACCACCACCACCACCCTCATCATCATCATCACCATCACCATCATCAACAACAACAACAACAACAACAACAACAACAACAACAACAACAACAACAACACACAATAGCCACAACTTGATCATCGTTATCAATGGAATCACCATTACAGAACAGGGCGAATATCCCTGGTCAGCGTCAGCATTGCTTGCACTTTGCGCAGGAAGCACCTGCTTCTGTCATACTTCCACTCCGCGCGTCAGCAGCTGCTGAGACTGGTGGCCATCGTCACATGGAGCCCTAAATCCAAAGCGCTCACTGAATGCGTGGACCATGGGAAGGTGTGTGTTTGTGTGTGCATGCATGCTCACAAAAAGGGAGCGCCCTCTAAGGCTGCAACTCCGCTTTGAGTGAGCGCTGCCAGCTACAGCACAAAAGCAGCAATGTATCCTTATGGTAGGTGCCTGCATCCATGCTTTCTTGATGATGTACGCTGAAGACTTGGTATTCGCCTGATTGCGATGCTGGGGGCATGGCAGGAGCAGTGGTATTATAATACTCTTTGAAGACTTGCATCAAGAGCTTCAGGATTCCCCTCCAAACTAGATGGAGTGATAATGATCCTGCTTTCAACTTCCTGGGTGCTGCGCACCCCATTGGACCCCCCAATGATACAGTGTGCATGTGTGGGTGTGACCGCACAGTTTGGGCGCACCATATTTAAGTTGCTGCTCCACCTGCTGCCGCTGTGCTCGTGCACGCAGGTCCTGGATGTTGCCCGCCAGCATGCGCAGATGCTGGACGCGGCCGCAACAGAGCTCTTCCAGGCGCACATGCGCAGGCAGGCCGACTTTTGCCCCATGTTTGACGTGCACACCGCGCTGGAGGTTCTGTCCACAGGTAGATAAGGGGATGGTGTGCATGAGCTTGTAGAGGCAGATTGGGGGATGGTGTACACAAGCTCGGAAAGGGGGAGGGGTGTGCGCGTGCACATGCGAGCAGGGAAATGCATGTGGTGTAGGTGAAGGGAATTGTCCACAGTTGGGGAGATTGGACGGGGGATGTTTGCTGCTCTGGTGGAGGGTCGGGTGCATGCTTTAAGGTCCTGCAATTCCAGCCCTTTCTGCTGCTGCTGCCGCTGCTGCTGCTGACTTACTGCGGACATGTCAATCAAGCTGCCAGCTGTGCAGCACGCAGGTGGCTACCACGGCCTGCCCTCCAGCATTGAGGCGCTGCAGCTGGTGCCTCTGCTCCATTGCCCTGCCATTGGCCGGCTGCGGCGCGCGCAGGTGGCTACCATGACCTGCCATCCTGCATTGAGGCGCTGCGGCCTGCGCCAAAGCCCTCTCCGAAGGAGCAGCAGGCCAAGCTGCGGCGCATCACGCACCTCATCTACAAGCACCTACTCAATGTGAGGCGCAGGCACACATCACCTGCGTGACATGAAGCACGTGTTTTGTATGCTTTTCAGAGCCAAATCGCACAGATTATTGCGCCGTTTCTGAGACAGCCGAATTAATGTGAAGGCATAGCATCAGGGCACAAGGTATTGTTGGGTGGAGAGAGTATCTTACAAGGACTCCGCCGGTGGACGCAGCTTGCCAAGCGGCTTTGCGGTTGCTGTGTGCCTGGGTTTGATTCAAATTTGATTCCAATCTAGTTAGGCCTGGGCTTGAGGTGAGCCATTGGGCCTCTTGGCTGGCTGTGTGCTTGCGCGCATTCTGTGCTTGATGGCTGTGTGCATGGGGCTGCAGCATTGCTGGAGCGACTTGGCCTTTCAGCTGGCTGTGCGTGCGGACATGCACTGCCAGTAGGCTGCGCGCACGGAGCTGCCATGCTGCTCGTGCTTTTGAGAAGCTGCACGCGCCGTCAAAGGCCTTTACTCAAATTCTGTGCGTGCGCGTGTAGTCAAGGGCCTGTACTCAAACTCTGTGCGTGCGTGTCCAAAGGCTTGCACTGCAACTCTGTGCGTACGCGTGCACTCCAACTCTGTGCCTGCGCGTTCAAAGGCTTGCACTGCATCTCTCTGCGTGCAGTGCCCGCTGCCTGTGCCCACTGCCTGCGCCCACTGCCTGCGTGCGTGCAGTGCCCGCTGCCTGTGGGTGTGGAGCTTGCCTGCGTGGGCCGCGGCTTTGCTGTGCTGCGCTGCGAGGGCCTCTATGAGGCCAAGGTCACCCTCGTGCCGGCCCTGCCTGTGCCTCTCGACTCGCGGCCGCCGTCGCCCAAGGGTGGGTTGGGAGGGGTGGCGAGTGGGTGCAAAGATTCAGGACAGAGTGGCGCTGTACATGTAGGTCGTGCCGGCCCTGCCTGTGCCTCCCGACTCGCGGCCGCTGTCGCCCAAGGGAGGTTTGGGTGTGGGAAAGGCAAGCAGAAGGGGGAGGCATTGTGGCTGAAGGTTTGAGTGAGAAGGAGTGCCGCTGCCCTGCGGCTGCTTTGCCTAAGGAGGCGCGCTGGCGCACACCGACTTAATGCCTCGTGACACACACACAAACACACACACACTGGCGTGGCATAATTCCATGGAAGCCGGGTTGTGCTTGCACGGCACGAAGGTCGTTTCGCCATGCCAGCGATTGACTTTCGCGCTTGCACACACGCCCGAGTGCACACCTGCCTCTTTTTGCTGCGATGGTGTCAAGCATGCACAATATCTACACTCGCATACACCTGCAATGACGCCGCGATTGCGGGGGCACGAGTGTGCAACTGCCCTGCTCCCCCGCGCTTGCATTCCTTTACCTCTGGTCACCGCCCCATTTGGCCACCATCCACGGCTCGTTCGCATCGCCAGGAACTCAGCAGTGCCGCAAAAATGGTAAAAAAGCGGCACTTCATTGCCCCTGCTCTGTCACTGCACCGTTGGCGGTTCCTGGCTCCGCACGCTGGCAGTGGCTTGGCACAACACAACTCAGCTCAGCTCAACTCAACTCAGGGCTCCTCGTCGGTGTCCGCCGGCAGTGCTTGGCAGCTCAGAACTCAGGAGCTCAGAACTCAGGAGTGCAGTCAGGCTCCTCATGGGTGTCAGGGCTCCTCGTCAGTGTCTGCTGGCGCTGCCCTGGGGAAGCAGCAGCTGCTGCGATTGGAGCTGAGGCACCAGGGTGATGCCCTAGGGATGCAGCCTGGGGATGCAACTTGGCTCTGACAAGCTCCTGGTACAAAACAGCTGCTGCTGCACACTGGAGCAAAGCCCAGTGCACGCAACACTGCCGCCATTGACCCACGGCATGGTGCGACCGTCTCTTGTGTCTTGAAAGCAACACTGCCGAAATTGACCCACGGCATGGTGCGACCGTCTCTTGTGTCCTGAAAGCAACACATGCCGTCTCACTCCCCCGCCTGCGCGTTGGTTGCCTGGGGAGCGCGTTGGTTACCTGGGGAGCGTTGGTTGCCTGGGGAGCGTTGGTTACCTGGGGTGCGCGTTGGTTACCTGTGGAGCGTTGATTACCTGGGGAGCGCGTTGGTTACCTGGGGAGCGTTGGTTACCTGTTGGTTACCTGGGGAGCGCGTTGGTTACCTGGGGAGCGCGTTGGTTACCTGGGGAGCGCGTTGGCTACCTGGGGAGCAAGATGTGCCCTTTTTGGTGCCCTGACGGCTGTACGTGCCGTCTGTGCTCCCCTTCATGAGCACGCCGCGCTTGACCACCCTGGGTGCAAGGTTGCAATGTTGCAGGGTTGACCACCTGACAGGTTGTTAGGCTGATTGGATCAGCCACCCCAGAAACACATGGTCAAACTACAGTGCCAATGCCTTTCTGGTCCCCTACTTCCCTGCCTGCTCCTTTGCCTGCAGGTGGGGATGTGAAGACAGAGGCAGAGGGCGCGCGGCAAGGAAGTGCCGGGGGTGGGGGTGGGGAGGAGAGCGAGGATGAAGCCACCTCGGGGCCCCCCCCAACCCGCTGGCGCTGGCTGCTCCTGAGCTTTGTGTTCCCAGCGCACGCGGTCAGAGGCCCACCACTGCAGACCACGCAGGTACGGGCAGTGGGGCGCGCGGCGCGCATGCGTTCGCGTGCATGCTGTGGGTAGATGCGCTGTTTTGTCGAGGGCCTGTCCCACGCACGACTCACACCTGCTGGCTCGGCAGGGAGGGCGCATGTCCTGCAGGCAGCATGTGACGTCGCAGGTATGTGCATGTGCGGACACGTGCACGCGTGCGCATGCGTGCACAGATGCATCGATGGGTCACCTTGTGCAGTTTGGCACGACCTGCAGGTTTTTCAGGCATACGTGTTGAGGTGCGTGCACATGCAGAGGCACACCCAGGTCCCCTTCCAGGTGGTCGCATCACATGGCGCTGCTGCGTTGCTGCATTTAAGTGGGAAAGCTGCAGGGACACGCACGTGTCAAAATGTCCTAAGGAAGCCGCACCACATGGCGCAGCCGAGCCGCGCACTTGCTGGTGTCGAAAGGTAGAGTGGAAGGGACGCGCACGTGCCGAAGCGCACACAGGCCTGCCTAAAGGAGGGCGCATCACATGGCACATCACAGCTGCACTTGGAGACATGTGCGTGCACAATGCCTGGCTGCTGTCACTGGCAGCGTGTCAGAAAGGGATCCTAGATGGAGCCCTGGGCAGCAAGCCACCAGTGCGCTGCTTGGTCAAACGGCATTGATGGCTGCCTTGATAAGATGGCGGCGCGGGCTGCTCGTGGAGGAGGTCACTTGCAGAATTTGCTGCGCAGCCGTGTCTAGGTGAGGTCGCGACGCAGCCCTGCTCCTGCCCACAACTTCAGGTGGCGGGACTCCTCCAAGATTTGAACAACCGCATGCATCTGGCAGCGGACGCCGCTGTCTACAACAAGCGCAAGGCTGCAGCGGCCGCGGCAGCTGCGAGTGCCGACGTGGGCATGGCTGATCAGAAGCAGCCAGGGGCAGAGGACACTGAGCAGAAAGTGGAGCCCGTGAAGTTGGAGGCGGGGGCTGCGGGGGGGACGGCGGCAGCCGCAGCTGCGGGGGGGACGGCGGCTGAGGTCGTGGCAGGTGCTGTCTCTTGCTGTGAGCGGCTGAGACGGGCAGGAGCATGCATGCGTGCGTGGGCAGCCGTGCAGCTGTGTGCATGCTTGCGCATTGCAGAGGATGTATGATGCGTTTGCCTGTTCTTTGGTACAGGATTCCATGCGCACCCGCCCCCATGACGCGCATGCGCTCGTACTCAGACTAGCTCCCATGCTTGTGCACAAGTGTGCAACGTCCGCAGAACGCGCATGCGCTTGTACACTCACTAGCATTCATATGCTTGTGCACGAGTGTGCAATGTCCGCACGATACACGCGCGCTCGTACTCTCACTAGCATTCTCTTGCACATGCACATTTGTGCAACGTCCGCGCAACACATGCGCTTGTACTCTCACTAGTACTCATGCCTGTGTACAAATGTTTGGCATCCACACGACACACGTGCAATCGTGCTCGCCCTGGCACACTCTCATGCTCGTGCAAAAATGTGCTATCCCCATTCACCCCTTCCCACATCCACCCACGCATGCTTGCATTCTGCTTTTGTGGCGAGCCTGCTGCAGGTGCGCTCAGCTCTACTCCTCACACACACATACACACACACTTGCACACAAACACACTCCCACCTTCGCCCACACACCCATGCACACACCCAGCTTGTAAACACCCGTCGCACCTGCCCAGCACGCGAGCTTGCGTCCTACTTTAACGGCCACACCTACTGCAGGTGTGCTCAGCTCAGCTCCAGCTCAGCCCACTACGTCAGTGAGCATGGCGCCAACAGGCGCCACGCAGGCCACCACCCACACGCACACCCATGCCAGCACCACGCACGGGGGGGGCACGGAGGCGAGGCACGAGGGGGCGAGGGAGGCGCTGCTGGCGCGCTACGCCGCGCACGAAGGGTCTGCGCCGCTGGCCATCATGCACAGCGTGCTGCGAGACGTGAGTTCACTGAGTGCGCATACTGTGCGCATGGCGGCAGGCGCGCATATCACTGTGCATGGCTCTGGCGAACCACACCTCACACAAAGGATCTGCCCCACCAGCCATCATGCACAGCGTGCTGCGAGACGCAAGTGTGCTGCATGCACGTGCTGTCCGCGTGGTTGTGGGTGCGCGTTGCTCTTTGCGCGGCAGCTGCACGCATTCCAGGTTGCGGAGCAGCCAAGGTGAAGGCCCGCATGTGTGGAGTCATGGCGAGGCATATGTGCCTTTTTGGAGGTGCTGGTTTTGCTTTGTCTTCAGTACCAGTCTTGAGTACTGGGTTAGAGAGCGCCTGGACCTCTGCCTGCTCTAGTAGGTTTCAAGTCGCCTCAAGTGTTTGTGGATGGGTTTTGCAAGTCCAAGCAAGTTTGAATGAGCCCAATCAAATTTAAGCGTGCTTAGATGATGTCAGGCAAGCTCAAGCAAATTCAAGCTACTTCAACTGTCTGTGGATGGGTTAGCAATTGACTGGAAATGCACACATTGGTGGGCACTGCGAATTCGTGGGACATGCATACTGGTGTGTGCACATGCACAAACGCATGCTCACACGCACAAGCGTGCATGCATGCATGCCTGTGCACGGATATCCGCGCACATGTCTCATGATGTCTGTGAATGTAAATGCGAATGTGAATGTGAATGTGAATATGGGCGCATTCACACTCGCAGCCATTCTGAGGGATTATTGCATTTACACACAAACACCTGCGCGCACGTGAATTGGAAGCTCCATGCTCAGCCCCCCCTTTGCAAGCTTGTCGCACACATGCACAGGTGCACGCATGCCCACGCACGCATGCGCCCCGCAGGTGGGCGCCCGGCTGCTGCTTGATGCTGTGCACTCGGTCACGCAGCGCCTGGTCGGCGCGGGCGGCGGCTGGGAGGGCTTTGCCACGCTGGAGCCTCCGCGGCTGCTGCGGCCGGGTGTGCGCGTGCAGCTGTGGAGCAAGTCCACGCCCCTCCTGGAGGGCGGAGTGGCGGTCACAGGCGGAGTGGGCTTAGGCAAAGGGAGGGTGGAGACCGGCAAGGTCAAACCGGAGGGGAAGGGTGCTGGCGACG
>LFCJ01003232.1_pt1 | contig 11925 bp, 14 predicted proteins | sample 643141 | NCBI WGS metagenome assembly LFCJ01 (sample SAMN03766243, study PRJNA286221) | soda lake metagenome | biome: soda lake; feature: Kulunda steppe; material: water; isolation source: sample B1-Br-g2 brine of Lake Bitter-1 | place: Russia: Kulunda steppe | collected 2010-07 | reverse complement strand
TTTGTGTGCTCTCTCAGAAGAAAGTACTCTTTCCTTTTCTTCCCTTTCTGCCAATCCTTTTCCATGGAGGCCCCTTATATTCCACATGCCTTGCCTAGTCAGACTGTCTTTGATTTTCTTTCTCAACTCTGCCATTTCATTTGCCTAGTCAGACTGTCTTTGATTTTCTTTCTCAACTCTGCCATTTCATTTCGGACATTATGGACTATTTTTTGGCTGGCGAAGACCAGCAACAAACCAATCAGCCTAACGATCTGGCTGGCGGTTAACCCTTTTAAACTTTAAACTTTACCTTAATTGCCAGTTGAAGGCAGCTCAGCAGGGAAAATAAAGCTTACAAACATGACCTCAACACTACGTGGTGCTTGCAATAGGCTCAACTGTTGGCAACGATGACAAGGTTGGGCTTCGGGCTTGAGCCTCAGGAATTCATGATTGAATGGAAACAAAGTTGGACAAATTACAATACCAAACTGTGCTTTGCCAAAATAAATTGAATTCTAAAACTTCTGTACCACTGGCAGTGGGGAAATTGTCATAGTCAATGAATGCTTGATTGCCTATTGCATACACCAAAGTAGTAATGCAAGGGCTGCAAGGGCTAAGAAGGTAGGTTGAAGATTGTCCCACTAGCCTACATTGCTTTGCACACTTAGCGTTGGCATCAGAACCCTAAGTGACCAATGGGCGGCTTGCAGTCTACCGTCCTCGCTCTCTATCAACAACCTGTGCATGTGCCTCTCTGAAGTCACCTGTGGACATTACTTGTGGAGATAAAATAATTGACCGCCACGCACTTCACATCCAAGTTGGAGGATCTGACACTAAAGCTTCTCCTGCCAGCAGCTGCATTCCCCGCCTCAGGAAGCCTTCTTTTGGAGACGAGGGTTCCGCAAGTGTTGAAAGGAGGCGAGCGTGCGTACCATTGCGTCATGCATGCTGACGTCTGGCTTGTAGCCAAAGTCTTGGGTGGCGCGGCTGGACTTGAACGTGCGGTTGGTGGTGGCAATCAGGATCCTACAGGTCACGCACGGTATGCAGGAGTTTGTATAAGTGCATACGTCCTCTGGAAGTGTGCCATAAGATGTATGCAATTTGTTGAACACAAATTGTGTGTTCAGCCCCCATTGCACAGCCCACGCTTGGAACCCCCACACACGTTGCTTGCGCATGCTGAGGTGAGTACGAAGGAAAGGTACAAGACAGCAGCGCGGCAGAGACACAGCGACACGTACAAAAAGCGCAGCAGGCGCATCCCCTCAGATGACCACAACCCTCAAAAGCGGTGAATGCATGTTGAGCCCACTCATCACAGGCTTGACAAAAGCATATATTTTGGGTACACCTTGTATAGGGCTTTGGAGGGACGGCGAAAACCACAATTTCCAATTTGTCTCCACTCTTCAACATGTCTTGTATGGACTCTAGTCAACATGCTTTGGTTGGAGGACCAGCCCTTCTATGAATGCAAGGAAGAGTGAGCCGGAGCATGGGATGCATGATTTGAGTCCGATCACCTCGCGGTGATTGATTTGCCACCCACACAAGCGTGCCAATCACCTGTTGAACGTGAAGCCAATCACCTGTTGACTGTGCAGCCAATCACCTGATGACCTGGAAGACCCACACAAGCTCGTCAATCACCTGTTGACCGTGAAGTCGCTGTTGATGGTTTTGATAGGCTTCAGCAGAGGGCGGATAACGTACTCAAATAGGAAGGCGATGATGATGATCAGCAGGAAGGGCAACCTGAGGTGGGGGCGGGTGTAGCCCAGGCCGCCGCACACGTCTCCCATCATGCCCCAAAACAGCTTGGGCTCCTGGTTGGTGATGAAGTAGGCCTTGCCTGCCACTGCTTGAGGGGTCATGGCAGCAGCAGCCTGCAGCGCGAAGAGCGGCGATCCATTCAGTCTTACACAAACAAGTGTGCATTTGCAACACAAGTGCACATGCACGCCGCCGTCACCACCACCATCACCATCACCATCATCACTGCCACACCAGCAAGGAAGGCTGTGACAAGCGCATAGCCTTGCCGGCTGCTGTGCTCAATTGGTCTTGACCATGCACGCACATGCAACCTGGAATAGATTTGAGCCCCGTACAGGATGAGGGCACGCACTTGTACACATGAGGTGCATTGTTCATGCAAGGCCGTCCAGTGAGGGTCTCCCTTCCTGGTAAAGGCACACTCCCCTGATTGGCGTTTGAGCATGCAAGGGAGCAGGGCAAAAGGGCATGGGCGATGGGCCTTGCCATGAAATGAGGCATGTGCATATGCTGCCTGTGGTAGCACAAAAGGGACGGAGGGTGAGACGCCTGAGGACACTCTCGGAGTGCTGCAGCATGGAGGAGGAGGTTGAGGCCACACGGGCGGGAGCTTGGTGTTGAGTGAGTGCCAGAATACAGCGATGGGAGGAGAGGGTAAGGGGACGCGCAAGCAAACAAAAGAAGGGCATATGCACCGGGGTGTGTCACGAGAGAACAGCACCCCTGCGTGTTGGCTATCCAACCGCAAAAGAACACCACGTGGCCCAAGGGTTGCGCGGGGAGGGCCGCACATGGTGCGAGGAGAAGTGGGAGGGCCGCATATGGTGCAAGGAGAAGTGGGGGGCCGCATATGGTGCAAGCAGAAGTGGGCGCTGGGCAAGCCAGGAGCGCCAGGCACTCCCTGGCGGGCACTGACCTGTAGATGGGCCTGAGCCACGTTGCCCACGTATGTGAAGTCCATCATGTTGTCGCCTCTGCCAATTATGAACTTGGTCTTGCCCTTCTTGGCCTGCAGCACGGCCAGCGCACGACCCCGCCGCAGCAGTCTGCACCACTGGCTTGCAACAAGCACACGCCCCAAAAGCATGGAGAAGCGACGCTCCAGCAGTGCCGAAAGTCAGCTTGACACACATTTCAGGGGGCTGTGCTCAATGTAGACTTGACTAGGTGTTAGGAGCGAGGGCTACACTTATCACTGACGCGGGTACCCTGCCAAAGGGAATCGGCGTGTGTTTGCAACCTGTACAGGCATCAGCGAGGCTCCTGCCCATAATTCCCCTCTCAAGTCTAAAAAAAACACACTAGCAAAGATGCAGAAGTACTGCAGGGCAGAAAGGGAGGGGCGCAGAGGCATGGCGGTGGGGCCCCAAGTGGCCTTGAGGTTTTGCTACAACGGTCCTCTATGGATGCAGCCTGGAGCGTCTGGGGCTGGGTTGGAGGCCCTCACTGCATGCAGCCACCTCCACTTATTGAGGCCATGCTAGAGGTCCTCACTGCACTCAGCCACCTCTAGCGTCTTGAGTGAACCTCTGCTTTTGTGCTGCGCGTGAGCTGAGGGAAGGAAAGATGCGTGTGCCTGTCACCAAGGCAATGTGGGAACGCACACACGCTTCCACGCACAAACCCACCCTCGCACCTACACAAGCCTATACACACACACCTGCGAGATGAGGGTGGGCACAAAGACAGGGTCGTGCTCGCCAAAGATGCCGCTGGGCCTTAAGGCGCAGGTCATCAGCCCACCCTTGCCGTTGGCCTCCAGCACAAGCTTTTCGCCCAGGATCTGCATGTGTCGCACACGCATCACGCACTTAGCCCTCTAACCCTAAAACTCTGCATGTGTCGCACACGCATCATGCACGGCACCTGCGACGCGGACAATTTCTTGAAAATTCATGTGAAAGTATGCAGGGGGAAGGAGCAAAGGAGGCAAGCTGCTCGCATGACAGTGCTGGGGAGCACTCACGTGGCCGGCTGGGGCAATGCATTTGGGACGCATGTGGAGGCAGCGGTAGAGAGGGAGGAGAGGCAGAGGGGGAGAGGCAGAGGTGCAGGCAGGGAGAGGCAGGCGCGCAGAGGCAGAGACACGCAGGGGGGCGCCTCAGGCGAGCGCCTGCTTGGGATATCCAATAAAGAATACGTCAGGTGGGTGTCGGGCGCGGGGGCTTCTGTGGAAGGGGGTAAGGGGTGCACGCAACCCCGATACAAGCACGGCGCGTAGCTGGACCCCATACTTGCATGAGTGGAATGCTTGCACCTTGGCCATTTGGCTCTTGCATCAGTACGAAACACATGCTCGTTCCCCCCCGTTCCCATCGAGGCAGTACACAGGCTCCAGTGAGTTGTGTCCCAAACCAGTCCATCATGCTGTGCGCGGAATGGGGTGGGGGTGCCACAGCGCGTCAAGGCCTCTCAGTCAGAGAGGCTGTGGGCCTCCGTGTGGGTGTTCAAAACACAACGGGGTTGCAACCGACACGAATGGCAAATGACCATGCACGCGTTGAGAACCAGGCCGGGGCCATCATGCTAGTGGGGCCAACAAGCCGCTCCCTATGGTGATGGAAATCTCAATGCCACGCGCGCATTTGCAAGGTATCACCACCGTGCGGTGCCCAATGCCCTCCTTTTGCCCTCCAAGCCTCCAAGTGCACTGCGATAACGCAGCCCCACAATGCAAGGCTTGTGTGCTGCACTCCGTGCCTCATGGCAGAAGCCACACAGGCGCCACATCACTTCAAATTCCCATGCTGCTTTTGCATGCATGCAGGGGCACACAACCCCCACATTGTTCCACCGTGTCCCTGGACTAGGTGTACAATCCCCATGCTGCTTTTGTGGGCGCATGGAAGCATGCAGTCCTTTGGCTGAAGGCGCATCTACTGTCTGAGAGGCCTAGGTCACAGCTATCACAATGCACACATTGTGTACATACGTTGATTGTGAATTTTGCACCGACCTGGAGCCACTGTCCATACTTGCTCACCTTCGTGTTGGTGTAGTAGTCCATGGGCTTCTTTGCGTACGGCTGCTGCTCATCCACATCATACAAGTTGCTGCCGTCAAACACCACAGACGCGGAGCTTGTGTACACCTGGAGCACGGTGGCAGGCATCATTTTACTGGCGCTGCTTTCTGCCGGCTGGCACTCCGCACAGCGCCTGGTCTCAGGGCATACATGCACGACAATCACGCAAGCTTGCTTGTAGGCACGTGTTCTATATTCTGCCTCAAGGATTTGGAGCACATTCAACAAATGCATGCCAGGGAGACGTGAGTGAAGCAGCAAGCTCTTGCATGCGCTGCAGATATGAAAGTTGCCGCACCCCCACCATGCCCCTCACCCTCCCCTCCAAAGGTCACCACTCCCTGCCTCCTGCAAGGCCAGTCAGCAGCATGCCTTACAATACCAATCAGAAGTTTGAATGCACACCTTACAGGTACTAATCAGCATTTTGTCCTTCAGGACCAGGAAGGCTTTCACACATGCGCGCGCACACACACCAGCTTGGGCACGCCATTGGCCACGCAGGCCTCGATGATGTTGCGCGTGCCATCCACGTTCACAGAGTACATGAGGTTGTTGTTGAGCGCATTGGCGCCGGTGGGGGCAGCGGTGGCACAGTGGAATACGACGTCCATATGCTTGGTGGCCTCTACCACCTGCCGCGCACAAAGAGTCCGGCTGCCTCCATTTTTGCATGAAAACCGCACGCAAAAAGCCAAGGCTTCGACACCATGTTGCTTGGAAGAAGAGGAAGGCCTCCCTGGTGGCCAGGGCCCCTCAAAAGAACCAGGCTGAGGGTAGGCCCAGCAGAGAGGGCGCACCTTCACACTTCTGCGCATCGTGCCTCTCGCAACTGCCTGTGATCACCTGGCTGCTGTGCTGCAGTGCAGAGCGTGTGTGGGCAGTCTGGAAGTTGGGGCGCTCGCTGCCCTGCCCTACGCAGCCTGGCAGGCAGGCAGGAGGCGCAGGCGCCTTTCATGCCGGAGGTGCATGCACAGCACACGCCCACAACAGGCAGGCAGGCAGGAGGCGCAGGCGTCCCTCCAAGCATGCCCATGCCAGCCTCAAAGCGGAGGTGCAGCACTGTGTGCCTAAATGCTTGAGCAGAAACCTCACCTGGTCATGCTTGCGCAGGTCCCCGACAATGACAGGCACGCTGGAAGAGCCGTTGTCCCGCACATCAAATACACGCACGTCATAGTGACCGGTCGCCAGCAGCTGCGCAACCAGGTGTTGGCCCAAGAACCCTGAGCCACCTGCACAATGAGGGCAAGAGGAGTTTGTGCGTATGCATTTGCAAGTCATGATGATGATAACGGCGAGACAGTCATGACGATGACCCGATGATGAAAATAATGGTGATGGTGACCCTGACGGTGATGATGTCATGGAGCAGTCCAGCCCCCAAGAAGGCTCTATAAGGAAGAGATTGGGTCCCCGATACCTCTTGCACACATCAACTGGCACGTGCAGAAGCAAAGAAAACCACATCAGAACCCTGCGCGCCTTCTTTTTTTCGAGTGCATGCACGATATGTGCTGCACACCGCGATCCTTCAACATCGCCCCGCATCAAGCTGAAGCGCTTGTGCTTGTAGCCAGACCAATAAACCTTCACCTGCTCACTCCGTGGAGGTAAAACAATCAGACAATCAATTACACGGATCACCCATTGTGAGTTGGCAGCTGCGAACACAAGGCCACTAGGCCAGTTGCTTCACTTAACACACCCACTCTAACTATTGCTCTAGAGTAGCACGTACCCAACCACAAGGAAGGCATCCCCACACCTGGATTGCAGCTGCTGCACACAACAGGAAAGTCCGGTGATCACCTGCTGCCCGAGGCACGCCCCTGACAGAGCCAGCAAACATGCCCACTGGCAGATGTGCAGCCAGGCTCCCATTCTCTGCGTAAACCTACCTGTCACCAGGGCCTTGATCTTGCCCCCGCTGCGTGTAGTTGCCACCATAGCTGTGCTCTACTTCTGCTCCTGCTCCTGCTGCTGCTGCGCCGCCCTCCTGTTACTCCTGCTGCGTGCGTCAGCCAGAGCAGCGTCCAGGGCTGCCTCAAGGGCCAAGTTCTGGTACTCTGACTGCAAAGTAGGCCGGTGCGCCGTGAGCTCCTTGTCCAGGTAAGGGCCCTTCGGGTTGGCAGCAGCAGAGGGCAGCTGCGCAGCACAGAGCGAAGGTGGGCAAACAAGGCAGGGGCAAGCTCAGCTGGGAGATGGGGAAGACGTTAGAGAAGACAGAGGACAAGGCGCAGCCAAGGATGGAGCTTCAGTAATGCCGGGAAACCCTACAGGAGGAGGAGGGGTAGAGCAGTTCGCACATGCACGGCTGCATGCAGCTTCTCGCAAGTTGCAGGACAGCTTGGAGTACATGCAAATGATCCAGCGCCACTACAAGCTTTCACACCGCAGCCCCAAGGGGTATGGTGAGGCACACGCCTTGACTCCCACACTCACCACTTCTGCAGTTCTCTCCCAAAAGAACGGGATACGCCCCAGGCCGTAACCAAAAATAAGCGGGAAAGTGAGGTACAGAGAATACTTGAACCACTGCGTTTGGAGAGCGAGAGTGGAGGTGAGAAGACACATAACACCTCCATCACCTTGCTGTCCAAGCTTACCTCGAGCTTCTTCCGTGTCGCTTTGGTCTGAATACGCATCACAAAGGGAGTTTAAGCTTTTTGATTATGTGTACATCTTGTCGAACTTCCTCGTTCAATCCTTTAAATCAAAAAGATGATACTTATCAATTGCTACGTGTGTTGCCTATAATTGAATAGTATGGCTACCAATGAATGTGTACTATTTGGTGTAGCCTTCCTGGCCTGAGTCCTCATGTAGTGACAGCCTCATGACGCTACGGGCTTAGTCCACCTGCGTGATGTTCAAGGGGCACATGCACATGCGCAAGCTTCAATTCATGTAAGCCTCATCAGGCTGGTTATCCCTCCAACACTTCGTTTTGAGGAAGTATGATACAGTGATTCTATTGGATGTATGCGCATGTCCACGTGTTCCCCAATTTCGTGGTAGGTCCACTTTGTGCCAGGCACCTGAGGTACCAAGCTTGCCAAAGCCACAGGACTCACTTGTTAAAAGCGTCCCAGGAGTGGGTGTCATCTGCAAATGAACGACCAGGGCAAAACTTTACAAAGCAGGCCCACAAAAGAAACAGGAAATGATCGAATAATCATCAGTGATCAGTTATTATACTTACTGTGCGAATGAGTGAACCCATGCTCCCTCTCTTCGCGAATGCACTCCGCCTTCCGGAAAGCAAGCACATACGCCTTGCGCCAACCCTGGTGCAGAGAAGACACGTAAGCAAGCAAAATAGAAAGCATGTCAGACTCATGTACAGAGAGGCTCACTCGGATCAAGTCTACATATGTGCCTTTCTTCTGATTTGAGCGCTTTTAGTTTTGGTTTAGGGTTGCAGGCCTTTAGGCTTCAGCTAAGCTGCCCTCGTTCGGCGGATACAGCTATGTAACCTAACCTAACGTACGTATGTGCCAGGAGTTCCCCCCAGTGCTCGAGATCTAAGCTTTACCTAAGAAGAGCCAGGATGTATTGGATTGCGGAATTCTGCACCTTCACACGCACACACGCATACACATATACCCACGCATGCAAGAAATAGCACGAGCCCACACACATACACCCACGTTATGCAAAAGATATGCAAATGCATACATGCATGCCCACGCATACGTATACTCACCACACAAGCATGCACGTATTAAGTGTGTGTTAATGATGCCTGGTGTCACTTGATGTGCCCTGAGCTTTCAGAAGAACCTCTCGCAATCCTCATGAGACAATCAAAAGCCTTAAAAAGGAAGAACTTTCAAGGCCTCGACTCACGTTGCTCTTGTTAGCTCCCGAGCCATGCACAACTGACTCATTGTGCACGGTGATGCTCCCGCGCCTAATTGGCACGTAAGCAATAGTCTCTTTAACTTCGTCCACAGAGCACATCAAAGCATGTGACTCTTCTCGAGACCCGGCAACTGAAGCACAGAATTTAGCGCGAATAAATTTCAGGCAGTGTTCTGTGCTGTGCAGGCTGCATGTGCATCTGCATGCACGCATGCAATGTGTGCATATCCATTCCACAGCGGTAACAGGAGCAGGCAGGCATGAAAACATGAAACCTATAGGTGAGGTGGCTTCCAATATCCCAACTAGTTTCGCAGTTGTATGCAAGCTAAGCCATACTGCAGTCACAGATCTGGTGCACACGTGTGGTTTCTTGGTTAAATGACACAAGCGTTGAAATGTGCACAAAGTCAAACACATGCGTCCACATCAAAGAACTTTGCCAAGGCCAAAGACCATTGCAGGCAAACAATGGAACTTGTCCTGCACTGCTCTATCTGCATTCAGCCTCATAAGTTCACTGCCCGACCCAATTTGGAGGGTTTAATGCACTGACTCACTTGCACATCGCTCCCATTGACCATGCATGGGAGCAGCTTGAACAACTTAGAGCCAATAGACATAAGGAGTTTGAACATTCCGCTTCCAAATTATTTTCACGCGTTTGCTTTCAACATGACTGCATCATGTACAGGCCGATCATCAGAGGCAATCCTCACCTGGGTAATGTTGTCTGATGCTTGACTCACGGTGGCTGCCTGGCACAAACCTCATGCACCCGTTTTCCACTGTCGAGTCTGATACAGCCAGCCTGTTTGGAATTGGTGCACCACGCCAGTCGGGGATCAAATTCGCAAGGATAAAAGTGCAACAGATAAGCTGGCCTGCTTGCAATGGGTAGTGCACTCAGTGATGAAGAACGAGCACCAGCATAAAAGGGACCCCTTCTTTTTGGAAAGGGGTGGGATAGGCCACGAGCAAGCGGACTTTATTCAGTGGTTAAGTTAACAAAATGATAGGAGGAACCATGGAAGCTGGATGGTCTTCGCTTAAATTGAATCAAGGGATTTTCTCATGCACAATTGACGGTACTGCAGGCATCAGCTTGAACAAGCGCCTTTTCCATGAATTGCTGGCACCCTGCACAGGCCTTGTCTATGGGCAATGGTGTATGACCGATGAGACTTAACCAAGATAGGACAGCTAGGAAAGTGCAGTTGAGTATCCTTGCAATCTACACACCAGCAGGTTGCTGTAGCAGTGGAACTTGTGAAGGGGGGCCAGTATGCCTGTGCACAGGAGTGCAAAAGCATGACAATAATACTGGCGATTAATCTTTACCTAAGCTGTGAGCTGACATGGCTGCATGCTTGCATGGGTAATACAATCAACAGCCTTGAATTGAGTCTGCGATTCCATGTGGCTTTGCTCTTGTGCACTCTCAGGTAGGATAATGGGCAAGATGTGCATCTCATGTTACATGCAATGCAGCCAACCCCATCCACAAACCGCCAAGACTGCATTTGCGTGCATATTGTCAAGGATACTATGATAGGCTGCAGCTAGTATTTGCTGGTCTCCAGAGACAAGTAAATTGCTTGCTTGCAAAGTATGCAGACACATTTCCAGGCACACATGCAAGCCAGCTCGCTCGTGTGCTACTAACAGGATCAGCCTTGTCTGAGCAGAAGGTGGACAAGACACAGGCCTGGGACAAAGGCCTGGGAGAAAGTCGGGTCTCCATCAATGCAAATGCACTATAATTTTGTATAGAAGGTGCACGCGACCAAAACATCCCTTAAATCTTGTAGAAGAACAGATGAGAGACCCACCATCATACAACTTCCCAGCATTTTGTGGGGCCAAATGCAGCGTGGCTTTCAACAGTCATAGAACGATGCGGAACATGCATGCTCTCAGAGTCTGAAATGTGCCATAGGCACCTTGAGCCTGAAATTGCTTTGTGACATGAGAAAAGCGCTGACCTTTCACCTCACCATGTCGACATGCCAGGCAAAAATAGAGTCCTTGCTATGAGGTCGCTTGGCAAGGATCTGCAGTCCAAAAAAGGGGAATACTATGAAAGATGCTGAACGCAGGGCACGTTACTTGAAGTTGAAAGCATGTTCAAGAACCCAGTAGCCTAGCCTTACAGACAACAGATCTGGTTGGAAACGTGGCATCAGATCTCTCTCCTCTTCTCTTTGTTGCAGCATGTGTACCTGATCATAGTCAATGTGCATGTCTCCGCCTTGTAGCTGGTCTGCAATGTCCTGCGCACCCGAGTTACCCACAAGCACCTTTCATCATGTTCATGCATGTGTGCTAGAAATGTGTGTGGGTGTGTGTTTATGCGCACCTGCATGCGTATGTGTGTGTGTGTTGTCGTGCATGTCTTGGATGCTTGCACACATGTTGGCATGCACATGCTCGTAATCGAGAAATAGACTGCCTGCCTACCTTGCAGCGCTGTTCAAAGAGGTTGCCTTGTTGAGATGGATTATATTTCCTGGGAAGAAGGACATTATACTGCAAGGATAGGAAGCATGTAGAGCAGCTGCTTTCATGCACACTGCGTGCAAGAAAGCGGAGTGGTCAATCTGTGCCTGTGTTCGTGTGTTTGTGTGTGTATGTGCGTCCGTGTCCATTCATGTATTTTGCGTGCCTTGAATTGCTCACAAGCTGGCGAACGGGCGGCACACCAACAAGGACAGTAACAAGCGCGAGCAACAATCCCACCAACTCACAACTGTGAATTCATCTGGATTTGCTTGAGGATGGATGCCACTTGCATCGCACAGGTCTCTTCCCTCCGGTACAATTTCTCGTCTCAGGAAAGCACCAAACCAAGGGTCGACATGCTTCTGCATCTCCTCTTCAGTAAGTACATCGGGTATATGGACGTACCTGTGTGAAGTAAGAAGAACAGGCATAAGATAGTTTTGTCGGACCTACTACCTGCACTTCTAAGTGATACCATGTACGGAATGGCTGTGCAAGCAGCTCGTCCTCTGTGATTAGTGCTTGTGTCTTGCAAGTTTGCATTAATTGCAAATACTCAGAGCTAAGCATGCATTACCCTCTCAGCACATGTTTCCCTGTGCACAAAGTTGTGCACGTAGATGAGCATGTGAGTGTGCCTGTGCGTGTGTGTGTTTATGTGCGTTTGTATGTGTTTGTGTGTGTGTGTTTGTGTGTGTGTGTGTGTGTGTGTGTGTGTGTGTGTGTGTGTGTGTGTGTGTGTGTGTGTGTGTGTGTGTGTG
>LFCJ01003231.1_pt1 | contig 11926 bp, 21 predicted proteins | sample 643141 | NCBI WGS metagenome assembly LFCJ01 (sample SAMN03766243, study PRJNA286221) | soda lake metagenome | biome: soda lake; feature: Kulunda steppe; material: water; isolation source: sample B1-Br-g2 brine of Lake Bitter-1 | place: Russia: Kulunda steppe | collected 2010-07 | reverse complement strand
TCTTGCCTGACATCCATCACGGAGCTGGTGACCGGCAAGCTTGACAATGAGGCGTATACAGGTGTGCAGGCATACGCTGGAGGGGTGTTTGAGGGAGGTGTAGGCGTACACAGGTGTGCCGGCATCGGGGTGTGCAGGCATACGCTGGAGGGTGTTCGAGGGAGGTGTAGGCGTACACAGGTGTGCAGGCATACGCTCAAGGGGTTTTGGAGGGAGGTGCAGGCGTACACAGGTGTGCCGGCATTAGAGGGGGGCAACCATCAATACACAAGGGGACAATGCAGGGAGGCGTAGGCATGCACAGGGGTGTTAATGTAAGGAGGTGCGGGCATACACCGGGGGAAGAGCGTAAGAGGGGGGACAGGTTTCGTGGCACGCGGGGCCACCAGGAATCTGCTCACGCATCGAGACAACAGAGGATGTTGGAGCAGGGTGCAAAAGGAGGTGGAAGCATGCTTGGAGCATTTGTGGCAGGCACCTGGGCATGGTCAGGTCATTAGCGGCAAGCCCAGGCACTCAGCTGCGGTTCCAGTTCTGATTTTTGGAATGCAAGCAGAACGGGCGTAAGTGCTGCCACAATCTCTTCCACGCACTGCGCGCCCACGCACTCACCAAGAACGGCTTACATGTCCACCCGTGCACATCCTTGGTGCCTCCACTCTTACACATATGTACATGTGCAGCGCATAATGCATGCACTGCCACACATTATTGCACACTGCCTCACATGCCGCTACAGGCCATGCACCTCATGCACCAGCGCAAGGCGCCTTCTGCACCCATGAGGCCATGCACCTCATGCACCTCATGCACCTCATGCACCTCAAGCACCCATGAGGCCATGCACCTCATGCACCAGCGCAAGGCGCCTTTTGCACCCACCTGACCACCTTGCATGATGCCACATGCGTTGCTGCAGATGTCACCTTTGCACCCACCTGATCACCTTGCATGATGCCACATGCGTTGCTGCAGATGTCACCTTTGCACCCACTTGACCACCTTGCATGATGCCACGTGCATTGCTGCAGATGTCACCTTTGCACCCACCTGATCACCTTGCATGATGCCACGTGCGTTGCTGCAGTTGTCACCTCTGCACCCACTTGACCACCTTGCATGATGCCACGTGCGTTGCTGCAGATGTCACCTTTGCACCCACCTGATCACCTTGCATGATGCCACGTGCGTTGCTGCAGTTGTCACCTTTGCACCCACCTGACCACCTCGCATGATGCCACGTGCATTGCTGCAGATGTCCCTGGCCTCCTTGGCGCGTGCATTCATGCCTGAATTCTAGCCTGACTGCTTTCCTGCATGTAAGCTCAGACACGCACACACACATACACACACGAATACGCACACACAGGGCGGCTTCTGCTGGGGCATATGAGCGGGCAGCAACGCCATGCCGCTCTGCGCTGGGCGTCAGGCCTGGTGGCGCAGCGCTTTGGCACAACGCTGCAGGAGCCCCCAGCCACGGGCGCTGGCCTTGCCTCCCCACCATTCTCACACCCTGACACAACCCAAATAGCAGCTGCAGGTGGGTACAGCCATGGGCGTGCAGGTGATCGCTGCGCAGGTGATCGCTAGCTACCAGAGGAGGAATGTTGGGCGTGCAGGTGACCGCTGCGCAGGTGATCGCTAGCTACCAGAGGAGGAATGTTGGGCGTGCAGGTGACCGCTGCGCAGGACTAGCTGCCAGAGGAGGAATGTTGGGGGATTGCACCCCAGAGGGGGGTCACAATTCCACAGGGATGCCCGTGTTATAGAGGCGCGCCAGGGCGGGGGTGGCCCTCTGTGTGTGCAATGCCGCTGTGCGTGCGATACCGCTGCGCCAGACCGGGTGCGAGCCTGGCGTTGCTGCGTACACTCAGAGCTGTTAGGGGTGCAGGATGCCATGGTTGATACAATGTCCCAGGTCCCTTGTTTGGCGACTCTGACAGATGATGACAGGTGATGACAGATGATGATAGATGATGCCTTGCCATGTGCATCAAAGTATATGTTGGTACCGCTGGCCAGGAGGTGCATGCCGCAGGCAGCACATGCCGAGTGCATTATGTGGCATTATGGGCGAATGCTGATGTGGTAGAGGTTGCTGCGCTTGCATGCATTTGGTCAGGCGCATCGATGTGTGCGTGCAGCATGCCAACACAAAACTGCCCTTCGTCAATCCCACTGCAAATCCTGCATCATGCTGCATGTGCAGAACCGGCCTCCAATAATGCTGAGGATGAGGGAGCAAGTGCCTTACAGGTGTGCAGCTGTCACTCTACCCTGCACACTGCACCCTCTCACACACGTGCACTATTCTTTGCTTGTATTTTCATGCATAAGTCTGGATTGGTGGCTTGTTGCTCAGCTAGCTGTTTTCCTGGCACCGTTTTGAAGCTTAGCTGAGTTTTTTGTTGCTTATGGTCTATGCAGCTACAGCATCAATATGGCTTTGCATTCGCTAATGGATAGATTGCAAGGGGGTAAGATGTTGGGGTAAGCTCTCCATTTCCAACTCAAAATTGTGCAGAGCCTGAAGTGCAGCCCTTGCCCTAGGACCTGAGGACATGGTTCTTGAACTTTTTCTGCTGTCGGTTCTTCGATTCGGCGCACAAGCTCGTATAAGCTATTGCGTTTCTAGCAATTGCCCTCATTCGATTCAGCGCACTAGCTCGCATAAGCTAGTGCGTTTCTAGCAATCGCCCTCATGAGGGTGAAGTAAGGTTTGCGATTAGCGATCACACGTCTCGTTGATCTTGATGGAGAAGGAGAATCCTGGCGCACACATTGTTTCAAAACAGAGAAGTTCCCTACAAGTGCGTGCCCCTCTCTGACTCATGCGATCCACGCCCAGGGATCTGACGATGACGTCCACTCCGATGACCTGCTGTATGAGAGTGGTGAGGATGACGAGGACTCAGGGGGTGATGTGCTTGGAGCTTGGGATGACGAGGATGATTGAAGGTCAAGAATGCAAAATAAGTATGCTGTCATGATGATTATGCCGCTGACTGGCACTCTAAAAGCAAGGGGGTTCCACGCTGGGAACTGTTCAATAGCGCCATCTTGTAACAATACATATCCCTATCGATTGGCAAGCGCGGTATCCAAGACAGAGCTCTGTCTTTTTACAATTTGGTATCGGAGCGTGTGTCTCTGTCTGTAATGAGCTAACAGCCAAGGTTGGCTTCCCCCTGTACAGACACGTGCAAGACCAAGACACAAGACCAACGCATCCCTTGGGCAAGGATGCATAAAGACCGACTCCCCGGCCGGGACGTCCGTGCCTAGACAGCCTGAGGGGGGAATTTAACGATACATATCCCTATCTATTGGCAAGCGCGGTATCCAAGACGGAGCTCTGTCTTTTTACATATCTGCTCAGTATTTTGCAAGTGATCAAGGGGCTAAGTGACAATCATGATCTTTGGTGGAAGGGGCCAAAATGATTTCAGGCCTATGGTGTACCGTGTTTGTTGGTTAGTTTTAGAAGCTGTTGCGGCTGCTGGAGTGAGAACAACTCGTTCCTAGGTTTGAAACTCGGAGATAGTAACGCCAAACTGCCAGTGGTAATGTCAACACTTCAGAAGGTTCAACCAATAAGTTATTGGTTTTGGCTTAGATTGTGGTTACAAAGCTGTACCTGCCGAACGAGGGCAGCTTAGCTGAAGGAAAGGGCAGAGTCCCCACCGAGGTCTGAACCTTCAGGTTGCAAGGGTGGACATTCAACTTCGCATCGCAGGTTGTGTCAATGCGTCAGCAGTAGGAATGTGCAGGCCACCTGCAAGGTCACAAGCTGTAACTCTTCCCATCTAAAAAGATTTCTAGTTTCCTCATTCGTGCAATCTTCTTCTTTCGGACACTGCCTTCAAGTTGCCTAACACGTATTCAATACGTACCAAGTTGGTGCACTTATATGCAGCTTGGCTTGCAGGCTTTTTTTGGGCTTCAGTTAAGCTGCACTGGTTCCTACAGACCATAAACTTCAAAGCAGTCATAGCACCTAGCTCAGTCTGGTGGGTTGCCAGGCTGCCAAATCTCCAGGCTGATGGACAGCGCCCAGTATTTGTGTTTAGTTTAGAGGCGGGGCCTAATGGCATTGTATGGCAGATACAGCTTTGTACCGGGAGAGTCTTGCCTGGTCAGATTGTCCTTGCATCCGTTTCTCAACAGCACAACAAGCTTAACTTTAATGAAAGGAAAGAAGAACTAGGCAGACAGCGAAGACACTCCAATAAGGAAAAGGGGCCACCAGGGTGCCTATCCGTTATCAGACATTGTAATAACGATGATCATCATCAGAAAGGAAGAAAGACTACGCCAACAAATTAATCCCTGTTTGCATGAATTAAGGAAGAAGTTTACATCTGGTGCAAGCACCAGGCAAACTTCCACCATCAAACGAGGAAGGTCATTAGTGGGGGTCGGGAGGGTTCTGAAAAGAGCCATATGTTCTTTCCTTGATCTTCTTCAACCTCCTACTTGTATTTATGATCTTTGTTGCGTATTGAGTAGAACAAGTGTTAAGATCGAGAATGGTCATCAGACAGAAATGATTACTCTTTGGCTGGGATGGCCAGCCACAAAACAACTAACCTAGCAGCCCAGCAACTGGTTGACATATTTCTAAACACTTTTGGCCTTACCTCCTACTCAGGCTAAGATGCACAATGGCATGCAAGCCAGAAAGAGAGCCTTCACCCTAGTGGCATGTATTAAAATGGAGAGGCGTGCATCTGGTGCAAGCACTAAGCATTAACCCGCTTTCTTTCTTTCTTCACCTGATCCAGTGACTTGGAAGTATATGGGAGGGGATTAATTGGCATCACAATGTTCTTTTCAAACTTTGAATATGTTGTGCTGACTGATGGGCGTGCCCTGATGGTTCAGCGCCCTGTGTTTCATTTGCTCATGGTGTTCAGTTTTACGAGCACAAATGCACATACTTGTGTGCCAATTTTTACACACGTGCTCGCTCACAAGCATATACACAATAAGGCGCGCATACACATGTACACTTAGACACACAGACAAAAACCACATCACACTGTTAGTCAAGAACAAAGTCAGGTTATTCCATCTGAGCGACACCAGATCCAGCAGCTCTCTGGGTGAAGTGCCGCGCAAGCAAAAGGACGTGTGGATGGGTTGCGCAGATGCGACACAGGGTTTAAACCCACCAGCCACTGATGTGATGGTGCTAAACACATGGCTTGCGGCACACAGTTTGAAGGCTTGAATTTATCCCCTGCTGTGCAGGAACATACAGCAGGACCCCCCATGTAACACGAGTTCTGCGGCTCACGGCAAGACATGTCACTCTCGTGCCACCATGCACACGTCAGCCTCTCACACTTGTCCGATACAAAGCAATACCATTCCTTAGATCCGCCCATGACATGCCCTTTCCAGCTTCCCCACAGTGCTATAATTCAGCATTGCCTCCCTCTTCAGGCACTCCCCGCATGTACAGCACGTTGTTGCAGCGGATCAACACCTGCAGGGCAGACGTGCTCATGGATATTGGTGCAGGGGACGGAGTTCATCATGTCAAAGCAGCAATTGATTTCATGCTTGCTCACACTGGCCTTGGTGGATGACACATCAGAGGGTGATACCTTCTTGCGCCAGCATTTTACGTGGTTAGCACGGTTGCAATAATTCATGCAACTTAACGCCTAATGTGGCAGTAATGCATCTGCCCAGCATGCACCTCAAATAGCTGCATCACGAGGTGAACCTTGCATGGAGCAAAGGGGAGCGTGCATGAGCCCATACCATGCGCTCAAGCATCAGCCAGCGTAACTTCATTGTATTTGCAAACCATAAGGGACACATCAATGAGCTGCCATTGCTCACGAGGCCTTAACTGCAGCTGGAGAATGGGGAAACAAGCACGGGTGAACTCCACAGCAGACGCACCTCGCCCAGCGCGCCAACCGACTGGCCATCGATGTACTCCTCCGTGCTAGCCAGCTGCAGGTTCATGTACGAGTCCACGGACACCAGGTACCCCTTGTACTCCATGCCCCATTTGAGCTTGACGATGACTTGCTTTCCCGTCAGGTCATTCAAAAAGGGCTTGGGGTTGACGGGAATACTGACCGACGACATGGTTATATTGTTTACCAAAAGAGGCGTTCACAGCACTGCCGCAATCCACAAGCCAAACGGATGATCAACGTTTATGAATTTTCTAAATTGAATCAGGAATGATTTGATTTGATTGCAAGCAACAGTGCAACCGTGAGCCCACAGCCTCGGGGAAGGTCTGATTTGGGTAAACTTTTATGAGAGTATTTTCTTGTAACTTCTGTTGAACTGCTTCAAGAAATTTCTGGTTTATCAAGTCCTGACCCTGGTCAAGTCCTCGGTTATTTTAAACAAAAGACAACAAGATGAGTGATCAGGAAGAGCATTTAGCGGAGGGAGCTAGACAGGCGGGCAACACACACTTCCGGGACAAAAAGTATCAGCACGCCATTGACAGCTACACTCAGTCCCTAGATCACCTGGAGTCCCCAGCTGTCCTGTGCAACCGGGCTTTGTGTCACTCTAAACTTGAAGAGTATGGTGCGTGCACTGGGAAGGGGTGGACGTGCGTGCACCTGTGCTCATCCATGCAAGTGCCCTGGAGCTGAAGGGAAGTGCTAGGCAGGTGTTTCGTGGACCGCACCTTGAAGCTCATGTCCTTCATGCACGCACGCAGGCTCTGCCGTGGCAGATGCGACCAGGGCGTTGGAACTTGATCCCAACTTCATTAAGGTTTGTGTGCCTCTGGCCCTTCTAGCAGATTGGCAGGACGTTGAGAGGGGAGCAGTAGCAGGTCTTTGCCTTCGAGATGTTTGAATGAAGGATCAGTGCAGCACACAACATCCAGAAGGTGCATGAAGGCGGTCTGTCAGCCGTGGACCAGGGTGTGGTCCGTGGGTTGTGGAACAGGACAGCCTGCCTTGCGAGGTTGAGGTTGTGCCCGTTGTTAGGCAACGTTGGCTTAAGGTTACAGGCTGGCTCCCTTCCAATATCCCAGTTGTTGACGGGACGCCAGGGCTGTGTGACCCTAAGCACTAGCAATTTGTGGGCAAGTCCATGGGGCTGTGACGCACCACCACAGCGCGAGGACCACACCTGCTCCTCGGTGGGCCTGCTGCGCATTGCGCCTGCAGGCTTATTACAGGCGTGGAGATGCCAACTTTGCGTTGGGCAAGGTCAAGCTGGCGCTCAAGGACCTGCGCGCTGTGAGTAATGGGTGGGGTGCCCTTTTTGGACGTGCCGAGGCAGCTCCAGACGAAGGTGGGGATACCCTGAGGTGCTCCAAGCAAGGCTGGGGTGCCTTGCTTCTAGATGTCACAGAGTACGCTCATGCAGGAGGTGGCACATGCTGGCCATGCGCTGCGCAGCGCAGTGGGTGCCCTGCCCACAGAAGGAGCAGCTGTGCCTAGTTTTGGTGAGAGCTGTCATGGGGGCGGAGGCTCCCTTCCCTCCCTGCTAGCAGTGTGCGCGCTCAGCAGCGACTTGCTCCTCAGCCAGCTGGCTCGCAAACGCTTTGTGTGGAGCTCTGTGTTCAAATGCGCAGAGCATTCACACACACGCACACGCACACACACGCAAGCCCCACAACGCATGCTGCTTGCGCTTCCAGGCAGCTAAGGTTGCCCCTCAGGACAGGGATGTGCGCAAGAAGCTCGCCGACTGCGAGAGGGAGGTGAAGCGGCTGAGGTTCGAGGAGGCGCTGGCGGTGCCGGTGGGTGTGTGGTGTCTGCAGCACTTGTGTCTGCGCTCGTGTGTGCACTTGTATGTGTGCTTGTGCCTTCTGCTGCGCCTGTGTCTGCGCTCGTGTGTGCGCTTGTGCCTTCTGCTGCACTTGTTCCTGCACTTGTGTCTGTGCTCGTGCCTGCATCTGTGCCTGCGCTTGTGTCCGCGCCTGTGCCTGCGCCTGTCCTGTCCCTGCGCTCGCGCCTTCTGCGCTTTTTGCTGAGGCCCAGGGATGCACCATGGTGGTCCCTGTAGACGGGCGGGCCGGCGCGCCTTGTGCTGCAATCGTGGCACTTGCCTGCATGCCTGTGCACAATCGCTGTGTGTAATACATGCATGAGTGCCTGTTACCAACTTGTCCAGTCTGTATCTGTTGTTGTGTCTATGCCGTGTGTATGTGTGTTGTGTGTGCATGTGTTGTGTGTGTGTATGTGTGTTGTGTGTGTATGTGTTGTGTGTGTGTGTGCATTTCCACACCCTTGCGAACCAGGTTGCGTGCCTGTGCTTTTTGCATGCCTCTGCCTGGACCCTTTGCTTTGCTCTTGGGTGCACAAGCAGAGGGAGAGGTTCAGAGGGCTCCTGGCATGGAACTGTTCCAGGCAGACCTGCGTGAGCGCATGCGCACCTGCTTGCAGCAGGTCGAGGTCGCTGCTGCAACAGCCGGCGTGAGTGCACTCACATGGAAACACACACGCTTAATCAGAGGCCCCTGCAGTGATGCTGGTTGTTGCAGCAGCGACCTCAACCTGCTGCAACCACAGGCCTTACCTTGCAGCGAGCTTGCGGTTGCCCCTCTGCATGTGTGCAGAACATCGCATGTGAACATTGCAAGTGATGACCACTGCAATAAGTTTGCGGTTGTCCCTCTGCATGTGCGATAACCACGCTGCAGTCTGCTGATCTGCTAATCTGCTGATCACTGCGCACGCTACACACTACTGATTGCCATGTGTGCACACGCCACGTGCTGCGTTCTGCTGACCTGCGTGCCTCATCCTGCTGACCTGTGTGCCATATCCTGCTGACCTGTGTGCCATATCCTCGTAACCCTCGTAGGAGTCGGAAGTCGTGCTTCCTAGCAAGAGCCTGGACCTGGACAGCTTCCGAGTAGAGGACACCTACCAAGGCCCCCGCATGCAGGGTGGGTGAGCATATGCAGGAGCTGGGCCCTGCAATGCGCACCCTGCCATGGAGGGGGCGCGAGCGCGTGCAGGAGCAAGTGCACAAAGCAGAGAGAGCTCTGTGCCAAGTATCCTATGCTCTCTGCAAGCCTGGCGCCAGACAGCAGGGAGCGCCTGCATGCAGGTTGGCTGAGCGATGCAGTGCCGGTGTAAAGGGACCGGTGGGCTACTAAAGGGATGCGGCATCTACCCTCACGCAGTCTCTGCTATCAGGCCTCTTGCATGTTCTTGACCGGCAGCAATCTATGGCGCCCAACGCCACACTTACTTTCCCTGCCGTTCCCAAACAGTGCGTGCTTGGGCTGTCATGCCGTCCTTGCCAGTGCGTGCTCGAGCCGTGGTGCTGTGCTGTTGCCAAGTCCCAGCCAGCCAGTGGCGTTTCCCTGACAGCTGAACCAGGTTTGCCACAATCTGCCTCGCCTAGTGGGCTCTGGGCATCTTATCTTGCCGTTCTGGGCAGCGTCTACTGCGCTGGCTAGCTTGGCTGCATCTGCCGTGTGCTTCCAGAGGCTATAGGCAGGCTCAGCTCTGTGAACCCCGCCAGCCATTACTTGACCTGCAGGCAGCAACGCAGAGGGCTTCACGGTCACGCTCGAGTTCATCAAGGACATGCTGCAAGCGTTCAAAGAGCAGAAGACGATTCACAAGAGGTGAGCGGATGACGCGGTCCTTGCCAGACGCTCGCTGCACCAAACAAGTCACGCGGTCCTTGCCAGAGGCTCGCTGCACCAAAAAAGTCATGCAGTCCTTGCCAGACGCTGTTGCACCAAAAAAGTCACGCGGTCCTTGCCAGAGGCTCGCTGCACCAAAAAAATCACGCGGTCCTTGCCAGAGGCTGGCTGCACCAAAAAAGTTATGCAGTCCTTGCCAGACGCTGTTGCACCAAAAAAGTCACGAGGTCCTTGCCAGAGGCTCGCTGCACCCAAAAAATCACGCGGTCCTTGCCAGAGGCTGGCTGCACCAAAAAAGATATACAGTCCTTGCCAGACGCTGTTGCACCAAAAAAGTCACGAGGTCCTTGCCAGAGGCTCGCTGCACCAAAAAAGTCACGCGGTCCTTGCCAGAGGCTCGCTGCACCAAACAAGTCACGCGGTCCTTGCCAGAGGCTCGCTGCACCAAAAAAATCACGCGGTCCTTGCCAGAGGCTCGCTGCACCAAACAAGCTATTGTGCACAACACAGCAACTACAGGGTTGGAGAAGGCACTGGATAGCTCAAGAGCTTAGATGGGGCTCACTCGGCGAAGTTGCATCACTGTCATTGGTGCACTGGGGGGGCTTGGGCTTGATGGTCTACATCGTCTACGTTTTGTACATCCCGTTGATGCTGACAGCACTGCCTTTGCCCATTCATGTGAATCACTAAAGGTCGTCGAAAGGGCGCCAGGCTCTGCCCAACTTTTGTGCGTGCTACACTCCTCCCCAGTCTGGCTCTGCCGCGCCTGCTTAAAGGAGGCTGATTGCGTGCGCGCGCACGCGCGCGTGTGTGTGTGTGTGTGTGTGTGTGTGACACAGGGTGCACTCGCGCTTGCCAGTGTCAAATACGCACAATGCATGTGCGTGGAGCACAGGTTTGCTTACGAGATCATCTTGAAGGCGCATGCAGCGCTGAAGGCAGAGGAGTCATTGGTGGACATCCAGATCCCACAAGTGAGTGCCATAAGTGCCATGTGAGTGCCATAAAAGCCACGTCCCAAAAGTGAGTGCCATGAGTGCCATGTGAGTGCCATGAGTGCCATGTGTGTGCCATAAGTGCCATGTGAGTGCCATAAGTGCCATGTGAGTGCCATAAGTGCCATGTGAGTGCCATGTGGGTGCCATAAGTGCCATAAAAGCCACGTCCCACAAGTGAGTGCCATGAGTGCCACGTGAGTGCCATAAGTGCCACATGAATGCCATTAGTGCCACGTCCCACAAGTGAGTGCCATTAAAGCCACGTCCCACAAGTGAGTGCCATAAGTGCCATGAGTGCCATGAGCGCCATGAGTGCCATAAGTGCCATGAGTGCCATAAGTGTCATGAGTGAGTCCCACAAGTGAGTGCCATAGCATCTGGGTATGTGCCGTAAGGCAGCATGCTTTGTACTCAGCCGCACGCCTGCGAGGAAGCGCGGCAGTGCAGCGGTGCAGATGCGTGGACGGTCAAAGGCGCGCACGCCCCTGTGAAGTGCGCGCAGGGCGCACCTGCGCCAGCCACCAGAAAGTTGCTGCAGCACACAGCTGAGGGCCAGACGGAGTGCACAACACTGCAGGGACCCCACAGTGCACCGCGCGGCATACGAAGCACCACACAGTGCGCCGTGCGGCATGCGCGGCATACGAAGCACCACACAGTGCGCCGCGCGGCATGCGCGGCATACAAAGCACCACACAGTGCGCCGCGCGGCATGCGCGCCGTACAAAGCACCACGCAGTGCACCGCGCGGCATGCGCGCCGTACAAAGCACCCCACAGTGCGCCGCGCGGCATGTGCGCCGGACAGAGCACCACACAATGCGCCGCGCGGCATGCGCGCCGTACAAAGCACCACACAGTGCGCCGCGCGGCATGCGCGCTGTACAAAGCACCCCACAGTGCGCCGCGTGGCATGCGCGCCGTACAGAGCACCACACAGTGCGCCGCGCGGCATGCGCGCCGTACAAAGCACCACACAGTGCGCCGCGCGGCATGCGCGCCGTACGAAGCACCCCACAGTGCGCCGCGCTGCAGCCTGCCTCCCCCCCCCCCAAAAAATTTAGAAATAGAGACCGGCACCTCTGTGCGCGCGTGCCCGGCCTCCTCCGGCAGGATGGGCACATCACTGTGTGCGGGGACACGCACGGCCAGTACTACGACCTCCTCCACATCTGGGACCTGAACGGCCTGCCCTCCCCGGACAACCCCTACCTCTTCAATGGTGCGCCGCATGCCCGGGCATATGGCGGTGTGTGTGTGTGTGTGTGTGTGTGTGTGTGTGTGTGTGTGTGTGTGTGTGTGTGTGTGTGTGTGTGTGTGTG
>LFCJ01003230.1_pt1 | contig 11928 bp, 16 predicted proteins | sample 643141 | NCBI WGS metagenome assembly LFCJ01 (sample SAMN03766243, study PRJNA286221) | soda lake metagenome | biome: soda lake; feature: Kulunda steppe; material: water; isolation source: sample B1-Br-g2 brine of Lake Bitter-1 | place: Russia: Kulunda steppe | collected 2010-07 | reverse complement strand
TGTGATGCATGTGCATCTGTGTGAGCGTGTGTGAGTATTTGTGTTGTGTGTGTTTGTGCGTGTGTCTGTACACATGTACCCGGTATGTGCATGCACAAATGCACATGGTCACGTCCTTAGGAGCAACACCTCTTTCTAAGTTCTAATATAAAGATGCAACATCGTGAACAGACAATGGATCATTGACATGGAGAATTGGACGCATCATAATGCATACCTTCTGAAGCCATCGAGCAGAACCCGCTAAGTTACATAATTTCATAGCGTCATTTTCATAAATATAACATTTTCATTGTAAGGTTATAAGTCCAGCGTCGAGAATGAATGCTAGCTTCTTAACATATTGGCACGCTTGTTGTAACTCCTTGTTATAACTGTCTTCTTGGAACAAAACTTCAAGAATTAGATGTCTTGGCAAGGTTGACCAGGATTTAAAGAATTGAATTTGGTCAAGCAGAACTTACCTGCTCAATTGCTGGGCATTAGAAGAAGGCCTGATGGGAGGAGGGTGCTCAAAGGATGGGAGCTCTACAACTAGCAGTGTAATGGTGGGTTTACTGAGTTTTACATACGCAAACTTAGCCCACTTTCTTGTCTGCGCACAAACATGGAATTACGCTCACACAAAGATATGCGCTGAGGTGGCATGTTTTGCATAAATGCTCATTCAACCTAACTTCTTCAATCTATGTCCATCAGTAATGTCATGTCGGTCAGAACCGCTGCACGCTTCTATTCCATCACAGATAGAGCCGTCTGGCGTAAACCCTTGAATATCATCAGGACCATGGATATTAAAACTATAGTTAAGATCATGTATTACCAGATAATGTGGGTGTGCAGCCCAATACATAATTCGGTTGGATGTTTCTATCTCCTCATGCCCCTCCTTGTCCCTCAGGCCCCCGAAGACGACCTGAAGGGTTTCTCCTTTACTGCTCCACTCCAAGGAGCATGTGACATTCAAGGTATGTCATATAAAAGAGGTACAGGGGTCCTGTTTTGTTGGTGTCAGTATCAACAGCACACAGTATGACCATTTGCCTCACAGCATCCCCTTCATGGCTCGGCCAGCAGGAGGCAGGCAAAACTTTGAGTCAGGCACTCCACTGACAAGGAAGACGACTGAGACTTTACTGCTCGTTTGCTTTTGCCTGGTGCCCTTCTCCTGTGGCAGTTGCATCTGAAAGGGACTTGAAAACCTCCGCCTAACCAGGTGGTGGGCTGCTAGGTCTGTGATGTACTTGTGCCAGTAACATGTGGAAATTGCAAGGTATTAGGTGCTAAGATGACAGTATCTCATGATGAACTGATATGCTTTTCATCCCTCTTGGCTGATCATGATCAACGCAGATGAAGAGCCAATTCGCCTGGCTGCACAAGTGCCCATTCGTTTCACTCCCTACAAATCATTCCCTCGCCTACCTGGAGAAAACCCCTACAAGCGCCTGGTGCTCATGTCATCACGTGTGCATGAGTCCCTGAAGGTGTGGCCTGTGGAGGCAAAGGCAAGGCAGATCGCATTTTGCCTGACATGGGCTAGATCAAACATCTAGGGTACTAAGCTCAACAAAGATCTGCAACTTCTGAGGGTGGTAAGTAGCCCTTCAATTATATGAGTTGACTACAGGGCTTGCTTACCCTGTCGGCCTTAGCAGAAAGAGGTCTGCTTGCCTACCTGGAAAGGGAGAAGCGCGAGCTAAAAGCACTTGCAGTCATTGGATGTAGCCGGCCTTCTTGGAAGAGTTAGAGGAGATACGACAATTATCAAACAAAAATGTCAATAAAGAAGAAATGAGTTGATACCACCTGGGAGTGTTGTAGAACATGCAATTTACTGTGATGAATGTAAGTCGCTGGTAAGGACCTCGCTTATGTAACCAGATCACCCATGCACAACATCAGTTGCACCTTTAAGCTCAAGTCTCCATTCCACGACGCCTCCTGTGCAGGTTGCTGAGTGCGTGCTACAGGACGTGGCAGTTGTGGTGTATGATTGGAGGGTATTCACCCTGCAAGAGCTGCTGCGGTCTGTGAAGAAGGTCCTAGCCAACAGCAAAGTGCTGTCCATCGCTGTGGTGGCCCCCGGCAGTAAGCCAGGCTGTGTGGGTGCGTGTCCATGTCTCAAACAGGGTGCTTGCAGGCTCGGCTTCTGCTGGGTTTTGCGGGCCGGGTGTGTGCTGCCAAGAGGGGGTGCACGTGGGCACACACGCAAGGATTTGTGCTTTTTGTCTGTGCTGCCAAGATAGAGTGCGCGTGGGTGCACACGTAAGGATGTGCGCTTTTTGTCTGTGCTGCCAAGATTGGGTGCGCGTGGGCACGCACGCAAGGATGTGTGCTTTTGGTCTGTGCTGCCAAGATTGCGTGTCTGTGGGTGCACATGCAAAGATATGCGCTTACTGTCTGCTGCCAAGAATGAGTGCATGTTGGTACGCTCGCAAGGATGTGTGCTCTCTGTCTGTGCTGCCAAGATTGGGTGCGCGTGGGCGCGCACGCAAAGATGTGAGCTTATTGTCTCTGCTACCAAGAGGGAGTGCACGAGGGCACGCACGCAAGAACGTGTGCTTTTTATCTGTGCTGCCAAGAGGGTGCGCGTGGGCGCACACGCAAACATGTGTGCTTATTGTCTGTGCTGCCAAGAGGGAGTGCACGAGGGCACGCACGCAAGAACGTGTGCTTTTTATCTGTGCTGCCAAGAGAGGGTGCGCGTGGGCGCACACGCAAAGATGTGTGCTTACTGTCTGTGCTGCCAAGAGGGTGTGCAAGTGAGCACGCATGCAAGGATGTGTGCTTATTGTCTGTGCTGCCAAGAGGGAGTGCAAGTGGGTACGCACACAAAGACTTGAGCTAATTTTCTGAGCTGTCTCTGGACAATGCATTGAGCAAGCGCATGCATAGGTTTGCCAATCACCACAACTGACCACAAACAAGGCTCTCTCCGACTACCAAACAAGCCCCGCACAAGGCATCAAGTTGATGTCCACCAGCATATGCCCTCCACACCTCTCCTTGCTGTCCATGACTTGTGCAATGAAACGCGCAGGACTACTTGATGGCTGCGGCACAAGCGCAGCAAAGCTCGAGCCGCTGGTCAAGGCGCAGCAAGGTCTGTTTGGGCAGGGGCCTCGCTTGGTGCGCCGCCTTTTTTTCATCCCCGTACGCGTGCCTGACTAGGGAAACTTATTGGTGCATGGGAGAGCCTTTTCGTGTGGCCCCACATGTTCCTGCCCACGCACATCTCTCGTGCCCTGTCCCAACTCTGTGACTGCTGGTGCCAAGGTTAGCACGCGCATGCCTTGAGTGCCGTGCTGTGGCAACCATGCCAACAGGCAGCGAGCTGGGGCAACAGCTGGGCTCTCTCTCAATCATCAAAGCACATGTGCAGCTGCACTGTGTGCACGCACTGGCACCATGTGCTAGCAACCTCATGCCCTTGGCTGGGCTCTGCTCCCACAGCCTCAGCGGCAGCCCTTCCATGTGCAGCGCGCTGCGGGTAGTAGGCGCAGCCCCTTCACGGCAGGCGCCGTTGGACAACACGCGCCCACACTGCGCAGGTGCAGCTGCCCCGCCAACCGCTCCAAGCCACCCCCTCATGGCCAACGTCTCGGAGGTCGCGCAGTTCTGGCGCGCGCTCGCCAGCCTTGTGAGGGCGAACGAGAGGGGAGAGGGGAGACGGGTGGACCTGCTGGGATGCAGGCTGGAGGAGTCGCCCCAGGAAGCGGCGGCGCTGCTCAAGGTGGGGCACTAAGTACCTCTGGGAAGCGCGCCATATGGAATAAGTACATGCAAGCCCTCCGGTTCTGTCGCCTGTTGTGACACGTCCCTGATCAGTGCACGCCTGGCGCCTGCAGCGGCACGGCGAGGCACGAGCAAGCTTTTGCGCAGGCCCTGGGTCGATTTGGGCTGGAAGTTGCCACTGCCCCCCCACTCACATGTGCACTCACACCCTACCTCGTGCGTGTTGCTGCTTGCGCGCTTTGCAGGTCCTGATGCAGCTGACCACTGTGCCTTTTGCTGCCGCTGACAGTGCCCTGTCCAATTACCCGCTGTCATCCTACTGCGAGAATCATGTCACCAACAGGCTCAGCTTGAAAACGTCCTCGATAAAGGCCCTTGGACTCTACTTTGACAAGTGAGTTGCGCTTCTTCACGCTGGGCTCAATGTTTGGTGACGTCTCGAAACTGGACAGCATGGCAGCACATGTGCCTTACCCTTGCATCCAACAGGCCCCAAGCCTCCTATCTCGCCAGATCCACCAAGTGTATCAGCCACTTAGCTGTGATCATGTTCCTTGTCCTTTTCACAAGAAGAAAGTAAGCCGCTGGAGCATCCCGGCTTTGTCACTGCTGAAATGGAAGAGGGTGTGGGCAGATGCACGCAGAGTATGGAGGGGCGTGCTGCCCCTCCTATAGCACCATTCTCAGCTGGTGTGCTTCAGAATGACAAGGGTGCACTGACTGGGGGCCGTGATCTCACATGTGTTTCTCGGCACCCTTTAAGGCTGGGTCTCTTAAGCCGGCAAGCAGGAGACTCGCTTGCACGACCCTAAAAATTGCCATGCGGGGTTCTCAATGCCGCCCGCGTGGTGCGCATCGATAAGTTCTGACCTACGCATACGCCTGAGGCTGCAAGGAATAGCATTGTGGAATCTATATGTTGCTACGCTCGGCACACGTCTTTGCTTTGCTGGCCGTGTGTCTGCAGGGTGAAGCTGATGAGCATGATGCAGCCAGCAGAACACAGGAAAGGGGCACGCAGGGGGGCAGCTGCCACAAAAGTGCAGCCCGACAAGGACATCTTCATCCGGTTCTCGGAGCGGATCAGGAAGCTCAACGCGCCATTGCCCAGGATCTTCAGGAGGTAGCAAGCAGCAGTGACGGGCACAGTGCCTGTGCCCGTCTGTCAGGGTGAACCCAGCAGCCGTGCAAGCACCTTGGCCCTGCCTAATGGGTCCCTTTTGTTCCTGCCTGTGCCCGTCTGTCAGGATGAACCCAGGGAAAACAGCCGTGCAAGCACCTTGGCCCTGGCTAATGGGTCCCTTTTGTTCCTGCCTGTGCCCGTCTGCCAGGGTTTGCCCAGCAGTCGTGCGGGCACCTTGACCCCGCCCAATGGGTCCGTTATGCTCCCGTCTATGCCCATCCACTTGGCTGTGCCTAGCAGCTGTGTGCACACCTTGGCCCCGCCCAATGGGTCCCTTGCTTCTACCAGCACCTTGCAGAGGACGCAAGCCCTGAGAGCGAGCACCACCACACCTGCTACTGCCTGTGCCCCCCTTTTGCTGCAGGCTTTGTAAATGGTTCTCAGGAAGCTTCTGCTGCCTCCTCATGCCAATGAGCCCTGCCCAGCCACCAACGCGCCATCAAACGCTGCTCCCAAATTTGCTGCATGCATGCATGCATACATAAGCACATGCACACACACGCACGCACGCACGCACGCGCACACGTACACAAACGCAGGTTTGACACAGACAATTCGGGCTTCTTATCACTGGATGAAGTGGGCGACCTGGTGCGGACCGTGTGCCCTGATGCCCGGCCCGTGGACGTGGAGCACGTGGTTTCCATGCTCAACATTGAGGGCAACCAGGAGGTGTGGGGGCTGCCTTCAGGGTTGCACCGCCCAACTTCAGCCTATGTTGTGCTTGCCCGATGTCGGTTGTCCTCCTTTGTGCAGGTGGTCGTGCACCTTGCGCGCCCCCAATGTTGATTGCCCTCCTGTCTCCAAGACATTCAGTTTTCTGTCACAGCAAGCCGTTCTGCACGCTCTCCTTGAAAGCAGCGCTGCTGGCCTGGGGGAGCTGCAGGTCAGGGAGTGTGCAGAGCTGTGGTATGTGCCCAAGGCAGGGAGGAGCAGGCACGTCAGGAAAGGTGCCAGACGCGTTAGGTGCTGGAGAGTGCAAGAGAGGCAAGGGCACGGAAGTCTGCTGCAGGGATGTGCGGGAGAGCAGGGGGCGTGCAGTGCGCCATGTAGTGGCTTGCAAGCCAATTGGGACACCTGAAGCAACCAGGCTGGGAGTCAGGAGGTGCAGGAGGTGCAGCGGCATGGGATGCTGCGTCAGGATTCCACGTGGGATAAAAAGAGATGCAGGGGGTGCAGTGGCGCGGGGCACCTGAGGCAACCACAGGCTGGGAGCCACAAAAGCTGAGCTGTGCACCTCTGTGCTCAGTGGCTCACTTCTGCTGCTGCTGACAAAGTTCTTTGTTTGGATGCCCTTCGACAGCCTGCCTTGCCTTCAGAGCTTTATCCTCACCAGGTACATATGGGGATCTATCAGCAAATGGCTTCAAAGGAGCGAGTCACGCGCTGGCAGGGACGGGGGCCCAGGCACAGGTCCCTTGCCCCCGCAATCCTGCGCGCAGGTCAGCCTTGCAGAGTTTGAGGATGCGCTAAGAGAGGACTGTGACATAGAGAAGGCGGTGAGTGGGAAAGCGGAGGGTGGTGTGCTTATGGGGCGGGCGCAGCCAGCAGGGAATGCGGAGCCCCTGGTGTGAGGCAGCTTGCCGGGGGCTCGCAGGGTCAAGCAACCTGGAGAGGGTTGGGCACTGGCCTTTGGGGGGGGAAAGAAGGGCGCGCGCATCTGCATGCTCCGGTGTCAGGCTTTTGGCACTGTTTGCCAGGTCATGAAGACACAGTAGTAATGGCTGCTGCCTGCTGCCAGTAGATTGCAGTGGCCTGTGCCAACAGGCTAGGTTGCACGTGCCCAGTCTGGATGCCAACTGTGCGCGCAAGCAAACAGTTGGAGGCCATCAAGCCTGCCGCGTCTGCAGCTGCACAACATCTTGCCATGAGGCTGCCAAAAGGTAGCTGCGCCCCATCTCACCACGCCTCCTGCCTGCTGCTCCGCGCAGGTGTTGCAAGGCCGTGACGACACAGGCTTCATGCCTGCACTGTGCGCCTATCTGTGCAACAACGAGGCCATGTGCGTTGTGTGCCATGTTTTGTCTCATCCTGTCTCGCCTTTTATTTGCTATGTTTGTTAGTTTGTGTGTGCATGCATGCATGTAGCATGGACACATGGACGGGTGCGTTGGCAATGAGCGGCTGACTGGAGGGGCTGTCTGTCACAGGGCTTCTGTGCTGAGCCCGGTGGTCGTGCAGTATCTGTACAGCAAGCCAGCCAAGGATGTGAGAGCCATAGGCGCTCCGCTTCGAATTGTTGATGCCGAGATGGAGTGCTTTTGCAGTGCGATGGTGCAGCGCGGCCATCCACTGTGTGAGAGCCACATCGCAGCAAGGCCTGCGGTGGTGGCCCTTGCAAGAGGTGCAACGCAGCCAAACATGCCAGCGTACAGAGGTGGCCCTTGGCTGCACCTCCCTGTGCTCAAGCACACCCATGAACCTGAGGTCACATGTGATGGCCCGTGCCAAAAGCCTGGCCCAGCGTGAGGTTGCCAGTTGCTTGTGGTGGTGGGGGGGGGCTTCCTGGTGCGGCGCACGATGCAGAGCCCCACAGAGGAGGGTGCATCCCTCAGCTGACCCTCCCGGCGTGGAGGCATTGGCTGCGCAGAACGGAGCTGCTGCCACTGCTGCTGCTTGCTGCTGCTGCTGCAGTGCACAAGGGTGTGTCCCTCAGCTTGACCCTCCCAGCGTGGAAGCATTGGCTGCAGAAAACGGAGCTGCTGCCACTGCTGCTGCTGCTGCTGCTGCTGCTGCTGCTGTGCACGAGGGTGCAGCCACCCTGCAGCTGCGGCCGCACCTTTGACGTGGAAAGTGTGGAAGTGCTCGGGTGGCATTTTGATGGATATGCGAGCGCACATGGAAAGCACGTGTTCATGAGTGCTGCTGCCCTGTGTGTGCGGCCGCGCCCCTCAAGGTGCGGCTTTGCCCCTGCTGCCCTGTGCACGCAGTTTCAGGGAGTACTTCAGGAGCGCAGACGCGTCGGGCACGGGCACGCTCAACCACAAGGAGCTGTCTGTCATGGTGCATGGCATCGACGGGCTGGAGAAGGGCGAGCGGTGCGTGGGGTGGAGTGGCACTGGTGGGGTAGGGGGGTTGCGTTGCGTTGGTGGCACTGGAGAAGGGTTGCGTTGCGTTGATAGGGCTGAAGAAGGGTTGCACGGCGTTGGTGGGGCTGGAAATTGGTTGATTTGCATTGAGAGGGCTAAAGAAGGGTCGCACGGCGTTGGTGGGGCTGGAGACGGGTTGCATTGCAATGATGGGTTGCATGGCGTTGGTGGGACTGGAGACGGGGCAAGAAACGCGCAGGGTGGCGCTAGGTGGGCAGGGGGATTGCGTGGCATTTACAAGTTGCGGCAGGGTGCGCTGTGCAAGAGGTGTCACAGGCTGCGGTAGGCGGGTGGTGGGCTGGGGTGGGCTGGGGTGGAGTGGGCCCCAAAGGGCTCAGGCACCCTTGCTGGGGAGGGAGGGTGGGGGAGCAGGGGGGGAGCAGAGGCCCCGTGTGCGAGTAGTCTGCATGCTTGGAGGAGGACCCCAAAACCCACAGAGTGTGTGCGCATTCCGGTTGGTGGGGGAGGGCGGGCTGGATCCAGCAGCAGCGGCAGGCTGGGTGTACGTGTTGTGTGGAGGGCGGGGTGGGAGGTGGAGGAATGATGCATGGGATGATGCAGGATGAGACAGTGGCTACGTACGCTACGTGTCCAGGAACCAAATCGTACACTATGAGCGCAGGTACCAAACCGTAACCCAACAACAAGGAGTTGTGTGTGTTTTGCTCACATCATGGGGCAGGGTGGGGAAGAAAGCATGCAAGTGGGACGGCAGTGTTCGGGTGTGCAACGTTTGTGGTTATCCAATAAGGGTGTTCATTATTTCAGTTCGAGTCCAAAGGATCACCCTTAAACCCTTAAAAGAGCACATGGTGAAATGGGGGAGGTTATGTGCGAGCTGAAAATACCTTTGGGTGCTCCTGGTTGCGGCCCGTACCCCCCTCCTCAAACTATGGAACCACGCGCTGCTGCTAGCACGGCTCATGGTCCCCTTATGGGCCTGTGGCTACACTTCCTATGCCGGCAATGATTCCCTGTTCCTGATGCACTGCGCATGTCAAAGCGCATGTCATTCCGGAAGGCACCACCCGCACAACCTGGCTGGCGGTCCCTTGTTCCCTGCAATCTAACACCCAAACAACCCGCAGGTGATTTCAGGGCCACACACGCGAGCTGCAGCTTGAGCGAGATACCACTCACGCACACAACACCTGGCCCAAACTACTCCTGCTCACGGCCCCCCCCCTCTCTCCAGCACACACGTGTGCACATGCCCCGTACACCACGCAGTAAGCACCTCCTCAGCTTCTTCTACCAACTGGGCGGGGAGCTGGACTTTGACACAATGCTGGAGGCAGTGCGCAGCTACGGCGGCCAGCAGCTTTGGCCCAACAGGAAGCAGCCGCCACCGCCGCTGGGCCGGCCCCAACAGCCCGCCCTGCAGCGCCCTGCAGCGTATCACCGGCAGCCTCAGGCTCCCCTGAATCAGCCTGCTCCGCTGCCCCAGGCCCATGGCCAGCCGCTGGGCTGGCCAGTGCAGCTCCCACAGCAGCAGCCGCTGCTGCAGGTCCAGCAACACCTGCCAGGTCCCCCCCCCCCGCAGCCGGGCTCGCAGCAGCCACTCTCGGTGCAGCAGCTTGCAGCACAGCAGCTGCAGCAGCAGCCGGCCATGCAGGACCTGGAAACTGTTGCCTGTCAGCAGCGGCAGCAGCAGCAGCAGCAGCAACATCAGGCAGGTCAGGACCAGGCGCTCCCCCCCTCAGACCAGGCGGCGCGGTGGCAGGCCCAGCAGGCGCTGCTGCAGGCAGCCCCCGCCAGGCATGGGCTCTTGCAGCAGCAGGCGTCCCAGCCGCCTCTGCCAGAAGCCTTGCACGCGCCCCAGCCGCCTCTGCCAGAGGCCATGCACCCGCCCCAGCCGCCTCTGCCCACAGCCAGCGCGGGTAGCTTGCAGCTGCCCATGCAGCTGGACCCTGCTGCCCCTCTACAGCAAGGTGATCTGCTCAATGGGGATCCGCCTGCCCAGCCCCTGCCTCATGTTCACCAGAAGCCGCAGGGCTCGCCGCTGCAGCAAGAGGCAGAGCGGCCACACAAGCTGTCGCAGGGATTGAAGGGCCTGCTGCTCGGGAAGAAGGAGCAGCAGGAGGTGGGTAGGGACGTGCAGCAAGGGCTGAAGAGTCTATTTGGTGCATCACCCCCGGCCACCCACACAGGCGCACAGGAGGGGCAGCCATCTAGCTCGCAGCCCGCCCAGCCCGCACACCATCAGGGATTTCAGGAGGGGTTGAAGAGTTTGTTCAAGAAGTCCACCCCGCCTGTCTCTCCAGGCACGCAGGATGAGCAGCCGCCAAGCTGGCAACCTGCCCAGCCCCCTGCGCAGCAGGGGTTTCAGGAGGGGTTGAAGAGTTTGTTCAAGAAGTCCACCCCGCCTGTCTCTCCAGGCACGCAGGATGAGCAGCCGCCAAGCTCGCAACCCGCCCAGCCCCCAGCGCAGCAGGGATTTCAGGAGGGGTTGAAGAGTTTGTTCAAGAAGTCCACCCCGCCTGTCTCTCCAGGCACGCAGGAGGAGCAGCCGCCAAGCTCGCAACCCGCCCAAGCCCCAGCGCAGCAGGGGCTCCATGGAGGGCTGAAAAGCCTGTTCAGGAAGTCAACACCGCCCCCGGATGTGGGTCTGCAGGAGGGGGAGCCATCGAGCCTGCAGCCAGCCCAGCCAAACAAGCTCACCCAAGGGTTCAAGGGGCTTATGAACCTGGGCAAGAAAAAGCCTCCCACGGCGCAGCAGGAGGCAGATTAGATGGCATGCAGCCATGCCCGGCACAGCAATCAGGCCCTATCAGAGAATGGAGAGCTTGAGCAAGATGGCAGGGCAAGCTTGGCGATTCCTGCCATGCCCCTGTCTTGGTAGACAGCGCTTCAGTGTTTAACGCTTGTTTTTTGTGGTTCTTCACCTTGTCTACCTTCCGGGTGCCATTACGCTCAGCTGTAAGGCCTCTTTTAATCTGCTTAGGTTGGTCTCCGCGTGTTTCAAAGGAATGTGACCTCGTGCAGTGCAGGCCCCTGTCCAGTGACTGCTGTCACACATGCGCTGGAGCAAATCTCTCCCTTTCATTGCCAGAAATGGGCCCCCAAATGATCCTGCTTGGTTGGCTCATTCTTTTTAGCCTGAGACAGGGAGGGTGATTATCATAACTCATTGATCAAAAACACACTAAGTGCTGCAGCGTGTAAAGTGCTGATATGACTCATGCTTCGGAAGCAAGAAGTTTCAATTCGTCATCCATGGTGTAGGAAGCAAACATGCAATATTGCTGGCGGTGAATGTTGTGATATGTCTGACACCTTAAAGTCACGAGCGACCAAGATCAAAACAACTCAACTAATGATATGTACGGTTGACTGCCAGCCTACCAGTGGTATCTGGGCGGCTTGTTGGTTGGTTGGCTGCAGACCACAGCCAGTCAAAAAGTAGCACGAAGAGGAGGGAGAGGTTTCAAGGTTACGTTCCGCCAGCCTGGTCATTAGGCTGATTGTTTTAAAATTTGTTGCTGGCTTCGCCAGCCAGAAAATAGTCCATGATGTCTGGGATGAAATGGGATAGTTTCATGTTGTTGACACAGGAGGGAAAGGAGCTGGTAAGGAGGCATGTCCAAATAAATGCAAGAAAGGTTGAGGGGAAGCAAGCCACAAAATTTGCACTCAGCCTGAGGGCTAGAAGGCCACCCATGAAGAAACAACAAGTCCAGAGGAGCAATGCCTATAAGGTCTGCAAAACTTGCCAAGGGCACCTGACAAGCGCTAGGAGCCCCTTCAATTGATGACTGGCTCCAGACTGGCTCCGGATAGTCGAGCAGGCAGCGGGGCACCTGCGATGGAAAGTCGATTATCCACCCTCGAAACCTGTGGGTTCGGGGTTCGAACCTCTCTGGAGGCCACAACCGGCTAAGCTGCCCTTGTTCGGCGGATACAGCCTTGAAACCTTAC
>LFCJ01003226.1_pt1 | contig 11931 bp, 13 predicted proteins | sample 643141 | NCBI WGS metagenome assembly LFCJ01 (sample SAMN03766243, study PRJNA286221) | soda lake metagenome | biome: soda lake; feature: Kulunda steppe; material: water; isolation source: sample B1-Br-g2 brine of Lake Bitter-1 | place: Russia: Kulunda steppe | collected 2010-07 | reverse complement strand
CGGGGCTCGACACGTCCACGCCCCCACGCACGTCCCACACCCGCAGGTGCCCTGCAGAGTCCCCTGTCACAACATACTCATGAGCGCGGTCGCTGCAGATGCAGCCCACCTGCATGCGCAAGTGCATGCATGCATGCGTGCATGTGTGAGTGTGTGCATGATGGCTGTGTGCTCGTGCATGGACATGCAATTGCACACGCGCGTGTGTAGTTCTGTGATGCGCATGACTGTGTGACACTTGGGGCCTCTGCAGAATGAAGAGAGATGCATAACACGGGGGCGGGAGCGCATGGCACTTCGCAGCAGCATCGCGCAACAACAACAACAACATCAACAACAACAACAACAACAACAACAACAACAACAACAACAACAACAACAACAACAACAACACAGTTGCAGCACAGAATCTGCCTGCAGCGGCAGCAGGAACAGCATCAACATCAGAGGCAGCAGCAATAGCAGGGCACCTTGGACATGACGGGCCTAAAGGTGTCATGGCGTGCGGCATCTGCGGCAACAATGCCTTCACGCTGCATCCGCTGGAAAGCAGCATGGATGTGGTTGGGGTGGACGTCCAGGAAAAAGCCCATTGCATCCACAAGCTCCACTTGGGAGAAGGACTGCGGTTACAGCAGTCATCAAAGCAGTCACCGCAGTCATGACAAGATAAAAGCAGTGATGGCATGTGTGCAGGAGTTGGAAAATGCCTCAGCAAGTCATACCCAGGGCGTCCACGAGCGCTGCTTGCAAGGGGCCTTGCTAGGTCTCTACAGCATGCACAGTTGGAGTGCACATGATCAAGTGGGTTAGGCACATGCTCAAGTAGGTTGGGAAGATTTCAGTCCTTGCTGTGCTCTAAATCAAGGGTGTTTTTTCGGAAGGTTCAGAACACCAGGAGTGGGTTGAAAGCCACATGCTTGGCCATATGGCAGGAGTATTGGGAAGGAGAGCACGCGGAGGGGGGCGCCTGGTTCTGATTCATTTGAGATACCGTAGAGGTTCCAATGACACCATGTTGAGATATGGACTGGATTAAGCTTACCTGGAAGCACCTGAGCACATAGTTTTTGACAGCTGTGTATTGTTCTTCTGACATTGGATTAAGTGCCTGCGCAAGCAGTAATGTGTGTGTATGTAGGTTGAGGTGTGAGTGTGAGTGAATGTGTACTGCGTGAGTGTATGGGCATATTACCTGCCTAAAAGGTTTCATTGAATGTCAGCAAGAACTTACTTTATCATAGCTTATCACAAACATTGATTTCAAGCCGCATGAGGTCAAAGCATTCTCTGCGTATCGTGTAGACTTCCCCATTGAAGAATGTTACTCCAAGGTCGTGAGCACGCCTTTGGCACAAAGGTCACTTGAATCCAAAGCCAACAGGACCATGACGGCGCAATCATCAAGCCAAAATGCAAGACAAAGAAAAGAATGGGTGAACCTTCTTGCAAGGGCAGAGCTTAAAATTCTTCTTTTTGGTCTCTTCATTGCCACAGATTAAAATCAATTTGATATCCTCAAAGAAGCAAGCCTGCCAACCTGAGATAAAGGTGGGTCTCACAGACAATACAACTAGCTTGTAGCTGCCTGCGCCAGAAATTGACGCAGAGAACCATAGCCTGCTTTGCTTTCTCCTGATGTTGTACACAATTTGTTTTTGCAGGGCAAAATATATCAAAATTTTATTTCAAGTCTAGGATTTGCAAATCTGCGTAAGCTTTGTGTTCTGGATCAGAGCTTTGGACATCTTTTCTTGGACTTACCCCTGCATTGCTGGCCCGCTCTTGCATGACAGGCTCAGGCATTGTGATGTCAGTATCCTAAATGAATCATGCCGTATTAGAAAATTCAGGAGATGGAGCATGCATCAGGTTCAGGTATTTGAGAGTAAAATGCTTTGAGAATGTAAACAGCATGTCATAGTAACACATATACATATCGCAAACCTCAGAGTAATACATCGCAAACCGTCTGTGAGGTATCTGTAAGACCATCATGAACCTTAACCCACTGGCAGATTCTAAGCAAATGAGCTGGCTCAGATGGGCAACCCAGGTGCAACACTCAGGCGGGACTTCTACTTTCCCCTGCCCCAAAGTTGTGTTCTTCTCATGCCAGGCTTTCAAGTGTGGCGTTACACAGGTCTAACGCAGGCATTTGAGCGAAGACCTTTGGCACTGGCAAGGCATTTAATTACCTGGAAATAGCAGGAAAGCTCACGCTTACTCAATAAATAAAACACAGGACTCACACGCTACCCAATTAAAACTGCATCAGAAATACATGCTATATGCTGTGCATCTTTGTCCTCTAGTCTGTGATACGTGCTACTCAAATTCATGCTCAAATGCCTGGATGCTCTGGCTGGCAGACCAGCTTTATTGCTCACATATGTGACGCATGCCAACGCAATTGCACCTGCTGCCCATGGGCCTTGGAATTTCCATCGTCCTCCTGCATGGCCGACGAGGGCTGCTGCTGCGCTGATGCAACCATTTCTGGCTCTGCCACATCTTCGCCCCCTTCATCCTCCTCACAGCAGTCCTGTACAAAACATGGGATGCAATATCATTGCTCGACAATAACGCTTGGTTGCAGTTGCAGCATCACCCCCGGCAGCAGAAGAGCCCATGAACAAGGACAAGTAAGTGTTGGACACGGATGCTTGTGACCTGTGAGCTTTGGACTTGCTCTAGACCCATAAATGGCAATTATTAAATCCTGTGACGGCCAAAACTTCAGCTCTGACGCACACTATGGAAACTTACCAGGGTAGACTTAATCTTCATGGTAACATTGTGGTGATTGGTGCCGACACCTCCCACTGTCCTGCAGATGTACGCGCAAATGAAATCTGCTAGAACCAGATATTCTAAAAGATTTGTAGGCAGTTACAAGACTCTTTACATCAATTAAGAGGCATGTATTGTATAGCAGGTTTGTGAAACTTATTTTCTCATTGGCATAAGAGCATTATTCATACTAAGCTGGTTATGCCATGAGCTGCACATGATTTTGTCAGATCTTGATGACAAAGGACAACAACAGGCTGTATGGGTTACATGCGGATCACATGGCACAAATATCCTTGCACAGTTGGCAATGCCTTGCTGAGTTGACTGCAGCTGCAGCAATGGCATTCTGGCGCATTTAACATACATGGAGAAGGGCTTGCGGGAAAAGTGGCCAATGCCCTGGTCCTCGGGTAAGGATACAAAGTAGGGGGGGTCGTAGGTCTCTGGCGTGTTGTCATGGTACATTAACTTCATGAACAGAAAGCGCTACGTACAGTGCAGCAAAGGTGTAGGTAGTATTGTCGCTATGAAAAACCTGCATGAGCCTAGCTTATTCCCTTGTATAAAACTCTAAAGGCCCTTGCAATAGTAATTGCCAAACAAATCTGCTCTGCTCATACCTACAAAGTATAGACTTACCTCTAGAGGAACTCGGTCTAGTGTCTGACAGATTTGAACAAGCATGCGCATCAGGCGCGTAACCTGGTACTTGACGACATCAATGTCAGCCTATGTTGCAGTTATAGAAGTTGTTTTTATGACTCCATGGACTAGCTAAGAAAAAAATGAGTGTAAAAACTTGGCAGCAGCAATGAGCAATCAATGGTAGAACGCTGCATCCAGGAATTTCAGCATTGCTTAACCGGACTGCAGCAACAGCAGGACGCATGGTTTGTTGTCCTCCTGCAAAGAAATAACGTTTGCAATGTGATCCAGAGTCACAGGGCAGGACCTATGAACAAGTCAGTACCTTGTGGGCATCTGCAGTGTTCAGGGCGCCCTTTGTGCCTGCTTTGGTCTTCTGCTGCACATCCATGCTCACTTTGCCATCACCATAGGAGAAGTTGAAGATGTACTCCTGCACGCTCACGCATGGATATATTGGCAGCGTCTAGCATCTAGCATCTAGGAAAACAATAAGTTTGTAACGTTCATGTGCAATGATTATTGCAGGCACGCCTGTTGAAGTGCCAATAACAAAGTCCACCCAGCCATACCTCCAGCAGATTGGTGCCCCCAGGGTCCGTGGCCACCCCAAAAAAGAGAGTTTTGAGGTAGCGTTTGCGAATGGCGTCATACACGCCTGTCAAGAAAAAAGGCAAAACATCAACACCCGCTTTCCGCCAAAGGTAGCATTCCTGACAGGTAGGTAACAGCATGCATAGAAGAGGGAGCGGACCCATGATAATGTATTGTGTCGCCCCCGAGAGGCTCACACCATATGAATCTACAAGTATGGGAGGTCAGTGCTGGCTTGGCTTGAGACAGGTTAAAAGCAGAGTGGGTGCTAAAAAGAAGATGACAGGCCTGTTGTAAGACCTGCTTAGGAGCTCCTTGATCATTGTCAACCTCCTTGCTAGCGTGCAAAACAATCCTTTTCCACGCGCACCTTCCTCAACCCAGTCAATCAAGCGCCTGGACTCCTCGCTGAAAGGCTGCAGCATCTTGATGTTCATGCCTTTGCATAGAAGGAGCAAGATGCACGCCAATCTTGGGTCCTCTCAGATTGTATAGGCAGTTTGGTATAAAGCATGGACACACATGTTTGCCCCATAAAGCAGACGCCTCCAAGTTATGCTCAAGTTACAACTATACAAGTTGCAATCCAGGATCATGATGCATCAAAACCCTCATGCAAGGAACCCCGTCTCAGGACTGGGCTTATACATAAAAAGATCAATGCAATATCTCGCTTCTAGATCTATTTCATCACCGATCAGGGGACAGCGATACAAGTTAAGTACTATGGCTTGATCATGCATAGCTTTTCACAGGTAGATAGTGCAGAAGCTACAGGTCCAAGTACTGGGCGCATGGTCTAATGAGAGTCTGTCAGGAAACTGGATGCCTCCTACCATCCAAGTTCTTCATGTCCACGCCCTTGAAATACTCATCCGGAAATAAACCGCGCAGGTAGCTGATGTGGAAGACCGACTAGATGTGCATGACAGAGTAGTCAAGGCTTAGTTTACGCACATCCTTGTAAGATCACTTGAGAGTTTCTGGCTTCTTGCTCAAATGTATCATTAATGCTGAAGTTACAGTGCCTCGCACTCGCATAAATGATCAATATTGTGCGCTGCACAAGCATGAACTCAGGATCCCTGGATCCCTGAGCCAGTGAGACAAATGTATAAAACATGCAAAATTGATACAATTTAGGAAAAGGCCAATGGATACCAGTCTGACAACAGCTACTTAGTATTGGGGATTGAACATGCTCCCAAGCGCACATTAAATGGTGCCCAAGTTCAAACTTTATCGCGACACCCCGCCAGGTATAGATCTATAGGGTTGGGTGTTCGTACTATGTGCAAAAAGCTTTGATCTTAGTAAGTGCTTTGCAAGGATTAACAGATGGTGTCAAATCCAGAATACCAGGCAAACGGATGGCAAGCAAAGTTTGAATTCAGCTAGCTCACCACGCGCAGCAGGCAGCGGACCTGCAAACAAGCCAGGCCAATGGTCTCGGGTCAAATATATGGTTTGATATGATTTAAAGCTCCTTCTAAAGTTCAGCTTTGGGGTAAACAGGGAAGAGGGACAAGATCTGTCCCAGCTGTCGCCAGCTGAGAAGCTGCTACGAAGCAGCCGGTACCAGGTAGGTATCTTGACCGCCCTTCCAATGAAAAAATACTTACCAACTCCAAAGAATCCGTGTGAGAGATAGTGTGCTGTTGCTGGGCCTGGGCTTGGGCCTGGGCTGGAGCCTGGCGAAGGGTAAGAGGAACAAGTAGTGCGTCAACAAACAGACCAGTGGCTCACACGGCAAGCAATCCTCTGGAAAATTGGAGACATTGCATCGGAAGGAAGTAAATGCATGTCTGTATATGTCTGCTGCGCTGCCGGAGCGATGCCGCCGTACTCAGCTGTCTCTGGCGCACAAGTGGCCATGCCAGATGCGCTCCAGAAAGATGCAAGCACCAAAACATTAACTTCTCACCATGATCTATCGAGGCACTCGGCCCGCTCTCTTGCTCACTTTAATGCAATTGTAGGAAGGACACCGCGTTTCGATGATTGCTTAGTTCTCCTACTTTTAGATTATAAACAATGTTAAGAACGAGTCACATCGGCCTATCACATCTTTTAATTGATCCTCTGTGCAACAACATCAGGGTGCTGTCAAATTGACATTTGAGCTTTAAATTCAACAAGCTCATAATTTTGCAACATGGCATCTGCCCTGCTTCCCACTGTGAACTTTGCCACCTGTGTGAGCCCTGCTGCTACAAGGGCTGTGTGCAACCCTAGGCTACATAGGAACAAGAATTTTGCTCCCTACCTGAAGTCTGCTCGTTTGGCAACATCCTCATCGAGTCTCCAGGCTGCTTCTGTCTGTACACGCAGTAAGCGGACCTTGCTAGGCATGTCCTAGCCTGGCATGCTATTTTCCTGTCTGCTTTTAGCGCGGGTCTGCTTAGGCATAGTGTTGAAGCCTCAAAGCTTAAAATTTTGTCTCATTCACCTTAACCTCTGTTTGCTAGGTGTCGCTGGTGAGCGTACCGCAGCAGCATCGGCTGTTCAACCAACTGAGTGGCTCCAGAAGGTCATTGAGCTACCTCCCTATGACCGGTATATGCTCTATACAAGCAACTTGCAGGATTGCTACATTGCAGGTGCATACGTAAATGTATACACATGCAAACGCGCACAGGGAACACACGCACTCAAAAAGCACATGCACACCGGAACAGTGGCATGCTTCCGGACTCATCATTATTGGTTATGTATTGTTCTCTGCAGAGGCTGTCACCTCATAACCCGCAACATCTACAATGCCTTGCCTGAGCTCAGCGAGTTTGAGGTGGTGAGTGATCTCATATGGCAGAGGCTGACAATGGCAGTGCAAGACAGCAAGGACTGCCTCTATAACGTGTCACAAAAGTTATGTACATGTACCCTGTTTCTTTATTCCCCTACCCTGCCTTGTTTATGATGTTATGTGTTATGAAGAGGGGAGTGCGGCACAGGAGGGCTAGGTCCCCTGCACCTGTTGGTTACAGACCGTAAATCCTCCCTAAGAGCGCATACAACTTGTCCCACACGGGGCATTGGTACAAAACCTCTTCTTCTTGCTAGAAACGAGCATTCTTTAGGAATGTGCATTCCTTGAAGTAGGCCACGACAGGCCCAGTGGGCATGACCATAGCTTCACCTGCTCTCTGCACACATCAACCTTTGTACGTAATCTTGTTCTATATCTCCTGTTGTCCTTGCAGGGCATGGCCAACCTGTTCATCATGCACACAAGCGCAGCCCTCACTATCAATGAGAATGCTTCCCCTGACGTGCCCTTGGATCTGAGTGTGAGTTTGGTACAGTTTGACATAATGGCCTGCTTTTTTCTTCGAGCTTGAGTCCTCCTTGGGTTGCTCTCCACTTCCCATCTTTGTATACTTGTAACTTACCTGCACAATCCATCCTTGTCCGGCTTATTTGCATTTTTTGTCCTATGGTTGCCGTGAAAGTGTGAAGGAGAGACATCTGTGCTTGGCCGCCTTCTTTTGTAAATAGGCTCCTAAAAGGAAGCTGTCAGATCTGGCATGCCCCTCCTGATCACAGGGCTTGCTTGAGATGTCTGTGTGCAGCAAAGCTGTTGAGGCATATATTTAAAGTCTATGCCCAGTCCACACAGTGGACTCGTTGAAGCATCCGTGTATGAACTGCACCCTTTCTTCTGTCCAGGACTCTTTGGATCGTATTGTACCAGAGCGCGCGCCTTACCGCCACACAGATGAGGGGCCTGATGACATGCCTGTGAGTGAGTGAGAGGGCGCAAGTTTGTTTGCATTCTGCGCAGCAGGGAGTGTTTTGATTTGGGAGGAGAGGGGATTGTCCTTGGTGCACATGGGCTGGGTTTGTGGTTGAAGGCGGTGTATGGGTCATTCATGGCCCAACAACGATTGCACACAGCATGAGCTCTGAGCTTATGCACAATGAGTCGTTGTGAACTGATTTTGATTTTGGAGTCCGCCAAGGGAAAGGCAGCAAAGCTGGATGGGTACAGGAGTGCTGCGCCTGTGTTGCATTGCCGAGTGCAGTGGCCAGAACCCGGACTTGCTCTGAGGGGTGGGCACTCCCCTGCTTTTTGTCCTTGTCCTTGTATCACAGGCGCACGTGAAGAGCACCATCACTGGCGCCTCTTTGTCAGTGCCGATCTCCCATGGCCGCTTTGGCCTGGGCACTTGGCAGGGCTTGTGCCTGATGGAATTCAGGTGGGCCCGCTGCTGTCTGGCACGCAGTGCTGTGCTACTTGCCCAAGGCTTTTTTTTGTCCCAGATGTAGGGATGGGATGCCCTTTATGAGTTTGACACGCACATGTGCTTATGACAGTGAGTGTTATACGCTACGATTTGCAGGGCTGGGTCATGCGTCCATTTGCCCAGACCAACGTGTGTATGATATGGATGATGCGCATAATGTCAATTGGTATGTGTTTAAGGTCACATACGGGGTATATAAATGGTCATAATGGAGGGTAGAGTTGGGGGGGTTAGGGGGAGCCTGTGGGCCCTTAACTGCCCCCTTGCCTCCTGTTGCCACCCCAATGCATTCTGGCATGTACATATACTCAGTGCCAAAAAAGGGAAGGAGCGGGTTCATGCCAAGAGCATCGAGCTGAAAGACAAGTTGCACCAGCGCAAGTACTGCAAGCATTTCATTGTAGCTGCACCAGGAAGCACTTCCTGTACATTTATTCAGCTTGTGGGGAGGTTAAGTGCACGGTGGATGGAGTGGTCCTGCAGCCTGTCCTGGATGAGACGACGGCCTGTCGATGCACAGAGCAAGGCAGCAGCAGCAGCACAGCGCCAGCTCGACAGAAGTACAGCAGCAACTGCGAGCAACACCTCGCCACCACTTAGGAGTGCAGGGGATTTCTCCGCTGAGCAAGGCTTTACAGGACACAGGGAAACGCCCGGGGAGGGGAAGGGGGTCGCACTGGACGCACTGGGGTTTTTCATTGCGCAGATTTTAGGTAAATTAAGCAACGCGTTGAATGCTGTAAGATTCACCTGACCCCATCCTGACAATTTAAATGCCCAGGCATTTGCCTTAATATAAAATAAATAAATACCTTAAAATAATAATACTTATTTATTTTAATAATAATTTAATAATAATTATTATTATTTATTTTAATAATAATTTAACTTCAAATACCTTCACCAGGCTCTTAATGAGGAAGTAGCTGTGAGGGCTGGTGTCATTGGAAGGTTGTTCATTTGTGAAGTACTTCAAAGATCTTCTTTTCGGGTGTCGTGTCCTGGTGCACAAGAGTGGCATACACAAGCTAGTCTCAACTTTTGCTTGCCATCCATAGTTGATCTGCGGTCAAGTTCCAGCTTGTTAAGGGAAGGCTTTAGTAGCATCAATGACAAAACCTGGACAAAGGTTTGCAATGCAAGTTTATCATTTGCATACAACAATGCAGCAATTCCTGTTGTATTTCACACATTTTGTGAAGGACAAAGATCAATAGTAGGATTGGCATTGTGTTCATCTTGGTTCTTCTAGCTGAGCGACAATTCTCTCTTACAACTGGCAAGCCCTGAGCATTTTGTCTGCTTATCGCCTTGCAGGAACTATGGTGGCCCGAGAAGGATCATGATCACCATTCAAGGCCAGAAGCGGGCAGACGGTCGCAAGTACCCTAACAGCAGCTGGCGCTAAAGGGATATCTAAACTGCAGACGTTATGAAGTTATGTGCACCTTCGGGTTTAAGATGCTTGCCTCACTGCTGTACCAGTAATATGCATTTCTGTCCTATGTTAGAGCATGCAAGTAATAAGAAATTTGCTTATTTGAGATGCTGAGTAGAAAGGGTAGGAATTCTGCCTGAGACCAGTCCCTGCTGGGTACTACCCACATAGTATGTTCATTTAACTTTGCATTGAAGATTTGTTAAGGCCTTGGGCAATTGCTGTTTTCACTTTCAAGTTTCAAATTTTTAGCTTTCCATAGGTCAATGAAGCCATGTGTATTATTTGAAGTGTGGCAGGGCAGACAAATTCTACAGAAACCAGGCAACCATCAGCATGAGCCAGAGAAAGGTCCATTTTCACTGCTAACAGCCAATCATGTGCCCACTGCAAATGATGATTGAACAAAGGTACAAATCTGTCTACAAATTTCTTTCTATTTTTAATTAGAAAGGTAAGGGTTGCTCGAATCCTGTTCAAGTTGGCTATAATTAACTCGAAGTCAAAGCTAACTTTGCTTCGGTCAAGGGAGGGTGTCGGCACATAAATGCACGGGAGTGTATGAATTGTTTTAACATTAACAATTCACTCTGTAACTTACAAAGATCATAAATACAAGTAGGAGGTTGAAAAACACCAAGGAAAGAACATATGGCACTTTTCAGAACCCTCCCGACCCCCTCTAATCGTTTGATGGTGGAGGTTTGCCTGGTGCTTGCACCAAACGTAAACTTCTTCCTTAATTCACACAAGCAGGGGTTACCTTGTGAGCTTAGTCTCTTCTTTTCTTACAGAGCTTGAAGTGTAGCATGTGTGCGTGCTTTCTGTGCTGTTTAATTAGAAGAGCTGAGCTGTTTTCTGGTACTCCGTGGATAGGCAACAAGCAATGTCTGTGACTATGTGAGTACACTTTGCCCTGAGTGCAGATGGTATGCCGCTGGCAATAAGTTTCGCTCTGTTTATTATTGCTCATTGCAACTCCACTAGAGTTGAATTAAGAAGCAGTTTAGAAAAGTGATAACGCAGGCAGTAAGAAACACTCCCTGCATCAATCAGGGAAAAGGGAGCACCTAGGGCCTAGGCACACGGGCTGTAAACCCCCTTTCGCCAGTAAAGCAAGGCAAAAGAAGTCAATGGGGATCAGGAGGGTGACTGGCGTGCCCTACTCCCGTCCTTGATGATGAGAGGTGGCTTCAGATTTCTCAAGAGAACGTCTGATCCTGGCGAAAATTGTAAGTATACTGAAACAAATGAGCGTTAATTCAGTTAAAGTTTGCAAGCATAAAGCTTCAAAGCAAGCTAGCACCAAGGCTTGGTAGCTTCAAGCTACCAAGAAATTCTTAAAGGGTGAAGACCCAGGTTCTCGAGAGGCTCCATACTGTAGTGTCTGTAAATGGTTCCTCCTGCCAGCCTGCCAGCAGTGCCGCAGGAGGCGCAGCGCCTAGAAAGATAGTGCGGATAACTTTGGCTGCAGCTTGACAGACGTGTTGATGAAGCACGTTGTGCAGTTGGTTGGCTGCTTGAGCTGGCTCCTGGGTCTGGTACCTTTCCAACATTGGGTATAAAGACTGCTGCTCCAATGAAAGTTTGGCAACAACCATAACTTACTTACTGGTCTTTAGTACTAAGAGGGCCTCTCTAGGCTCCTGTTTTGTACCTACAGATGTGGGCAGTGCTGACAAGCATCGTATGCAAAGTCTTCAAATACCTGTGACTGCAGAATCCAGATTTCCTTAGGCTTGATTTCTTGCTAAAAACCACAATTGAAGAGACAGACTCACTTCTCGCCCTGACACCATTTTAGTGACTCCAAAGAAAACATGCAATTTCAAACTCATCCCAATGATCAAGGCCTTACTTTAAGGAGTGGAAGGAGGGTGGTTTTGGGTGGGGGGCAGGGTTCTTTAGCGGCAGCCGTCGTAGCTGGGGGCAGACCCCCAACACCAGCCACAATTTACCAGCCCAGACAGACTCGCCCTTAGCCTCCCTTGGCATCATCGTACCGCCCATCTCATTGAGATCAAGTACTGTGAAAGCACTCGCCCTGAGCAGCAGCTCCAAGCTGACCATGCGTCGGAAATGTTTGGCCCATTGAAATGCAGTTGAATCAACATGGGCTGACATATGCTTTTCGGTTGATTCAACTGCGGTTGATTGGACGGTTGAATCAACCGTGAATCAACTACAGTTGAATCAACTGGGTTATCAACT
>LFCJ01003224.1_pt1 | contig 11932 bp, 9 predicted proteins | sample 643141 | NCBI WGS metagenome assembly LFCJ01 (sample SAMN03766243, study PRJNA286221) | soda lake metagenome | biome: soda lake; feature: Kulunda steppe; material: water; isolation source: sample B1-Br-g2 brine of Lake Bitter-1 | place: Russia: Kulunda steppe | collected 2010-07 | reverse complement strand
TGTCCCAGAAGACGGTGACGACGAGCGGGCAGTCCTCACCGCTCCCGCCGTCGGTCTCCGTCGGCGTCCCGAACTGCCCCTCGAGGGTCGATCGGGGCTGTTGGCACTCGAGACCGGGGTCGGCGATTTCCTCGGCGACCCGTCGGGCGACCAGGCCCATCGCGCCACTGGATTGGCCCACGAGGATACCCTCCTCGCGGGCGAGGCGGCGACACTCGTCTTCGGCGTCTTCGACCCGGACCGTCTCGACGCGGTCGATCAGGTCGGTATCGAGGTTCTCGCTGACGAAACCCGGCCCCATCCCCTGGAAGTCGTCGTCGCCGGACTCCCCCGTCGAGAGCACGGCGTTTCGGGCGGGTTCGACGGCGACGATCTCGACGTCGGGGAACTCCTCGCGGAGCCGTCGGCCGGTCCCGGAGAGCGTCCCGCCGGTCCCCACGCCGGCGACGAAGGCGTCGACCTCCCGATCGCCCACCTGCTCGACGATCTCCTCGCCGGTCGTCCGGTAGTGTGCCTCGGGGTTGGCGGGGTTCTCGAACTGGCCCAGTTGTACCGCACCCTCGGCCTCGAGTTCGTCCGCCCGCTTTCGGGCCTCGTCCATCTCGCCGCCGACGAGCTCTAACTCCGCGCCGTAGGCGGCCATGATCCGGCGACGCTCTTTCGATTTCGAGGCGGGCATGACGATCGTCAGGTCGTACCCGCGGGCGGCCGCGACGAGCGCGAGGCCGATACCGGTGTTCCCGCTCGTGGGCTCGACGAGCCAGTCGCCGGGTTCGATGAGCCCCTCCCGTTCCGCCGCCAGAACCATCGCCAGGGCCGGGCGGTCTTTCGCCGAGCCGGCGGGGTTGAACGACTCTACTTTGGCAGCAACGGTCGACCCCTCCGGGGAGTCGACCCGAACCAGCGGCGAACCGACGGTGTCCAGGATACTGGCTTTCATCGGCTCCCAGTAGCGAGCGGAGACGTAAACCCATACTGGACACAGGCAGGTCGTGCCGACGTCTACGACTCTGTCGCCGCGGTATTGCGAGCGGGGCCGTTAAGCCCCTCCCCACACAAACCGCCCCTATGAGTCTCGAAACGATGCGCCCGAACCCGACCTGGGATGCGCCGTCTTACGAGGACACCGTCGACGTCCTCACAGCCCACAGCGAGGAGCTCACGTACACCATCTGGGCAGGGGACTGGTGTAAGGACTGTCGTGCACTCTTGCCCGATTTCGGTGCAGCACTCGAGGCCGCGGGCGTTCCCGACGACCGAATCGACGAGATCGCCGTCGACCACGAAAAGCAAGGGCGAGGGGTCGAGGAGTACGACGTCGAGTACATTCCGACGATCGTCGTGGAACGTGACGGTGAGGAAATTACCCGCTTCGTCGAGGACGAGAACCTCCCGCCGGCGATCTACCTGGCCGAGGAACTCGCGGACGCCCTCGAGGCGGACTGATCACTCGAGTTCGACGCTCTCGAAGCGAACACCACCAGTCTCGCTCCCGGTCACCGTGACGGTCGGTTGCGTACTGTCCTCCGACAGTATAACCGCCCAAAGTACTGCCTCGAGACGGGGGACCGCCCGGTGGTCGGGGAAGCTGAAACACCCGTTTTAGCTAGCTGAACACACTTGTCGATCGAACGGGAACGGTGGGACATGCACCGCCGCTCGGTCCTCGCGACCGCGCCGATCGTCGTCGCGAGCACGGCCTGTACCGCCACGATCGCGGCCCGGGACGACGACTCCGGCCACGAAGCAGTTCCCGGCGAAAACGACGTCGACCTCGGGACGGAGATCGAAGAGGACGACGACCACGTCGAGTACCTCGGGGACGACGAGGTCAGGTTCGTGGAAGGATGGCGGGCGGCGGACCCGGACGACGGGGACGAGGAGCCACCCGAACGCGAACCCGTCTACACGACGACCGACTGGGAGGAGTGGGGCAGACTCCGGACCCGTCCCGCGGCGGCGGAGGTCGCGGCCGACCACCTCGTCGACGAACTCGGGATCGACGACGACCGCGTCGGGAGTGGCATCTCCTCGCGGGTCACCGGTGTGGACAGCGCCGCGGTCGTCACCGTGCTTGCGGAAGGCGGGGGTCCGGGGATCGACGAGATCGCCGCCGTCACGCCGGCGACGGTCGATGTGACCTACGTCCTCGACGGTCGGGAGTTCGAACACGAGGAGGCCGTGTTCGTTCGGCTCAGGGCTGTCGAGGAGGGGACGGTCGACGACGAGTCCGACTCAGAGGAGGGGTCGGAAGCCGACGGCGACGACGCACCCGAGCAGCCACAGGACGGAGACGACCCGGCCGGTACCGACAGCAGTGACGACTCGACACAACCGGGGGAAGACGACGATTCCGTCCCGGGCTTTGGCCCCGTCGCGGCCGTCGGCGGGATCCTCACGGCCCTGGTCGCCCGCCGGCTCCGGGGGGAATCCGGGGGCTGATCTGCCCGACAGTGGCCATCAGGGCCACCCGTCGTCCGTCTCGAGGGCGTCACCGCCGGTGGACTCACGGACCCACTCGAGGGCCTCTTCGACGTCGCCCGTCGGCGGCGAACAGGTCCGATCCCGACAGACGTACAACGTGGGCTCGCCGTCTCCGGCCTCGCGGCCGGCCCAGATCGGCGGGGCCTCCTCGAGGTCCAACTTATCGAGCCACGTCCGGAGCCCCTCGTCGGTGGGCGGCCGGCGGGCGAGCAGCCGGTCGGGCAGGTACTCCCCCGAGAACCCATCACGCCACGCATCCGGAACCTCCTCGGCGGCGACCGTCACCTCGAGGGCACCGGTCTCGAGGCGGTCGGCGGCCAGCGCGAGGGTGACGTGGGAGAGCGTGTTCGACTCGATCCGGTTGGCGTGGGTCTCGAGGACGGTCTCGGCGATCGCCACGAAATCCTCGGCGGCGAAGGGGTCGAGTGCAAGAAGGGTCTCGACGGCCACGCCCGTGGCCGAGGGGGTCGAGCTGTCGGTTAGCTCCTGTGGCCGGGTGAGGAGTGACTCGCCGCTCTCGGGGGTAAAATAGAGCGTTCCCTGACTCTCGTCGAAAAACTCCGCCTCGATCGTCCGGGCGAGGTCGAGCGCGAACGCGAGGTGGTCGACGTCGCCCGTCGCCTCGTAACAGCCCAGTGCGCCACGGGCGAGGAAGGCGTAGTCCTCGAGGTAGCCCGAGACGGCGACGTCCCCACCGTGAGACCCCGTCTCACGAGCCTCCGAGCGTGGCTCGGAGACGTCTTTGTACCGTCGGGAAAGCCGCCCCGAATCGGCGTCCCAGAGCCGCTCGCGGACGAACTCGAGGGCGTCGACGGCCGGCTCGGCGTAGGATTCATCCAGGACCAGCGCGGCCTCGGCGAACGTCGCGATCATCATCCCGTTCCAACTCGCCAGTATCTTCTCGTCGCGGTTGGGTCGTGGGCGCTCCTCGCGGACCTCGGAGATCGTCTCGACGGCGGCCTCGAGTCGGTCCTCGAGCAGGTCGGCCTCGAGGTCGAACTCCGCGGCTAACCCCTCGATCGGGGTCTCGACGTTGAGCACGGTCGTCCCCTCGAAGTTGCCCGACTCGGTGACGCCGAAGCGCGTACAGAAGAGGTCGGCCGCGAGGTCGTCCCCGAGGACTTCCCGCACCTCCTCGGGTGTCCAAACGTAGAACGCCCCTTCCTCGCGGTCGCCCTCCTCGTCGGGGCTCTGGGCGTCCAGCGTCGAGAAGAACCCACCCGCCTCGTGGGTTAGTTCGCGTTCGACGAACTGGAGGGTTTCCTCGACGACCTCGGCGTACCGGTCCTCGCCGGTGACCTGGTAGCCAGCCAGGTACGCCCGGGGGATGTCGGCGTTGTCGTAGAGCATCTTCTCGAAGTGTGGGACGGTCCAGTCGGAGTCGACACAGTAGCGATGGAAGCCGCCCCCGACGTGGTCGTAGAGCCCGCCGTCAGCCATCGCCTCGAGGGCCTCTATGGCGACCTCGCGGTAGGCCTCACGGCCCGTCCGATCGTAGGCCCGAAAGAGCGCGTGGATCCGGGCGGGCTGGGGGAACTTCGGCCCGTCAGTGCCGAAGCCGCCGTTGTTCCGGTCGGCGTTACGCAGGGCGGCGTCGGCGGCGGATTCGACCACTTCACTCGAGGGACCGCCCGTCCGGCCGACGGCGCTTCCGGTCCCCTCCAAGCGGTCTCTGGCCGCCTGGGTCCACTGTTCGGCGCGGTTCTCGACTTCCTCGCGGTCATCCTCCCAGGCGTCGGTGAGCCGTTCTAAGACGTCGAGAAAACCCGGCTGGCCCCGTGCCGACTCCCTCGGGTAGTACGTCCCGACGTGGAAGGGTTTGCCCTCCGGGGTGAGCCACGCCGAGAGGGGCCAGCCCCCACGACCCGTAACGAGCTGGCAGACGGTCATGTAGATGCTGTCGACGTCCGGGCGTTCCTCGCGGTCGACCTTGATCGGGACGAAGTTCTCGTTTAGGAGGTCGGCGACCCCCTCGTCGGCGAAGCTCTCCTCTTCCATCACGTGACACCAGTGACACGCGGAGTAGCCGACGGAGAGGAAGATGGGCCGATCGTGCTCGCGGGCGGCCTCGAGGGCATCCTCGTCCCAGGGTTGCCAGTTGACGGGGTTGTCGGCGTGTTGGCGGAGGTACGGACTCTCCTCGTCGTCCAGTCGGTTCCGCCGGGTTGGGGGTACCATACCCGACTTACGCTCGAGAATCATAAAAGCACGGCGGTGATTGATAAAACGGGAGGTAGTACGTTCACGACCGTCTCGCGCCCGATCAGTAGAGCCGACGGCAACGGACGGGTGAGCGAACACAGCGCTTATCAAAGCACGGTCTTTCGGTGCAGATAGACAGAGATGGGGACCGGGAGGCCAACTGAGGGTTCGAACGTATCGCCGGGACCGGCAGGGCCGGTCCTCGACGCGATCCCGGAGGCCGTCGTCCTCACGGATCCGGACACGAGAGAGGTAGTGGGCGCAAACGACGCCGCGACGGAGCTTTTCGGGCGCTCACGCGAGACGCTGGCCGGGATCGACCTCCGGGAGTTGTTCCCGGAGGACCCCTGGCGGGAGACGATCGGTGGACCCACACGGACCGACCGTCTCGAGGACGGCTCCCCCCTCCCCGTCGAGACCCCACGCGGGGACCGCCGTCGGGTCGAGGTCGCCACCGATCGGTTCGAACACGACGGGGAGGAGTACCTGCTCGCGCGCTTTCGGGAGGTGGGCGACGACTCCGACCACGAACGGGACCGGCGCAAGGACCTCTTCGGGAAGGTCCAGGAGATGGCCGACGTCGGGGGCTGGGAGTACGACGTCCGTTCCGGTGAGATCTGGTATACGGAGTACGTGTATGACCTCTGTAACCTGTCCGGCGAGGACACGCCGTCTATCGCCGAGGGCGTCGAGCTCTTCCACCCCGAAGACAGACACGCCGTCGCCGAGGCGTTCGAACGGGCGATCGAACACGGTGAACCGTACGACCTCGAGGCCAGACTCCTCGTGACCGACGGCGAGACGAAGTGGGTCCGGACCAAAGCCGAACCCCAGTACGAGGACGGGACGGTCACGCGGGTTCGCGGAACGGTCCAGGACGTCACCGACCGGAAAGAACGGGAGCGGGAACTCGAGCGAAGCCGGGAACGCCTCCAGGTGCTCTTCGATAAGTCCCCCGACGTGATCATCGTCCACGACGTCGACGGGACCGTCCTGGACATAAACGAGAAACACGCCGAGAACCTGGGGTACACCCGCGAGGAACTGCTCTCGATGGACGTCTCGGAGTTCGAGGTCGGTACCAACGAGGGCGTCCTCGAGGAGGTCTGGTCCGGGATGGACGTCGGCTCACGACGTGAGGTGCGCGGTGCCCACCGACGAAAGGACGGCTCGACGTTCCCCGTCGAGGTCTGGCTCAACAAGATCGAGATCGACGGACAGGAACGCATCCTCGCGGTCAGCCGTGACATAACAGAACGCGAGGAGCGCGAACAGGAACTGGCCCGGTTCCGCCAGGCGATCGAGGCCGCCGGTCACGCCATTTTCCTCACCGACCGTGACGGAACGATCACCTACGTGAATCCCGCGTTCGAGGAGATCACCGGCTACACGGCCGGGGAGGCGATCGGTGAGAACCCAGCTATCCTCAACTCCGACGAGATGCCCGACGGCTACTACGAAAAGCAGTGGCGGACCATCCTCACAGGGGAACTGTGGGAGGAACTCATCGTCAACAGGCGCAAATCCGGAGAACTCTACCACGCCCACCAGACGATCGCGCCGATCACCGACGACGGGGAGGTCACGGAGTTCGTCGCGATCCAGACGGATATCACCGAACGGAAAGAACGAGAGCAGCAACTGAATACCCTGGACCGAGTGCTCCGGCACAACCTCAGGAACGAACTGAACGTCGTCGAAGGTCACGCGGAAGTGATCCAGAATGTGGGGTCGGACACCGTCGTGACACACGCACATGGGGTCCTCGAGGGTACCGAGAAGCTTCTAGACACCGCCGAGAAAGGACGCAAAGTCACCAGGATCCTCTCGGAAACGCCCCACGTGACGCGTATCGATCTCGTCGACCTCGTCGAAGCGGTCGGGGCGTCCGTCCGGGAGAAATACCCGGACGCGACCGTCGAGGTCGACACGCCGGAACGAGCGCTTGTCGACGCGACCGGACGGCTCGAGGCGGCGATCACGGAACTGGTCGAGAACGCGATCGACCACAGCGACCGGGCCGAACCGACAGTCGAGATCGGCGTCGTCGTCGCCGGCGAGACCGTCCGCGTCCACGTCGCAGACGACGGTCCCGGCATTCCGGAAATGGAACGGAAGATCCTGGAGGAAACCCGGAAAGAGGAGGACCTCTATCACGGCAGCGGGCTCGGCCTGTGGTTCGTCCACTGGGTCGTCCGCCGGTCATACGGGGACCTCGAGTTCGAGGAGAACGACCCCCGCGGGAGCGTCGTCACGATCGAACTCGAGCGGGCGACGACCGAGTGACTGGCTCGGTTCGACCGTCAGGGCTGACAGGCGGGTTCGGATCCGGATACGAGGGCCTCGAGCTCGTCGACGAGCAGGTCCCCCGCACGTCTGGCACCGAGTATATTGCGGGCGAACGGCCCCAGCGTCCCCTGGGCGACGATCCCCGAGACCGCGACCCGCGAGGGCGTGCCGTCGGCACGAAGCCAGCGTACGGTCCCGTCCTCGAGCGCCGGCCCGCCGCGATAGCCCGTCTGCAGGTCGGTCTCCTCGCGTATCCGCTCGAGCAGTGGCGCGTTGTACGGCGAGTCAAAGCCAGTCGCGAGGACGAGGTCGTCGAACCACGTCGCCGCTCCGTCCTGACAGGTGACGACGACGGTACCACCGCCGGGAGTCACCGTCGAAATCTCGTTTCGTTCGAGGGTGGCCCAGCCACGGTCGATCGCCCGACGAAGCCGGGAGAAGACCTCCGGCGGCATCGTACCGTCACGGCGGACCTCGGTGACGACCTGCTGGCGTTTCCGCGACGTCGGCGGAAGCGACTGGAGGCCCTCGAGCGTCCTCGAGACGTGCATCCACTCACGGCCAGCCTCGAGGGTCGCGACCCTGAACGGGCTCCGGGCGACGACCGTCACCTCCCGGCTGGGCCGTGCGAGCGACGCCGTGAGCTGGGCGGCCGTGATCCCGCCGCCGACGATTCCGACCCGGTCACCGACGTCTTCGGGATCGAACCGCTCGTCCCAGACGTGGGCCACCGGAGCACCCGGTTGGATATCGAGCGCCCACTCGGGACGGGTATACGAGCGGCCGTGACCGATCGCGAGCACGCACGCCCGTGCCGAGAGGTCGTCGTCGGTCGTCTCGAGATCGACGCCATCCGCCCGTTCGGTGACGCCGAGTACCCGTGCCTCGAGGACCACAGACTCGAGGTCGTACCGATCGACGACGTCCCTGGCGTGATCGAAAAACAGCGGAACGGTCGGTCGTTTCGCACCCACTTGACAGGCGACGAGTTCGTCGAGGCGTCCGCGCTCGTCGGCGAACTCCCGAAGTGAGAAGGGGTCGACGCCGACGTGGTGGACGAACGGCGACCGGAACTCGACCATCCCACACTGGCGACACTTCTCGTGAAACGCCGCGAGCAGCCCGTCGGGTTCGACGATCCGGAGTCGGTCGTGACTCACGACGCCGGCCTCGAGGAGTCGGACGGCGAGGTGGACGCCGTGGACTCCGCCGCCGACGATCGCGACGTCCGTCCTGGACACGGTCACCGTGGGGACGATTAGCCGTCGACCCCGAACCCACGGTCACACAGCAGTTCCGGGACCCGGTCGGTGTGGTCTCCCTGGAGTTCGATCCGGTCGTGCTCGAAGGTTCCCCCCGTCGCGAGCGACCGCTTGAGATCCGACGCGACCTCGCCGACGTCGACTTGGGCGGTGTCGAATCCCGAGACGATCGTGACCGCTTTTCCGTACCTGCGCTCTTCGACATCCACCGTGAGCGTCTGTTCGGCGACTGAGAGATCGCCACGGGTGTCGAGTTCGTCGAGTAAGTCATCGAGTGAGTCGTCCGACGTCACACGCCGACCATCACCCGTCAGCACTATAATGTTATCGAATAGTGTACAATTAATAACAAAACCTAAACTGTTTTTCGGGGGACCAGTTTTCACCCGCGAGCACGAACCGTCTAGTATGTACTCACTGGTACACCTCGAGGACGTACAGCCACGGGAGTTCGACGACGCGCCGACACTGCGGTCGATCGGCCACGAACTCAGGTCCGAGGAGATGCGCCCGGCGGTCTGGGAGTACGAGGCCGGCGAGAGGAACGTCCACCACCGGCAAGAACGGCAAGAAGAGCTGTACGTCGTCCTCGAGGGAGTCTTCGACGTGACGATCGAACGCGACGGCGAGCGCGATGTCGTCTCCATCGAGAACGGCGATAGCCTGCTCGTCCCGCCGGAGTCCTGGCGACAGCTCGAGGCGGTCGAAGACGGGGCGGTTCTGGTCGTCGGCGCACCGAACGTGAAAGACGACGGGATCGTCGAGGACTGATGCCGTCGGTCGTACAGACTCTCGGGAGACCAGAGACGTGCCGGGGAACCGGCCGTGTCCAACGGCGGTTCACTGGATCCTCGCCGACCAGCCGACACGTCCCGGTTCCGATATCGAGACCGCATGCCGCGTCCCCGGGGCCGGCGGTCTACTCCCCGTAGTCGTCACGGATCACCGACTGGAGTGTCGTGTCGGTGCCCCTGCGGATGCGTTCGGAGACCGCTTGGGGTGAGATCCCGAGTTCGTCGGCGAGTTCCGAGAGGGTGACTTCCCGCGGGACCTCGAAGTACCCCCGTTCGGTCGCGAGCTCGAGGGCCCGTCGTTGTGGAGGGGTGAGATCGAGGCGGTCGCGAGAGCCCGACTCCCCGGACCGGACGCGAACGAACGAGAGCGAGAGGTCCCGGTCTCGACAGTAGCTGTGAAAGGAAGACAGCTCCTCACGGGAGGGAAACCGGGCACTGATACTCCAGTGGTCACTCCCGCGGGCCTCGAGGACGGCCGCACCGTTGTCCCAGAGCCCGGTGAGGAGTCGGTCGGTCGGCTCCGCCCAGTCGATCCGGTACAGCGTCCGGCCGTCGACGGCGTCGAGTTCGGTGACGGCCTCGACGGCGTCTCGCGTTGTCACGGCACCCTCGAAGCGGTCGCTCTCGGGCCCGCGGACCCAGACGTACGGGGCGACCAGCGCCGCCGTCGAAACCAGCGGTTCGACGTGGACCTCGACCTCGAGATCCGCCGTGAGAACCCGCCCGAGGCGAAACTCCGCCGCGGCGAGTTCGATCTCGGAGACGACGGCCATGCCGGGAGTTGACGGCGGGGCGAGAAAAACACTCCGGCAGTATTACTCCTCGACCTCGAGTAACGATCGAACCCGGCGGAGACTGTCGGCGTCGTCGGGATCCTTGTCGGACCTGACGCCGAGGAATCGGGGGAACCGAAGCGCATACCCCGAGGAATACGTCGGCGAGGTCTGGATCTCCTCGTAGCCGACCTCGAAGACAACCGCCGGCTCGAGGTCGACTTCCTGGCCCTCCTGGGTCAGGACGTGACCCTCGAGGCGATCGGTGAGTTCGGCCAACTTCTCGTCGGTGATCCCGGTCGCGACCTTGCCGATCGTCTCGTACCCGTCCTCGGTCCGCACGGAGAGTTCGAAACTGCCGAGGAACGTCGCCCGTCGGCCCTCGCCCCACTCGGCCCCCGTCACGACGCAATCTACGGTCTCGACGTCGGGCTTGCGCTTGAGCCAGCGTTTCCCACGCCGCCCGGGCGAGTACGTCGAGTCGGGGTCTTTGAGCATGATCCCCTCGTGGCCGGCCTCGAGGGACTCGGCGTCGATCCCCTCGATCACCCCGGCGTCGTCGGTCGTCCAGAGCTTCGAGAGACCCTCGCCGCCCGAAAGCAGGTCCTCGAGGCGGGCGTGGCGCTCCGTGAGGGTAGCCTCGAGTAAGTCCTCGCCGTCCCCGTGCAGACAGTCGAAGAAGACGGGCGCTACGGTGACGTCCTCGCGGGCTTTCGCGACGTCGTGTTTGCGCCGAAAGCGCCGCAGGACTTCCTGAAACGGGAGCGGCTCCCCTCCGTCGTCGACAGCGACCACTTCGCCGTCGAGTATCGTGGGAGCCTCGAGGTGTGTCTCGGCGAACTCGCCGACCTCGGGCAGTGCGTCGGTGACCTCCTCCATGTTCCGCGAGAACACCCGCGTCTCGCCGTCCGGATCGTGGTGTAACTGGACCCTGGCACCGTCGTACTTCCACTCGACGGCCGCCTCCTCCCAGGTCTCGAGGGCGTCGGTCACGGTGCCGGCCTGGGCGAGCATCGCCTGGACGGGCCGGCCGACCTCGAGGTCCATCGCCTCGAGGCCCTCGAGGCCCTCCTCGCGGGCGACGACCGCGACCCGGCCGTAGTCGTTCGAGACCTGCAGGGCCCGTTCGACCTCCCCCTCGGGAACGTCGAAGGCGGCGGCGATGGCGTCTCTGACCGTCCCCTCGCCGACGCCGATTCGCATCTCGGCGAGGACGAGCCTGGCGAGATAGCGGGCTTGCTCGCGCGAACAGCGGTTGAACAGACCAAAGAGGACGTCGACCTTCCGGTCGTGGCTCCCGGAACCGTCCGTCGAGGCCAACCCCGAGAGGGCCTCCTGAACCTCCCCGATCGTGAGGTCCGTCCCGCCGCCACCGGCCGTGAACGCGCCCAGGCCCTGCTGGCCGCCGAAGTCGTAACTCGCTGCGACCTCGCCGATCTCGCCGAGTTCCGCCAGTCGATCCTCGACGTCTTCGGGGCCGACGTTCGTCCCCGCACCACGGGCGATCGCCTCGTAACACGTACTCGGCCCGATCTCGAGTTTCCGGGCGTCCCAGGCGGGGAACACCCGTCCTTGCACGTAGCGGGCGACGATCTCGAGGTCCCCGTCGGCGTCCAGAAAGAGGTCGGTCACGAGGTCGACGATCTCGAGATCCGCGGTCTCGGCTTCGATCTTCCCTGCCCGGTCGGCGAACGTGGAGAACTCCATCGGTAGTCGGTAGGGATCGGCCGTCGTTTAACTCTTACAGGCTGGTGTGCCGTCCCCAAGGAGCAACACGAACCGTAGGCCAGGTGGCGAGCCAGGGGACGGGCCGTTCGCCGCCGAAAGACGACACGTCCGACCCAGGGAAACGACGGCTGCAGCCGACACACAGTGCAGTCGGCCGTCTTCCGATACAGTCGAAAACAACTGTTTCGGGTCTTTTACCTACCTTCTATCGCACTCACTTATCACTGTGCGGAGCCGAGTAAGTTTATTTACCGGTGTTCGAAACACCACACGTACAGATGGCTGTACTCTGGCTGGACGAGATCGACGCCGACGACCTAGAACGCGTCGGCGGCAAAGGTGCATCCCTGGGTGAGCTTACCGGGGCCGGACTCCCGGTTCCACCGGGGTTCGTCGTCAC
>LFCJ01003220.1_pt1 | contig 11939 bp, 8 predicted proteins | sample 643141 | NCBI WGS metagenome assembly LFCJ01 (sample SAMN03766243, study PRJNA286221) | soda lake metagenome | biome: soda lake; feature: Kulunda steppe; material: water; isolation source: sample B1-Br-g2 brine of Lake Bitter-1 | place: Russia: Kulunda steppe | collected 2010-07 | reverse complement strand
GGCGGAGCCACCCTGAGAGTGGGAACGGCGACACCATCCCGCCAATTTGGTTCTGCGGGTCGTCCGCCTCGTACCGATCTGCTGAGGCATGGTGGCGATCCGTCACGATCCCATCGCCCGGTGCGAGGAGTGGGATTTCGAGCCCCACATACAGATCCGGGAGTGTAAGATTCTCGATGTCGTCCGGGAGCGACATCTCGTGATCGAGATGTTCGGTGTCGAACTCCGGAGGCATTACTCGTCACCCCCCTGGTTGATCGAGTGTTGGTGGGTCTGCTCGTTGTGTTCGGCCTTATGTGTCCTATCTATCTGAGAGTAGTCGACCGTGTGCTCAGTGGTCTCTTCGAGTTGTGTTGATCCGCGTTCATGGATGCCTTCGAACGGTGGTGTCGGGTCAGCCTCGGTGGCCTGGTGTGTGTGGAGCGGGTCAGTCTCCCGTGTCGTCTCCTCACCGATCGTGTAGGCGTCGCTTGATCTGGGTCGGCTCGCCACAACTGGTTCTGGCTCGATGAGCACCAGCCACGATGACTGGGTCGCCACATCGGTACACAGGCCGATCCGGCCCGTCACGACGAGTTCGTGGACGCCGCGCATGAACACCGATGGGTGCGCGTGCTCGTCCGCCGCGCACATCACGTATCCGATCTCAAAAAAGCGGTTGCCAGCCGCCCGGAAGGCATACGCCGTCACCCCGTCGCCTTCCCGGAATTCGCGGCCGCAGACCTGACACGCCGCCGGCCCTACCCCGAGCGCAAAACATTGTATTTTTGATATGTCTTCAATTATTTCAGCACCGGTACCGTCTTGAGTTTGTGGATTGTTGTATTCCATGGCTATCTCACAGCCCGTGAGAAGCCTAGTCCGAGTGTTCCCGCACTCGGGCGTTTCTGTACGCCCTTGAGGGACCAGACCTCTTCACCATCTCCTATACTATGTAATGGTATAAACCTTTACCATCTCCTCCAAAGGTGATGGGGTCAACCCGAACCAACCAATAAATAAGAGGTGTCCTCTAATGAGTCTCTGTGCCCGGCAAAGATCGTGAGGAAGAGTCTGGAAGATATACCACTAGCTATTCGGATTCAGATTTCATAGATGCCATCAGAAGGCTGGATGGACTCGGTGGAACATCTGAAATTGCCGACACTATTGGCTGTACAAGACGTACAGCATACACTAGATTACAGCGTCTAGAAAATGAGGGTCGGGTAAGTAGTCGTAAGGTCGGGAATTCATTGATCTGGACCATCCCCACACAAGACTAATTATTAACCTAGCAGGTTTTTCTCGTGATGCAGAATAAAATAATACCACTACTCGTCCTATCTATGATCGCATCTATGTGGCACCGCTCTCAATTGGCGAATCTACCCAGATTGCTAGACACTCGCTTTTCAACTCTTTGTGGCGTTTTTTAAGCAACGTTGGAGTCCACTTGTCGTAGCTATCCAACTCGTTGGTGATCGCAAAGTCACTCTTTTTCTGGAAGTACTGCTCATACTTCTCAGGGAACGGCCGGTTACTCGCCCGATAGTTCTTGCGTCCGTCCAGAAGAACGAGGTTACCAAAACGGTTTGTCCACTTCTCGCGTTCAAGCTCATTGAACCGTGTCCCCCAGTAACTGCCAGACGGGTTTCGCGGAAGTATATGTTCAACATTCACGTTGTTCCCGTACTGAAGTTTCACGTTACGGTTGTCGTGACGCTCCATGTTCAACCGCATCAGGATATACTTGGGCCATTGATAATTCCCTTTCCTGTAGAAGTTCTTTAGATCAAGTGCTTTTTCGAACGAATCTCTATCTTCCATAATATCTTCTGTGAGGGTCCCGAGAGACAACACGTCGTTTGGATCTTCGGCACCCTCTATCTCCCTCAACAGTTGGTAGACTCTGGTATACCTGTCACTGAACGACGCCCCTGTCAGCCAGTCAACGGTCAGACGCCGTTCAAGTTTAGTGACGAACTCATAGAGTGCGGCTTCTTCGTCGAACTGCTGGTTAAACCCCACTAACGCGACGATCCACTCATCGGACGGGTAGAAGTCGCGCATCAGCGAGACGAGGTTGTGGTAGTAGACGTTTTTAGATTCATCGTCTGCTCTGAGTGTCGCATCATAGACCCGATCTCTGTGCGTGTCGAACACCTGTTGGAGGTACTCAACGAACCTTTTACCTCGGAGGTCCGGGTCTCGAGGGAAGACGTTGTCGCGGAACTCGTCATAGATGGACCGCCGCGACTTCTCTTTGACTAGCATGTGTCGGACGTAGCCGATGAAGCGCTCCAGTCCCTCGTTTCCAACCTCTTCCTCCATGTCCTCCCACTTTCGCTGGTATTCATCACGATCGTCCTCCGCAATTGTGCTGAGGTTCTCACTTTTCAGGAGGTCGGCGTTATTGAGTGGCATCCCTCTAGCGTTCGTGACGTTAAACAATCTGAACGCAGAACTGAGCGAGTCGGTCATTATCCGCACCATCACCACGCACTGCGCGATGAACGCCGCCAGCTCAATGAGTTCTCTCTCGTCGTCTGCCCACTCATCTAGACGCTTGTCAAAAGTCTCGATCGCTTGTAGTACGTTCTGCTCAGGCTCGGTCTCACCTTCTTCCGGCGGGTGAATCGTGTTCGTGGCTCCTGGTTCAAGGACGTGTTTGTTAAAGAACTCCTGATCGCGGTCACGAATCTTCAGTCGGATTGTGCTCGCTTTCCCCTTCACAAGGTCTTCTTCCTCTTTAACCAGTTTGGCGAGCGATGCTCGCCACTTAGGGTGGTCTACGCGGTCCCTGAGGACTGCGACGAGTATCGACAGCGATGTGAGACGCTGCTGGCCGTCTATCACGTCGTAACGGTCGCCAGTGGCCGACCCCTCGTTGAGTATGATACTTCCGAGGAAGTACGGTTCGTATCGTTCCTTGTTTTGCTTGTTGATAGAGTCGTTCACATTCAGTATTCGACCAGATGCGTCCGCGTTGACCGCGTACGCGTCGGTGAGATCGTCAACTAGATCTACGAAGTTCTCCTGTGTCCATGAGAACGGACGTTGGAACTTCGGTATCTGGTATAGGTAGTCCTCACCGAAGAGCTTGTGAACGAACTCTTCTTGCGCGTGTATTTTGCTCTCGTTCATGATGGTGTATTCCGGGCGTGGAGCGACAATATTGTTATGGAACAACACTACGTTATTGACGTGCCACCATCCCGCCCATCCGTAGGCTAGCCGTCGTGTGCCTCCAGTACCTCATTCACGAGCGTGCGAATCTCTTCAGGCTCCATGAGCTCAAGACTGTACCTCGAAAGATGACCTTTGAGATCCCGAGTGACGTCGCTGATGACGTCTGAATCCTCACCGCCTAACTCGTCAACGACTACCTTCGCGGCCGGTTCGTACCTTGCGAACCATCGGTCAAGTACGTCGTTAGCGAGCTCACCCTGCTGGAACATGGTTTCTGTCCGGGTATAGTCATTACCGTCTCGGGTCAACTCGGCCCCCCACCACAATCGGTGAACCGCGTTGGAGTATATGTCGGCACCGGCTTTCAGGAACTTCTCTTCTATGTTGCCAGACTCCCTCCACCGATAGTACACGAACTCATGGAGCTCCGATACAGCTAGCCAGTGCCACAGACCAGCGTCAGCTGCTGTATGGCGTGAGAAGTAAAGACACTCGCGGACCGGCTCTGCTGCGGCTGCGTCGATACTGTGGTCATACCGTTCATGCTCGTCCGTGATGTCCGACAACGCTTCTCTCAGACCGTCCACATCGGCTTCAACACCATGTATCGGAACCGAGTACTCGCGGATCGTTGAGGCGTCGATCTCTGTTACGCGGCCTCCATCTTCCAGCACCCGTTCAATCTGGCGCTTCCCGGGCTGTGTAAGTGATCGGAGCTGCATCATCGGTTGTCCACCAGTCGCAACAGCGTATTCAGATGGCTAGGCGCGTCGTTCCGGGTCTGGACCACATCGTCAATGTCGCGCATCAGTCTACCCATTCTCTCGGGCGAGCTCACGTCCTCATAGAGATTGTCTACCGCGTCTTCGTAGCTCGTCCCTTCGCCGTAGAGACGCTCACGAAACTTCTCAATGACCCCCTGTTTCCAAGCGGTCTCGGGACCGCCTTCCTCAGAGACTTCCCCAGCCGCTTCGAGTATCATCTGTGGCCACACCTCCGCTTCAATGGTGTCGTACGCCACATCTCTCACCGCCGCTTCCCAACCGCGGTTGGAGTCGCTGTCAAGTGCAGCGACGATACGCTCATGATCCCCGTTAATATATATTCCTGGTGGGTTCCGGTCAAAGTCTACGAACACCAGGTGGTCCGGCCCGGGTAGGTCGTCGTCGTCCTCAAACGACTTCGTCTCGGGATGTAACAAATTGTTCGTGGTGCGCTTGAGATCCGTCTTGAGCGACCACGTCTCCCACTCTGCTAGTCTCTGCCCTGCGGCCGACGCGTACTCCGTCTCCGCATCTGCGTAACCCGTTCGAACCAGCTTCGGACAGAGTTGGAGCGATTGGTAGATATCCTGCCGTTCAACTTCAAGCGTGAGTTCGTAGGTCTCGGGCTGCCCTACTTCAACGGAGGGTGAACTGTCGCGTAGGATCGTCTGTCGACACCAACACGCTAGACTGAGTCGTTCCGACCACTCGTCGTCACGGTCCGCAGGTTCGGGTGTGACGAGACTGTACAACCACTCGGGGACTGTGACCTCCGCAGTGACGGTCACGGTCTCCCAGTCAATGCCGATCAGTGACAGCGTATTCGTCGACTGCTCAACTTTCGCGCCCTCGCCCGTCTCGGTCGTGCACTCAACCACGTCCCATTCGAGTTTCTCAGGAGAATACCGGTGTCCGAGTGCGGAACTATTAAACGACCCCGTTCGAGAGCGATACGCGGACGGATCAAACGTAGCGAGATTCACTTCTGGGTCTGTAGCGTTCTGGGCTTCTTCGTCCGAGGAACTCATTCTTTCATCCTCCGGAGGAATATCCGACCGGTCACGTTAACCTCCGTCTCTCCCCGGAACGGATTAGACATCGATCGACCCGAGAAAGAGAAGCTGTCGACGTTGCGGCCACCGCGGACAGTAACCGTGTCGTCCGAGTCATCAAACCATACACCCTCGGTTTCCGAGTAGAACGAACCGCTCTCTATCGGCACCGTCCCAACGGGCCGGTTCTCCTCATCTTTCATCCGGAGCTCTACCTCTACCTCCCATGCCTCCCAATCATCCACTTCGATCGTGGCGAGTCCCGAGAACTCCCACTGATCTGCCTCGGCGTCAAACTCAATGTCAGATGTCCCACTAAACACCTGTGAGCCGCCACCACCATCTCCACCGTCTCCCTCACCTCCGTCTCCTTTGCCTTCAGGGATGTTGAGACGGTTCGCTAGCCGCCCCGCGACGAGTCGACCTTCCTCTCGTGTCTGCCGTACAAGATCCTTGATGGCGTCTGTGATTATTCTCCTCTGGAGGTTCTTGATTGTCGTCCCGGAACCGGACTCGTAGTTCGATTTGAGTCGCTTGGTGTACTCCCAGTCATTGTGTCGGGGGGGCTCAGCCGCTTTCAGGTAATCGTCTATGTCCACATCGGCGTCGGTCGGTTCTTCGTCGGTCCAAGCTCGTGCCTTCCCGGCCAGTGCGACGCCGTGGAACGAACGGCCGCCGTATACCACTCGGTTCCGGTTGTAGTACTTCACGACCATCCCCGATCCCCGGATCAACGCGACGTGGTTGGACATCGGCCCAGGATCGTCTGGGTCAGCTAGCCTGGCGTAGACGGCGATCGGACCACCCTGTGTGATTGGGTCCTCCCCCTCGGGTATCGACGAACTGTCCCTGTCTTGGATGTCGAACTCCGGCGTACGAACCGAGACGTCGCCGGGCTGCTCCAAGACCTCACGTGTCTCGTGCCGTTTCTGGACGCAGTCAATGAACGGGCGGGCAGCTTCGCATGTGTCCGCTTCAACTTCAACCGTCTCGTTGTCGGTCTCTACGGTCACTTCAAGTGTACCCTGTAACATCGCAGGCCAGAACCACTTAGACGCCCCCTCTGCGATATCCTCCGCTATCTCGTCTACGGAAGCTTGCGTGTTCCCACCAGGTTCACAGAATCCAAGTATCGAGATGCTTGTACCGTACTCATCTTCTCTCCTACCCATGCCCAGTCGCTCGGAGAGTTCAGCGGACTCATCGCCCCACACGGAATACGGCCTTCCGCCCTCGTCACCCCACTTGTACACCACGTCGTCTCGGCCAGATGCGACGGCCGTCACCGAACGAGAAGCGCCGATGTCACCAAAGAGTCCCCTCCCCTCGTAGCGATAGGCGTCCGCACCTGATTCATGCGACGGGAGTTGCGTCCGTGCGACAAGCCTCGGAGGTTTGTCCCCGCTGAGTCGGTCGGGGTCAGGGTTGGAGGAGAAGATTACTGTCTTTAGCCCGGACCACGACCACAGTACCGCCTTTCCAAGTCCGTAACTCCCGCCCGAACCGCTGCCCCCCTCTTTTTGTGTGATTAACTCGTCCAACACGAGTGCCGAGAAGGGGCCGTCTCCGCCCTCTGGACCATAGAGGCCGTGTGTGTTGTAGTCCTCTACAGTCACGACAAGCAGGCGGGCGTCATCTTCGTCTACTATCTCCCGGTACACGTGACCGAGCGTGGTATCCGTGTTGGCGCTTGAAACTGCTTCCGTGTGGCCTTGAAGCGTGTCATCCGTGGTCCCGGACTCCCACTGGAGCGCGTCCAGAAACGACGAAAGGTCATCGCCTGTCAACTCTCTGAGTTTGTAGTTGACCTGTGTTTTTCCCTCCACGTCTTGACCGGCGTCGTTGGAGTTCTGTAGAGTTTCTCTGACGAAATCCTTGAGATCGTGGTTGAACGCGTACTCCGAGGCGTTCCCCCCCGACCGGCCTTCGTCAACGGAGGACCGGCTGAACTTCCACCCGATAGACATTGACTGTCATTTTAGTATCTACTGAATAATATCTTGGGATCGCTCTCCACTTGCCCCCGATGGGCCGGGAGCCTGCTGTGCCATCCGGTTCCGCACCAATTAAAGTCGGTAGAGCTTAGAGTACACCCGTGACCAAACGCGTCTCTGCCGTGGACCTGTTCTGCGGCGCGGGGGGGATGACCTGTGGACTTGAAGCCGCTGGCATCTCCGTTGAAGCGGGTGTCGATCATGAAGAAGCGTGCCGCTACCCGTACGAGACGAACAACGAAGCGACGTTCTACCAATACGACATCAAGGCTGTCGCACAGGAGTCGCCAGAAGTAATCGCGGATCTTTTTGATGAAGATGCCGGTTTCAAACTCCTTGCGGGGTGTCCGCCCTGTCAGCCGTTTTCTACACTTACGAACGGTGAACGGAGTGAAGACCATGAGAGCTATTCTCTACTAGACGCGTTCAAAAAACTCGTTCGGGTGATTGAACCGGATTACGTCGTCATGGAGAACGTACACGGCGTGTACCACTCCGAGATTTACCATTCGTTCGAAGCTGATATGAACGACTGGGGGTACCACCTGAATGGGTACGACGACCGAAGCGTGTACTGCCCAGAGTTCGCTATCCCACAAACCCGACGCCGGTGGGTCACGTTAGCCGCTCGTAATCACCCGGTGGAGATACAGACCTCCCCGACTCCACGTGATTTCAAGCCGAAAACTGCGGGAGAAGCTATCGGCCACCTTCCGAAGATTGGTGCAGGGGAAACGTGGACCGGAAACGAGTCTCATGAGTATCCTGCTGACAAACTACATACGGCTCGGTCGCTCAGTCGCACAAACATCCGGCGTGTGAAACACTCAAAACCCGGCGGGACTTGGCGGGACTGGCCCAAGGAACTGGTACTGGACTGCCACAAGGATGAGAGCGGCCAGTCGTATGACTCGGTGTACGGTCGGATGCAAGCAGACGAGCCAGCTCCCACCATCACGACGCAATTCTATAACCTTGGCAGCGGCCGATTCGGACACTACGACATTAAGCAAAACCGTGCACTCTCGCTTCGTGAGGGTGCATTGCTTCAAACTTTCCCCGGTGATTACGAGTTCTTCGAAAATATTGATGACGTTGGGATCCGGAAGACAGGTGTGCTTATCGGCAACGCGGTGCCACCTAAGCTCGGTGAGGTTGTGGGAGAGCGTATCCTAGAATTCGTGGCTGGTAGGCGGCAGTACACTCTGCCCGAATTCTGAGGTCTGATTCGGTGCTGTCTCACTCATGGTGTTTACTTCTAGGTGGTGGTGTTCAGATGACGATTGACAGGTGAGACGCTGTCTTTTCAAAGATATTGATATTAAAAGCCTGATTAATGTTCTCACGTATCCCACCCCACGCTTCCTACCGGTCACTAGCCCGGTAGATGGATCTACTGATCCCTATCAATCATCGGCAAAGGTGGACTCACAGGACGGCGTTGTCGCATTAACGTGTGAGAAAATTGCCTGCCCCATATACTCTCCGAGCTTCGGGGGAACTGCATTGCCGATCAGCCGCCCCAGATTCGACACGCCGACATCTTCCCACTCGTCGTAGAAGTCGTAGTCTTCCGGGAACGTCTGCAACAGTGCTCCCTCAAGCAACGAGAGTGCTCGATTCTGGTCTGAATCGTAGTGACCGAATCGACCGCTGCCGTAGTTGTAGAACTGCGTCGTGATCGTTGGAGAAGGCTCGTCGGGCCGCATCCGGCTGTATGGGGCTTTGTACGAGCGTCCACTTGCCTTCCGGTGGCAGTCAGCCAGAAGGTGGTCAAGACCCTCCTCTTCCCAGAGAGTCCAATCTCCCCCGGGTTCCATGTTGTCGATACGTTCCAAGTTCTTTTCCGAGAGAGAACGTGCCCTATGCACGTCGTTCTCGTCGCTCACTTCCCCTGCTTTGAGTGATGGTAAGTGACCAATTGTTTCTCTGACCGTGGGATAGTCATCCTCCCTTTGAATTGGTGGATCGGGTAGTGAGAGAGGCCCCCGCTTAGACGCCATGACCACCCACCGCTTCCGCTTCTGAGGGATCCCGTACTCGGGGCAGTAGACGTTCTTGTTCTCGTCACTATTGACGTGGTACCCCTGTGATTCCAAGCTCTCGATGAATGCGTCGTAGACGCCGTCCTCCTGATTCACTTGGAGCACGTTCTCGGTGACCACCACGTCCGGCTCAACGTACTTTGCGATTCGTGAGACCTCGTTCAATAGCCCCCACTTTTGATGATCCTCGTGGCCTTTTCCCTTTGAGTGTCCCATCGTGGAGTATGGTTGGCAAGGTGCGCACGCCGCGAGAACCTTCAAATCCGCATCCCACGGATACATCTGTGCGATTGGTTCCGGATCCTTTGCCAACGAGCGGATATCCGCTCTGACGTATTTTCCGTTGATGTTCTGTTCGTACGGATACTTACAGTCTGAATCCTTATCGATCCCTGCGACGACGGAGATACCTGACTGCTGGAGGCCATAACTGAGTCCGCCGGCTCCGCAGAATAAATCCACTGCAGCTGCCTTCATGAACGTCTTTTTTGCGTATCGTCACATAAGCGTTCGGCAACTTCACGGTCCCGGCTACCTTCACAGCAAGAAAAGCATGTCGTAATTACCAATTACAACTGTTACCAGTTCCCAGTGACGGAACTCATCGACGCGTAACAGTAATACTAACTAGCTAGTCTTAGTTCTGTACAGACATACCGATTTATCGCATGGACCAGGAACAGATCCAAACCAACGAAGCGGCCAAGTGGTTCTTTTTCAGTGGTGGACCAGGAGCCCCACGATACGGTGACGATCCGACCAAACACGCCGTAGATCACGACTCGGAGGCGTTCGTCCGTGAGGTCCTTCAAAACGCGAACGACCAGAGCCTCCCGAACGGCGATACAGTCGAAGTGACGTTCCGTTTTGTCACGCTCACTGGTGACGAGAAAGAGGAGTTCCTTGACGGACTCGGCTGGGACGACGGCCTCGGTGAAAGGATACGAGCGGTCGCAGACACCAATAATGGTCATCGTTACGAACGGGTGGTTGAACGAGTAAATGATCCCGATGCCGAGCTCCGACTCCTTGTCGTTGAAGATAGGAACACGACCGGATTGACCGGGAGTTGGGATGGAGATTCCAACTACGCCGCTTTGGTGCGCGACGAACTCTACAGCAGCAAACAAGACGACACCGCAGGCGGCTCGTACGGCCTCGGTAAGTCCGTTCTCTGGACGTTTTCGGGGGCTTCGACAGTCGTCTTCAATTCGCATCTCGTAGGCGAGCATAAGGAAGACTCGCCTCGTCTTATCGCCCGTTCTAAATTCCCGACACACCAACTTCAAGAAGACGATACGACGTATCAAGGTGCGGGATGGCTCTGCCAGCCAATAGAGACCGAAGACGGACCCCGCCCTGAATCCTTCTGGGGAGAGCACGCATCGCGGCTCGCAGAGCAACTACACGTGGAACGGCCTGCTGTCAGCGGAACGAGTGCTATGGTCGTCGAGTTCCAGGATCCGACACGGGACGAGCGACCGGACGTCGAAGATCTCGCACAGGAGTTCGTTGACGCCTCTGTCAAGTACTTCTGGCCAGCGATCTATCGAGGTAATCTCGAAATTACGGTCGAAACACCCGACGAAACACTGGTCGCCGACGTCGAGAGCGTTCCGGCGATCCGACCGTTCGTCGAAGCTTACGAGGAGAGAGCTACGGAGGCTCAGACGTTGGTGAACCCCGGAGACGTTGCTGGACTCGATATCCCGGTCAATCTCCCGCCCCGTGCCGATGGAACAGAGACTCCCGACGGCTCGGTTAGGCTGTCGGCTCGCCTCGCATCCCCTGCAGACGACGATTCTTATCTGAATAACATCGCACTGTTTCGAGGGGCGGGGATGGTGGTCAAGTACTACGACCAAAGTCGTGTCGCCTACGGTGACCGGAACTTCTTCGGCGTGATAGCCGCTGGCGAAGCGCGGTCGGAAGGGGTCCCCTCGGATAGTGATCGAGAAATCGACCGATTCCTGCGGTTCGCCGAACCGCCAGAGCACGACGAGTGGGAATCCACTGAGAACCTCCGTGAGCAGTACCAGCGTGGGTTCCGGATGGCACTCGACGATATGTTCGGAACGCTGCGTGATGGCCTCCGTCACTTGATCTCGAAGGGTAACAACGGTGACTCTCTCTCCGACAACGTGCTAAATCGTTTTCCGATCCACGGAAACGGGAATCCCCGCTCCACGACATCTCCCGCCGACCCTGTCTTCGAAATCGATAGTTCGTCCCTCTTTGACGGCGACGCGTGGGAGATCTCTGGTCGAATCAAAGTACTTCCAGAAGAGTTTGACGGATGGAGTGCCGACATCTCACTCACCGGTGTTGGTGAGGACGGATCCCGTTACGACGATATCCCCATCAACTACGTCGAAATCGAACAATCTGGCGTTACCGTGTCGTACGACGACGGATGTGTTCGTCTTGTCGCCGATGACGACGTTGATGAACTCTCGTTCTCGGGGCGTTCTCATTCTGACGAGCCCGCTGACTTGGTTCACGGTGACGTCGGTGCGACACAACTAGAGATACTCGCAGAGTTACAAACTCACGAAGAGGATCAAGCGTGACCAGACACTCTCAACGACATCGTACCACTACACTTCCGTTTAGCTACCGAAATAAGGGGTTAGACTTCGATCTGGACTCGTTCGCCGTTGACGACAGAGACCGAACTGCTCTTGAACTGAACCCATCTCAGACAGAGATCGGTCTCACATCGGTCGTGTCGTCTGGCAGTAGTGAGGACCCGGATTGGGACAACATTACTCTCCACGGGAAACTTCGTCTACCAGAGGAGACGGTTCAGGCCGTCTTTCCAGAAGACGAACAAGCAGAGCCGCCGGCCAAACTTTACGTCACCATTCGCTGTCACGAGACTATCTATCGTGATCGAAAGGTCATCTCCGAGAG
>LFCJ01003218.1_pt1 | contig 11941 bp, 13 predicted proteins | sample 643141 | NCBI WGS metagenome assembly LFCJ01 (sample SAMN03766243, study PRJNA286221) | soda lake metagenome | biome: soda lake; feature: Kulunda steppe; material: water; isolation source: sample B1-Br-g2 brine of Lake Bitter-1 | place: Russia: Kulunda steppe | collected 2010-07 | reverse complement strand
GGGCGGGTGGGCTGCAGAGTCGGCGGCGGCCGTGGAGGGGTCGGCTGCAAAGCGCGCCAGCCGCGCGAGGCTAGAGGTGAGGTAGGCGGCGAGCGCACACTCTGCGGGGGGCGGGCCCTGCTGGAGCGGCTGGAAGCCGTGCACCTGCACAAAACGCGTGCGTGCATGTATGTGTGTGTGTATACTTGTATGACCAAAGTTTGCGCGGGCGGGCCCTGCTGGAGCGGTCTGAAGGCTTGCAGTTGCATGTGTGTACATGTGCGCGCGTGTGTGAGCACTTGTGTATGCGCGTCAGTTGCACGCAGGCATGCATGTGTTCCATAGCGACATGGGCTGAGCGCGTGGGGTTGAACGCTCAATGCGGGGCATTGGCAGAGCCCAATCAAGTATGTGCATGCAACATGCGTGCAGGGATGGGGGACCAGGCGCATGCACAAAAGAAAGGGGTTGCAAGCTTGGCCAGAGAGGAGCTGACCTAGCACTGCTGAGGCCGGCCATGGCTAAAATCTGCAGCCCTGGGTGTGGCTTGAGCTCCAGGCATGCTATTGGTCATTGCCAAGCACTGCACATCTCAGCTCCGGGCATGCTGTTGGTCATTGCCAAGCACTGCACATCTCAGCTCCTGGCATGCTACTGGTCAGTGCTAAGCGCTGCACACTTCTCATGTGGTTTGAGCTCCGGGCATGCTATTGGCCAGTGCCAAGCATTGCACAACAAGATACAACTTGCAACTTCCTGTGCATGGCATGCGCAGCTGTGCAAGGGACGTGCAGCTGTGCAAGGGATGCGGGGCTTTGCGAGGGATGCAGGGCTTGGCAAGAGATGCAGAGCTGTGCGAGGGATGTGGAGCTGTGCGAAGAAAGCGGAGCTTTGCAATTCGCAAGGGATGCAGAGCTGTGCAAGGGTCGCGCTACGTCACTAGCTTTGTCATAATGTGCCACCATTTTTTGTCGTTTTGTCACTGGCTCTGTCATCCTGTCACCAACTTTGCAAGAGACATGCAGGAACATGGTGCGGAACTTGAACAGTACGAGGCATGGCTGTGGAAGGTCATCTTCCCGACAGATCTACAAGATCTGCTCCAGAGGATCACCATCCATGGCCATTTCCAGACACAAACACATTTTTTTGATCAAGCGCCCTTTGCGCACGTCTGCTATGCATATGCATGGGCGGAGGCACCCACCCATCACTCACCGGGCACAGGAAGGGCAGGCCCCCGAAATTAAGCTCGCACTTCTCTGAGTAGCTGACAGACGCGGCCGGGAAGAAGGCCAGTTGCGTGTGCTGCAGGGGAAGGTAGCACACACGGGAAAGCCATGTCCGGCAAGCGCGCGCGCATGCTCAGAGAGTGCGCAGGCGACACGAGAGCCGTGTCCAGCAGGTGCGCACACGGCACACAGAAAAGCCATGCCCAGCAGGTGCACATGCCACGCAAAGCATGTGGCGTTCATTGAGCGCGCGCTGCGGTGTTGCGTGTGCACTCAACGCTTGCGTGCCCATGCACAGGACTCGCTCACTTTTTAATCCGGAGTCCAGGCGCCCTGCTTGCTCTGATGCGTCGTGACCAGGAGGAAGCGTGAGGCCAGCCATCAGAGCTGCACCTAGCCCACCACAACCCTGCCTGGCACCGCCTGAGTTGCACCTATCTACTCACTATAGCTGCAGGGCACGTGGCACACGCGCGCTCGCACCTGAAGCTTACGGATGCCTGAGTAGGCCACGCCCATGGACACTCCATTGCGGTAGAAGGACATCTCGCCCGCATCTAGATCAAGGCAGCAGCCAATGACGTCCCCTGCAGGTAGCCAAGGGACATTGTGTTGAGTGCAGCACATGCATGAGTATTGTAAGTGTGTGACGTTAGGCACGGTGCGCGCATGGGCATGGTGTTCAGTGCAACGCCTGCATGTGTGTGTGTGACGTTAGGCACGGTGTGCGCATGGGCATGGTGTACAGCGCACCGCCTGCATGCATTTGACGTGAGGCATGATGCGCGTATGGGCATGGTGTACAGCGCAACGCATGGACGAGTGTGTGACATCAGGCACGGTGCGCGCATGGGCATATGGTGTCAAGCACAGCGCATGCATAGGAGAGCTGTCAAGCACAGCGTACGCCAGGGATGGAGCATTCGCGCATTTTGAATCATTCGCGAATTCAAGCTTTACCGAATCATTTGCCCAACTGTAAAACACCAATCCGCGGATTTTACAGACCCTCCCCAAAATGAGCCCTGCAATGCACCTGTTTTGCTACGTTTTGCACCTTTAAGTGGCCCCACGTTAACAGCATAGCCTTAAGAATTGTATCTAATTTTATATATGTGGAATCAGGGGGTTGGGGGGGAGAGTGGAGGGTCAGCTGGCGTGAGTTAAGGCGGGCTCCCCCTCCTCCGCCTGCTCTTTAAGCTCACAAGCAAACGTTCAATCGAATTACTCGGGGTATTTTGAATTCTACCGAACCATTCAAGCATTTTAAAGTCCGAAACAGGCGAATGCTCTATCCCTGGCGCACGCGGAGCAAGATGGGGACGAAAGGAGGGGAAGGCACAATGAAGGCCGCTGCCACAGCAGCCACGTGCAGATTACGCAGGTGACAAGCCGAGCGTAGGTGACAAGCCATGTATTTGAGTCATACAATATGCCCATGGGGTGACAGGTGATTGCAGACCAAGCTGGTAAGTGTGCGGGCCGCACTGGTGTGCCCGGCCCCAAGGGTGAGGGAAGGCCATGAGGCCAGGACAGGCTAAAAGGATCATCACAGGCCACGTGGATCATCACAGGCTCAGCTGTGTGATCCCAGCCACTAGGGGCTGGCCAGGCCATCTCCATCCCCTTACAAGGGTGCCATGCACATGTTTGCTCTCATACAACAGATGCGCATGCACGCAGGCGCGCAAATACTTTTTACAAAGCCAACCAAGCAGCACTCACACAGCCGAACACGAGGCGCGCGAGCAGGCTGCTCTCTTGCTTATGATTTGGAACTCACCTGGGCTCATTCCAGCGATATCAAGCCCAAAACCAGCAACCTCCCAAATGTTTACTGTCAAGCGCATCCCCAATGTGAATTGACACATGTACGCCTCGATGCAAACCACCACGCACCTGCAGCCCATGTTTGACCACGCACGCCCCGATGCAAACCACCACGCACCTGAAGCCCATGTTTGACCACGCACGCCCCGATGCAAACCACCACGCACCTGAAGCCCATGTTTGACCGTACGGGCTGGACTTCACGTTCCATTTGCGCATGCGCTTGCCATCATATGCATACCTGCGCAAGGAGCATGCGCACGGGGCACACCACTGAGCGCACCAGACAAGCGACAGTGCACCCGGCAAGTGGCAGCACACCAGACAAGCAACAGCACACCTCTCCAAACAGCTGGAGGAGGTGTGGAAAGGGGGGGTGCTTGCATGCGGACTTGCACATGTGCCTGCCTTGTGCATGTGCAAGGGGAGGCCAGGCCAAACGGACCACGTGGCACCCACGGGCCTATGGCCAGGGGTTGGAAACAAAAGGGCTGCAGGATCGTGCAGGATCTGGACAGAGGGGAGGCGGACATGCAGGCCTGCGCTGCGTGCCAAAGGAAGCATTGGCTCAAGTGGTTGATTGGGGATGGTGCAAGCTCGCAGGCCTCGCTTGTGGGGCTGGCGCGACAGAGCCGTCCCTTGGGCACACCCAGCATATGATCAAGCACAAATGAGGTTGCGATGCTTCCATGGAAAGGACGCTGCATGCGCAAGGAGGAGCAAGGGCTGCAGAGCAAGGTGACGCAGCAGAAGGCAGCAACCCCGTCCCTCAGTTGAGCCCCCTCCTCATCCTCCTTGCCGCGCTCCTATGTAATCATACAACCAAGAGGGGTGCATGGATCTACTCACGAGTCAGGGGCGTCGCCTACACCCTCCTCGGCAGTGAAAGGGCAGGAAATGGTACACCAGCCCAGCTGCTGTATGCCAGAGGTGTGCAGGGTCTGCAAGCAGGATTGTTGCACTGAGTGTGAGAGCGTGTATGTCCGTTGCATGCGTGCGCGTCTTCAGTTCGAGCGTGTGTTGCACGTGTGCATACCTCAATGCCGCGTTTGCAGGTGCGGAACAATGTGAGTTGAGACCATGCGATCAGTCTCAAGACCAAGTGTTAAGCCGCAAGAGTCCACCCTTGACCAGAGGCACAAGCAAGGTTCCACAACCCGAAAGGGAGGTGGACAGTGGGGAGCTTGCAGTGCTTTGCATCCCTGAAACAGAGGAGTACTGCTCAAGCTGAAAGCCTCCGTGGATGCGCTATCTGGGGGACATGACGGCCATCCACGGGAACAAGATGCAGTGAAGCAGCAAATACGCGTGCACATGCACAATGCTTGATGGGCTGAAAGGGCATGCGGTCTGTTGATGCTTTCACCATCACTTGCTGGACCAAGCAGACACTCTCCATCACTTGCTGGACCAAGCAGACACTCACCATCACTTGCTGGACCAAGCAGACACTCACCACTTCATACATCCACTTCCCGCTGAAAACACACGTGTTGGCCCGGAAGCTGCTGAAGTTGCCTAAGCTCTCTAGGGTCAAGCCTGTGTCATCATGCAGGCAGGGGAAGGAGAAGCTTGCTGCAGTATCGAAGGTGCGCTTCTGCTTTGCCTGACCAGCAAATAAGCAGCATAGCTGCGCATGAAAGCCCCTGCTTGCCTCATAAGGCACCCCTACTTCAACCCTTTCCGCAGTTTACTCACCATCGTTCCCATAGTACGCGAACTGGCCTGAAGCGGTCTCCCTGTCAGGAGCTACATCCTTGGGACCCATCCTGCCATTCTTGGCTTGTGTTCCCTCTGGCATGGATGCCTCTTCTGCCATGACCAAAAGTTTGGCTGAGATGGCCTCATAGTTGATATCCTGGCCATCCAGGCACAGCAGTTCTGGATCCGACAATACCCATTTCACGGCCTCACCCATATCACTGCGCTGCTCTGGTTCCAGCAACTGGATTCCCATTCTTGGTTGATCAAATTTCCATCCGACCCCGATTTTATGCAAAGAATCGCTATAAGATTTTCAATTGTGTTATGTGAATGAAAAAGCAGTGGTCTTCGTGAATGAGTGAAATCCAGACTCCTCTGTTTTTTCTTGCTCGATATTTAATTTTTTATTGAATAAAATTGTCTTAGGATGATGAGATCTGTTCTGTGCGGGGGCAATTCTAAAAGTGGTTGCAATTTGCCTGGTTCTTTGAATTGACTGGAGTCTGTCCTCCCTTTTTCTAAAAAACTAAACTTTGGCTTTAACGAAAATTAAGAATGCTCTCCTTAGGTTCAGGTCAAACGCTTTCCCTGTTGCCGCAACACTACACAAAGACAGTGCACTTTATCAGGCATGGAGAAGCCATGAGCAATGTGCATGGAGAGGTGCGTGGCACGTTTTGTTTGTAGCTCGCATCGCATCCTCTGTTCCTGCAAATGCAAACGTTTGAAAACAGATGACCTTAATCACATGCCATCTCTTTGCTTGGACTCGGCAGAAGGACAGGTCACAGTACAAATCCCCGGAGTGGTGAGTGAGCATAAGTCAAGCTATAATTACTTGGCAGGATGTGCGTCCCGTCACGGACAGTTACTTCGATTCCTTGCTTTTCTGCAGGTTTGATGCGGATCTCTCAGAAAGAGGATGGGCACAGTAAGTGAGGAGCAGTATGTAACTGTTAAGAATAAATATAGGAAGTACACTAGATTGCCTAACAGGTGAAACAGGACACCCCAGTTACAAAGGGACCCCACTCCCTGTTACATGCTCATGTTAAGCAACCCGCACATGTATGTGCGCGTGTGTGCATTTTTGCGTGCTTGTGTGTGTTTGTGTGCCTGTGTCCGTTTGTGTGTGCATGTGTCCGTGCATGCTTGCGCGGGTAAATGTGTGTGTGAGTGTGTGTGCATGCTTGTGTGTGTGAAAGTGGGTTTATGTTTTATTCCAGGACGAGGGCATGCACAAGAGGGCATGAACAAGAGGAAGCCAAAAGCTGCGCCATCCTCGCCAATACTTGAATGTGCTTGTGTCATCAGGGCTGAAGCGCTGGGCAGGCACGTCTCTGCCACCGGTACCAAGCCAGAGCTCGTGGTGGTGTCGCCCATGAGGCGCGCCCTCCAAACAGCCTCAGGTAGGCCAGCGCTGATCGTTTGATGCTGCACACTGCGCAGGAGCGGCGCATCTGCGCAAAACCAGGATCCCTCAGAAGGACAGGAGGGGGAAAATCACCGCACAAGGCAAAGGGAGGGGGCAGCCAAATCATGAGCTGTTCCAGCTTTTGGCGTTTCCCGCTCCAGACCCGCCGCCAAATCATGAGCTGTTCCAGCTTTTGGCGTTTCCCGCTCCAGCCCTGATGACATGACAGCTTTTGGCGTTTCCCGCTCCAGCCCTGATGACATGACAGCTTTTGGCGTTTCCCGCTCCAGCCCCGCCGCCAGCCGCATGGCCCACCCTGGCATCGTGGTTGTGTTCTTAAGCTCTCCTGACTCTCCACGCCCGTGCACGCATGCAGCTGTCTTCTGCACTCCAGCCCCGGCTGTCAGCAGCGCGCCCAAACCCCCGGTGGTGCTGATGGCCGCGCAAGCAGAGCACCCTGGTTATGCTGTGGCCCGTGCGGAGCTGCTGTCTAATGGCGCGCCCCCCTTCCTCGCGTGCGAGCTGTGCAGGTGTGTGCCCATGTGTGCACGTGCGTGTGTGCCTGTGCGTACGCTCATGTGCAAACACTTGCGTGTGTGTGTGTGCGTGTGTGTGCTTGCGCATCCCAAAGTTGGATGCAGTCAGTACAAGTTGCCTCGAGTCTGTTGTCGCTCGCAACTGTGGATGAGCTTCAATACACTGGTGTGGGAGGTGCATGGGCCCTCAGTGTAATACAGTGAGATCATGGCCTCAGTGTGATTCAGTGAGATCATGGTCCATGCAGCCTTGGCCTGCTTCTTGCCGAAACCCTTGCGTGGCGAGCACCAGGCCCCAGCTTTTGCTGATGCGCCGCTCCTGTCGCTCATGAAGGCGTGTGACCAACCAGCAGCTGGGGGCAAGGCAGAATGTGCGCGTGTGTGGTGCATGGCTGCAGGGAGTGTGTGGGCTTAAATCCGTGTGACCGGCGTCGCAGCACTTCGCTTCAGAGTCAGGCTTTCCCGGGCGTGGATTGGTCCCAGATCTCGCTGGTAGGCTGGCTTGGCCCCAGAGCACAAGTGTTGTCCGCTGTTCAAGAGGGTGGGCTTTGTCCTCTGGACACAGGGGTGGGGGGCTGTTCTGGTCCCTGGCACACGAGAGGGCTGATTTTTGGTCCCTAGTGCACGAGAGGGCTGATGTTTGGTCCCTGGCACACGAGAGGGCTGATTTTCGGTCCCTAGTGCACGAGAGGGCTGATGTTTGGTCCCTGGCACACAAGATGGCTGATGCTGTGTCCCTGGTGCACGAGAGGGCTGATGTTTGGTCCCTGGCACACGAGATGGCTGATGCTGTGTCCCTGGTGCACGAGAGGGCTGATGTTTGGTCCTTGATTCCTGGGGGGGCTGATGTTTGGTCCCTGATTCCTGGGGGGGCTGATGTTGTGTCCCTGGTGCACGAGAGGGCTGGCTTGGTCCCTGATCATCCTGGTGGCTGAGGGGGCTGAGGTGCGCAAGTGAGCCTCGGGTCAGCACACCTCCACAGCATGCAGCACACCTCCACAGCATGCAGCCAAGCTACTCTTTGGATGGACTGGACATGCGCCTTGCCAGCATGGACATGTGCCTGTGCCAAGCTGCTTTATGGATGGACTGGACATGCGCCTGTGCCAGCACTGGACATGTGCCTGTGCCAAGCTGCCCTATGGATGGACTGGACATGCGCCTGTGCCAGCACTGGACATGCGCTTGTGCCAGCTCTGGACATGCACCTGTGCCAGCACTGGACATGTGCCTGTGCCAAGCTGCTTAATATACGGACTGGACATGCACCTGTGGCAGCAAATGCGTGTGTGCTCCACCTCAGCAAGACTGCGAGCGCAGCCGATTTGGAAGGTGGAGCTGGTCAGGGCTTTGCCTGTAATCGTGGCCCGTACGTAATCCAATGGATTCCATGCCCTCTCTCAATCTACGACTCCTCTGATGGGTGGGGATGTGGGCTTGATGGGAAAGGGACGCGCCATCACTGCAAAAGAATCTGGACATGGCTCAGCGGCGCCAGGAGCAATGTAACTAACAATCCCTGGCCTGGTAGAGCATTCCCACGACGCTGGTGCATTCCCACAACTCTAGTGCTTGGGAGCCTTGCCAAGCTGGGCCAAGCCTGCGTCCCCGTGTGTGTGCTCGTGTGTGCTGTGCTAGACCCTGCAATGCAAAAAAGTCTGAGCGGCTTGCTTCGTGTGTCTTGGTCAGTTGAACTGACAAGTTTTGAGCGGCTTGTGTTGCAAGTCTCCGTCAGAGTTTCTTACATGGAGGGCGTCAGGGCACCAACAGATTGATACGCCACTGCACCAGAGGAGGGCAGGGCAACTCCCATCCGCACAAGCACGCACGTGTGCATGCACTCACGCGCCTGCACTACACACGTACACACACATGTACTTAGAGCACATGCACACAGGATACACAAAGCACATACATAGAGCGCACGCGCACGCAGAGCACTTGCACCAAGCATCCATCTCGGTAAGGCATCACCCTGTTGGTGGCAAGTCTGTTGGTTGCAGGAGGAGGACACAATGTACCCAGACAGCCCTGAGAGCACAGAGCAGCTAGGCGCACGCATCACGGAGTTCATGGCTTGGATGATGCAGAGGCCGGAAAGGGAGCTGGCTGTTGTGACCCACAGCAAGTGAGTTGCGGTGCGTGTGTGACTCGTTGTCGCCCGTGCACAGCAAGTGGCTTCCTGGGCAGTGAATGCTGCAGCCGTGTCTCATGCTGCCATGCCAGCAGCGTGCTGGGTGCGAGCTTTGGAGCTGCGGTGTCGGCCGCCAGTCGCTGGCAAAGCTGCACGCAATATGCCTCTCTGTGCACGCCACGCGCATTGTGCTGCGCCTGGACACACATGGTCTCAGTCTCGCACCTCTGCCGTCTGTACACGCCGCGCATTGTGCTGCGCCTGGACACACATGGTTTCAGTGACAGACATCAGTCTAACACCTTCTGTTTGTGCACACCTGGCCTGCAGGTTCCTGAGCACACTTTTCAGCATGTGCGCAGAGCAAGCTGGGTGCAGCTTCTCGGAGGAGGCCAAGGCAGATATGTCCAGGTGCGCTCTGCCTTGCAGCCACCTGCATGGATGTGTGATGGGCTTCGAGTACCTGGAGCACAAGGCCGCAAGCATGCAGACGCAGGCAACGGGTGCCAGTGTGGGCAAGTGCATGGTTGCCAGTGCATGCAAACACACGCTTGCTAACATGCAGCTTCAAGAGCAGGCGCGCAGGGGCCAAACCAGCTGTGCAGGGAGCGGCAGAGGGTCGCAGAGCAAAATCTTGGTCTCACATCTGTAGCACTTTGCGGTCATGCGGTTGACATGGTTGACACGGTCAGGCGGTTGACACGGTTGACAAAGTTGACTCGGTCAGGCGGTTTACACGGTTGACACGGTCAGGCGGTTGACACAGTTGATATGGTTGACACGGTCTGGCAGTTGACACGGTAAGGTGGTTGACTCGGTCAGGCAGTTGACACGGTTGACACGGTCAGGCGGTTGACACAGTTGACACGGTCTGGCAGTTGACACGGTCAGGCAATTGACTCGGTCAGGCGGTTGACATGGTTGACACGGTCAGGCGGTTGACTCGGTCAGGCGGTTGACACGGTTGACCCGGTCGACACGGTCAGGCGGTTGACACAATGCATTGCGGCACCCATGCGTGGCTGTGACCGCAGGTGGTTCCAAAACTGTGAGCTTCGGACTGTGGTTGTGGCTGCTCCGTTGGCGTCCAGCCCCTGCAATGCAGCAACCACCCACTTCCCAGGAGGGCACAAGGCCCTTGGCATGGACCTGAACTAGGCCACGAGGGCAGTCACGAGGCTCCGTGTTTACGTGGCTATGTTTGCGTGGCTATGTTTGCGTGGCATGCATGAGTTCAATGGATTCCAGGGAAGCCTGCAGAGACATGGTCCAGCCCTTCTAGAGGAAAGGCTAGGGCTGGGCTGGGACATGATGGCATGGGGCACAATTGTGTTGGCTTCTGGTGCCTGTGCTGGGGTGCCAGCCTGTCCATGCTGAGGTCGTAGGCGGCCTGGGCTACTCCGCTGCGACCTGAGCTACCCTGCTGGTCTCCTCTGCTGTGGCCTGGGCTGCTCTGCTGCTTTCCTCTGCCGCAGTTTAGGCTACTCTGCTGGGCTTCCCTGCTGAGGGACACGGGTAGGGTGTGCCAGAGCTCCGAGAGGGGCACAGGCTGGTTCAGTGCTACCGCTCAAATGGCGTAACATGTTGCAAATGATTCATTTGAATAAATCATGAAGCAAACAAGGTAGGCTCCTTCGCGCCCCAAGTGCACCCATACCTAACGGTGAGGCTCAAGTCGTAGGGATGGAATCAGGCTAAGCGCGCTCATGCACAGGAAAGTTGGGGAACTAAGTGTGCTGGATGCATAAAGCAGCCGCATGGAGCACAAGCGGCAACCTTGACACGGAGCATGCCTGACACGTCAATGATGTGACATCATGTACACACATTTTGGCAACACGACACATAAGTGTGACGGCTGTAGAGAGCTCAGGCTTGGAAGTAGCACAGCAGAACCTCGCCTTTTGATTGCAGAAATGAATGAATTGGAACGCAATTTATGGCTGAGGAACAAGTATCCAGATTACTGCTGCAGCAATTTACTGCACCTTCTTTTGCGCATGTGCACACCTTGAACACTGTTACACCCTGATTCATTCGTCAATGTGTTTATTCTTTGCACATATACCCGCTCTTTGAAATGCAACCTTCCCAAAGCAACTATCCTTGCAGACGCCGCTTGCAGCCTGCATGACCTGCAATTGCTTGTTTTATTTCCAAGTGCATGCTTTAGGATTGCTGTGTCTGAAGGGCGAGAGGTTCTGTTTTTTGTTTCTTGCTTTTTTGCTTTAACACTTGATGGCTTACAAATGCCTTGGTGTTTAATGGAGGCTTAGTCAGCACAGCACCATGCACTGTTAGTAACAGTCTGTTACAATCATTGAGTTCAGACATGCAGGGCAAATTCTTTGTCCATGGGAATTGCTGATACTTTATTCATGATGTGACACTCTGTTTCACTTTTTATATCAGCTTAAACAGGGGAGTAATTCTCTTTAGACCTTGCGGTGATCCTAACCTAACCTTTAAAGAGCTCGGCCTTGATACACTGTGTGGCGCAATACACTGTGGTGAAAAAAGCCCATAAGACTGCCCTTAAGCTACATGCTCATTCTGTGCTCTATGCACACAAACTGACAACTACTAGATGCGCTCTTGGAAAATCCAGTTGCTCTCAAGCTCTTGGTCTGGAGCATGGGGCGGTGTCATGCCGAATCACCGTCATGAACAGTTCAGCGTCTCAGGAACATGATATGTACAGGCCCAAAGGAATATGGGGCCGGTGAGGAGAGGCGGTCTCGCCCGTCCAGAGTAGCCTTAAACCATGTTACAAAGGACCTAAACTCAACTATGTACACACTATCTGGATCTGCACCGGGGCATATGATGCTGCTGCCACCCATCCATATCCCACAGGCGTCTCTGCCTCTCTGCTCTAATCCTCTCATCCTTAATCAGACCCAATCAGGCTCATGTTGCGTAGGGAATACCAGGCCCCTGGCCGGGCAGCCAGCGCCTCTGAGGAGTGCTCCAGGCTCCAGGGAGGAAGGACTTTGCGGCCTGCCAAGGCCCACAGAGTTCTGTGGGTGAAATAGGGTCAGGACATCCTTTCCTCCGAGCTAGGCCAGGGGGGGGCCTGGAGTGTGTTCTGCTCTAGCGCGCTGGTGCCTCT
>LFCJ01003217.1_pt1 | contig 11941 bp, 22 predicted proteins | sample 643141 | NCBI WGS metagenome assembly LFCJ01 (sample SAMN03766243, study PRJNA286221) | soda lake metagenome | biome: soda lake; feature: Kulunda steppe; material: water; isolation source: sample B1-Br-g2 brine of Lake Bitter-1 | place: Russia: Kulunda steppe | collected 2010-07 | reverse complement strand
AGCAGTGTCGCGCAGGCTGGGCTGGCAGACTTGGGGCTGTAGGTGGCTGTCCTGGGCATGAGCGCATCCTGCACAGGGGCAGCGTAGGTGAGAGGTTGCAGGAGTTAGGTTGCAAAAGTGGCCAGGCTTGTGTGGGCGCAGGAGATGTGATTGAAGGGGCTGCCAGGAAGGCTGGTCCCCAGGGCCTGCTACACAGTGCTTTATAAAAGGCTCCCTCTGAGCAGGCAGAAGGCAAAGGCACCTTTGCAGGCCTCAATGAGCGCACATTGACCAGGTACGCGGCCAGCAGGCAGGCAGCCACGCATGTTTAAGCCATGTTTGCAGGAGGGCAGAGGGACTCAGGGCACTTACGGGCAGGATGTACACCATCTTGCGCACGCCGCTGATGCCCTTAAAACGGAATAAGCCCAGCCAGAACACGTGGACGTCACGGAGGCGCTCGCTATATGACTTCCGATTGTTTTCCTACGCGCAGGCAGGTGGACGAGGCGCTTGTTGTGTGGCAGCCTGTAGCATTCCTGTGCTCAGGCTGCATGCAGGTAGGTGCGGGCGGGCTTGCTTGCCCACGTAGGCGCACAGGGGGACCTTGTGCCATGCTTGTACATCATGAGGGTTGGGCAGGGCCTCTAAGCCCGAGGGGCCACAACATTTGGCGCATAAGGGCTCACAGGGCAGAGCCTCACTGGGGCCTCTACTTAACCCCCTTTGCCAAAAGCTCAGCCCTCTGTACCCAACCCTGTGCATTCTAGCATACCCCCTGCAGTCAATGCTCAGTTGTCAATTTCTGTAACGTGTATGCATCACAGCCAGTACCCCGCAGTCGGCTCCCATTGTCTCTTACCAACTATGGCTCATCAAGCATCCATGGGACGTTCAGCAAATAAATGCATTGCATAAAACACCTGATACGCACTGCACTCCAACAAAGGCATATGACACTCGTGTCACCCTGGCAACGCGGGCTCCCAATGCGCGCACTGTGCCTGTGCGCTAGACCATAGCAGCACGCATGTAGGGGCATTGCTCCCATCACACACGCTGCCATCGTGTTGTGAAACTCCACTAAAGGATGGTAGGCAAATGCCTCTCACTAAACGCGTCACCTGTTACAAACCTCCAGCACAGGCTCGCAGACACGGCCTCTCTATCCCCGGCCCCTGAGCCCTCCCAGCAGTGACCCCACACCTGAAACAGGTCCTGGACGTAGGCGGCTTCAGGCGGCGGTACCACCAAGCTTTTCAGTGGCGCACTGTGGCTGCGTTCCGCTGTATCAAAGCCAGCGGAAGCACTTGGGTGGCCCTTGTCCTCCAAGGGATGCTGCTCCAAGATGGCCAGGCCTGGCGCAGAGGGGTCCCTAAGGCCCCCCAGGCAAGCAGAAGAATGCAAGCTGCTTTTCAGGGTGCCGTTCTGGGAGAGGGGTACGCTCCGGGAGAAGCCTGAGCTATCTAAGTTCAGTGACAGCCACGGCTCCCTCATGCTTTTGCCCCCCTGGCTAGGCTGAGCCTGCGAGCGCAACAAAGGGGAGGCGAGGTCACTTCCTATGGGTCGAAGCTAGGCTGGATGTACACACATGAACCTGCAGGTGTCTGTGCACAGGACCGTGTGCAAGTGCGAGTGCATGTGCGTAAGCACACCTAAGCCTAGAGCAACAGGGCAGGAAGCAGTCACCTGCGTACAGAGGGCGGCAACCACCAAGGGCTTTAGCGGGCACAAGCAGTTTGCAAATGGCCATACGTGCATTTAACAGGGTGGGATGCTAGTACAAGCGTTCGCCCAAAGCTCATACGACCAACACGACCAGCGGAAGCAGACACAACCAACAGAGGCAAACACGGCTAGCAGACATGATTTCACGCTGCCACCTGCCTACCCACCAAGACCTTGACGTAGACGTAAGTAGCAACCCAGTCACAGGGGGCCGCACCCACCGAGAACGAGTTTGAGCGCAGTGACGAGGGGGAGAGCTTGGTGCCCAGGAGCAGCGGCAGATCGCTGCCAGTCTGGCTGGGGCGCGTCCTGGCCCACGCCTCCATAGCCTTTATGGTCAGCTCCTGCTCACAGGCCACCATGCCCCCCTGGGCAGCGCCGTCCATGAAGCGCGCCGCGCTGCGGGCGAAGCAGCAGCAGCGAGTTGATGGGTGTGGCGTGAACAAAGAGGCTCCCGCACCGGCACACCTCCACCATGTGGTGCGGGGAATGGAGATGTCAGCGGCAGCTGCGTCATGAGAGCAATCCTGCTGGCGTGGCTGCGCTGCGTCATTAAGGCTGCGACGCTGGTGTTATGCATGCCCACATTAGAGAGGGCAAGTGCGGTGCAGCTTGCGGCCAATGCGTAGCTTGCAAGCACACACACACACGCGCGCGCACACACACGCGATCGTACACGCACACAGCGCGCACGCACACACAAACGCACCTGTTGACGCAGTCGCCGTGATAGTCCGCGCGCCCCATGTGGTCTGGCGCTACGTGCACAGGCTTCCCTTCACTGATGCCTATCTTTAGCCTGCAGGCAAGGCGTCAGGTGGGGGGTTCGGTCGAGGCAATGGCTGCAACAGGATGTGGCCAGGGCAAGGCAGCAGGGGTGAGGTCAAAGCAGGAGATGCATTGAGACGTGATCAGAAGTCAGGCAGGGGCCGGTCCATGCGCCCGCTCGATCAATCAGGAGGGCACGGTGCGCCGTGAGTCCCTTCAAGCAAGGGGCGCAGCACACAGCCCTGGGCTCAGGCTGGAGGATGCGCGCTCACAGCTTGCGCCGTAGCCGCTGTAGGGACCCAGCCGGCGCGCGCGCTCTCACGCACACGTGGCCCAGCACGCACACCTCAGCATCACGCTGGCACCTGCGTATGTGCTCGGGGCGTGTGGCCCCCTGCTGGCCGTCTACTGAGCTGCAGCCCCAGAGTCTCACCTTGGCCCCCTGAAAATTAGGCGCCCTTGGTCAAACACGTCCTGGAAGGACTCTCGGGTAGCAGATCTGGGCCACGCTACCATCATCATGCACTCCTGCATGGCGCAGCTCCATGCCAGTGCAGCCTGCACGTGTGGGCGGCGGCAGCGCAGTGTGCGCGTAAAGGCAGGGTGGTGAGCCCATGGCAGAGCGATGCTGCTTGCGCAAGCACGGCCCTTGTGCTGGGGCATGGCACAGGTCTGCGCCAGTGCAGCCTGTGTGCGTGTGGGCCACGGCGCACTCAGCGCAGGGGTGCGGAGCAAGGGCCGGAGTAAGCGCAGCCTGCGCTTGTGGACGGCAGGGCAGTGTGCACGGATGGGCTGGGCAAAAGGCTGAGCTCAGGACAAGATGGTCCCCCTGGCTGGCAAGCGGCACTGATTTGGGGCAGCTGCTACAGTAAGCAGGCCAGCCCTGCCATGCGCGCAATGGACAAACGTCAGACACGCCTGCATGCAGCAACGGTGCTGCATTGCACCGCTAAGGAGCTTGTTTTAGAAAATTTGAATATATTTTATTTTGATCAGTATCGTCATAATCATTACAATATTACCATTATCATTCAGAGTTGTTCTGACCGTTTGACCAGCCCGGCCAAGACTGGCCCGGACCGGAGGGCAGGAACTGTTGAAATTGGGTCTCAGACTTAGTCAGATGCCTGATTTTGTTGAAAGACCCTTTATGATACCTTAAAAATCAGTGATCAGGGTGGATAAAACGTATATTAGAAAAAGAAGATTGCCTTTTTACTTGCTATCTTTGGAGACTCTAAACTTTTTTTTTGAAAGTTCATTTAGGTCCAGAAAATGAAAGAAAGCCAGGAAACTAATCCATTAGCTTTAAAAGCTCAGAAATACATCCATTCCAAAAGACAGCCCCAAATGTCTTAATCCATCAAAGCTGAAAGGCACAAGCAGGCAGGGCAGCAACATCCAGCTTTCCCTAACTGTGGCACATTGCCTTACAACAGGACATACAGGACAATTTGCAGACAGCCAAAAAGTGTCTGAACAGAAATGTGATCCAGCTAGGAAGCCTGTGCTCACGTATTTTGCAATGCGCCTGGCTGCTGCGCACAGCCACGTGGCTTTCCTTGTCTGCAGCACTTGAGCTCTCAGTCAGTAGGCTCCTCTGGGCATAAATCTGCTCCTTTTGCTTCGCCTTTTGAGCATCATTGGCAGCTCCATGCAACACCCTCACTGCACTGAGCTTCTCCAGGCTATACTTATATGCACAAGCTTTGATTTGATTCCCTACGCCAAAAACATGCTGCCTGGCTCGCAGCACTTGCCGAATAGGCTGTAGAATACATCCACCAAGGCAGTGCAGCATCCTGCTTCCCCCCTGACCATCCACCTTAAACAGGCCAAGCTTGGCTAGCATCTCGGCCCTTGACCTACCTCATTATAGTTCAAAAGAAAAGTGCTACTAAGTGCAGGGGATGAGTGGAGCAGTGTCATTGTTGCCCCTTCCCGGTCCTCAACTCCCCCTCTGCCCACCGGTGCACGAAAGTGTTCTGGTTCGTATCCATCACAATTCAGGACCGGTACGACCGGAGGCCTGTGATTGTCCGGTCTGGACAACCCTTTTATCATATTACAGCTTGTATAGGCTAATGTTACATGGTATAGATTTAATGATGCCGCACTGCTGAGGAGCTGTTTGCCCATGAAAGGCCTGCACAGGTGCGCACAGAGCAGGCAGGTGTGCAGCATACGCCTACCTCAGGCTTGGAGAAGCTCAACATCAGCTTGAGGCTTCCAAACACCCGGCATAGGTATCCGTCCCCTTCCGTCTGCAGCATGCACGCAGGGAGTGCTTGTCATCGTCCATGCATGCACTTTCATGCACTGCCAGTCATGAGCACGCAACAGCTGTACAGCTTTGCAGCCTTTTTTTTTTTTTTTTTTGGATTTAGATTTAGATTTACAAGAAAGCCACTCAGTCAAAACGCCTGACTGCTGGGCTGCAGCCTTTTGAGCCTTTTGAGTCATGCAACCCAAGCCTTAGGCCCCCAAAGCGGAGCAGCCCGCGCCATGACTTGGACCAGCAACTGCATTTATATGTTGGGCTAGTGCATGCGTGTGTGTGCATGTGAGTGTGTGTGAGTGTGTGTGAGTGTGCGTTTGTGCATGAATAAGTATGTATGTGTACGTGTGTGTGTGCGCGAGTGCATGCGTGGCTCACCTGGTCGAGGCAGCTGCTGGTGCATGCCAGCAGCAGGCGCTCCACTTGCTTCTGGGTTTTTGAGGAGAGCGCTTTGGCGTTGTCCACAACGGCAAACACTATGGTCACGGAGGGCAGGTCCTGCGCTTGTTCGGCCTGCCTGCCCAGGGGTGCAGCAAGAGTGCCTGCAACAAAGCGGGCAAGATTGCGTGGGTATGGCTGTGTGAGCGTGTTTCAGTGCCAGGGGCGTGCTATAGCACGGGAGCAGCCTGCTTGGGCTTCTCTTGCTTTTACTTTGGGTCAGCTAGCAAAGAGGCGCACTGCCACGCGCTCCTGCTCGTCATCCGGCACAGGCAGCAGATGGTTTGGAAAGGTAACCCCTGTAGCCAAATGTTTCTCGCAGGCTAGCCCCAACAAAGCATCAGTACTAAATGCAAGCTGCAGACAGCGTCCCTGCACACTGCAGACCTATGGATTCCAGCTCTCGCAGCTCTTTGCGGCTGGCATTCCATCAATGCCTCTGCTGCAAAGGGATGCTATTTTCTTTGAGATCCTATGCGCTGGGGCTTGACATATGATTTGCTTGCTCACATAGGCAAGGGGCACATGCTTAACTGAGCCAAGGTAAGGCATGCCGCTCGCCGCCCTTTGTGTGCAGTTTGAGCCCAGCCGTGCTAGGGCCTGTCGGTCATGCCCGCCACAAGCCGATAAGCTCGCATAAACGCACACATGCAAAGCCCACGTCCATCAGCATGCCTCAGGGTGCGACTCGCCTGGCGCATCAAAGTAGGGTTTATGGATGGTGCTCTTCAGGACAATCCCGCTCTTGTGCCTGCGGCGGCTGCCCCACACTTTTGCAACGTCTGCGTCATTGGCTGGAAGGATCTGGAACAGGTGGAGCTCGCCATGGTGAGGGCACTCCTGTGAAGGACCTGCAGGGCCACAGACACATGTGTGTGTGCCATAGACGCATGTGTGTAACAGACGCGTGTGTGCCACAGACGCGTGTGTGCCACAGATGCACGGATCCATAAGGCCACTGGGGGGCATGTGCGCCAGTGTGGCAGCTAAGGTAACAGAGCCCACAGCGTAAACCCATGAGGGAGTCTTGCTGCTTCAGCCCTGTAGCAGCAAAACCAGAGGAACGAGGGAGAGCCTCTGGGCAGTATTGGGGTGAGGCCGTATCACCAAGCCAAGAAAACACTGATCACAACTTGGGAATTGTGCATGCACTCTGTGTATGTATGTGTGTGTAAGCGCACGTTGTCTGTGTGTGTGCCTGTATGAGTGTGTGCGTGTGTGCTCACGTACGCAAGTGAAGTGTGTGCGTACGTGTGTGCAAGTATGTCTACATGCGTGCATGCACATGTGCAAATGCATGCCGTGTGCTGTATGCGTGCGCAGTCATGTGTGCACATGCCCAGGGTGCCAGGCACAGCAGTTCCAGCTGGAGCTGGTCCTACCCTCCAGACAGCTTCTCACCTTCAAAGATCTCCAACCCCTTCAGATAGCTCCTCACCTTCAAACAGCTTGCTCAGCCGCGAGGACAAATTGGCTATGCTGGGCGTCCTGTGGGGTGCTTTCCTGGCCCTGCCGGCCGCACCTTCCGCTGGTTTTCCGGCTGCACCTTCTGCTAGGTTTGGCTTGCCTTCTCCCGCCTTTTGCTTTACAAAGCAGCCCCTGCAGCGTTGGCGCACGGGGCAGCGAGGCTTATGCATCTGCATATTGCAGACTATTCCGCAGTTTGGTGCACTGGCGGGGCAAGTAAACTTGCAGGTGGTGAACTTGAAGTACATTGCAAACTGATCTGGACTGCTTCACCGGAGGAGCACACACACTTGTGCATCTGCATATTGCAGACTGTTCCGCGGTTTGGTGCACTGGTGGGGCAAGTAAACTTGCAGGTGGTGAACTTGTACAGTACATTGCAAACTGATCTGGACTGCTTCACCGGAGGAGCACGCACACTTGTGCATCTGCATCTTGCAGGCTATTCCGAAATGGTGCACAATGCCTCGGAGAGGCATATGTGCAGTGACAGTGTCATCCCACTTTCTAACACCCCAAGGAGTCTGCTGCACCCATACCCCCCCCACCCTCTGCGCCCAGAGTGCACCAGGAGGGCTCTTGTTCACCTCTGGCCTGCACCCTTGGCCTACGCATTCACCCACTCACATGTCCAGCACCGGCGCTTCGCGCTTCGCCTTGGCTTGCTGCACCAGCGAGCCAAGCAGGCGGGCCGACCAGCCCAGCACCCTCTGCGCCCGCAGCTGCTCCATGTGCATTCCCTGTGTGCAAAGTGAGGCAGCAGGTGGCAAATGAAGCAGGGAGCCTGCTGAACCTCTGCCCCTGTGCCTGGTCCACGTGCATTCCACTTGTGCAAGGCATACTGGCATTGGCTCAGGCATGCAAGCGTAGGTGGCCCTGTGCACATGTCATGCCCAAAGCTCATACACTGGACACAGGCTGCCCCGTGTGCACCCTGCCTCCTCCCTTGCAAGGTGCATGCTTGCTGCCCAACTGCGCATGCTCGCTGCCAGCTCTCTCCGTTGCTGCACCACTCATCCTGGATGCAGCAACCCACCTGATCATCAACCGTGCCCAGCTCCCCCAAGCTGTCCTTGATAGCTGCGAAGGTGTTGCCATCCATGAGCACTTGGCCACCGAGCGCAGTGTCGCTCACCTCTGCAGGCAAAGAGGGAGGAAAGCAGCATTTGGGCGCAGTGCTGCAACTGACAGTGTGATGCTGACCCCAGGTACTCGACCAGGGAGCACAGCGCTGCTCACCTCTGTGCACACATAACACATGCCTGCGTGCGTCGCAATGGCGAGTGACAGCACACAGGGTGGGGTGACACAATGCCATCTGGTTACACACGTCATTAGCGCTGCCTTGCGCAGATGTGCATTGCTGACGCCCTCGTGTCTTCACATGTCTAGCCCTTCCCGCGTGATCTGCTGCAGAAATGTGGGGGGGCACAAAGAAAATGCCAAAGGTCCTGACGCCACCAGGGCGCAAATGGAGGATGGATGGACGGGGAGCTCTTTGCTTGGCTCTCATTTGAGGCAGCACACTGCCCTTGTTGCATCGCGGCTCCGTGCTCGGGGCCTGGCCCCAAACCCAGGGGTCTGTTCCCTGTTGTTGCTGCCAACATAACCATTTGCACACCTTTGGCCAACTCAATGGTTGGGTGCCCCTGCAAGGACTCCCCGGGGAGGAGGAAGCCAGACGCGATGCCCATGCGCACTCGGATATTCATTGCTGCATCTCTGACAGCACCTGAGGAAAAAAGGATTAAAAAAGCACAGGCCCACCAGTTGGTCTTTAGGTGGACATTGCACGCCCTGCAGGCGCTCGAGGAGTCATGGGCATCAACTGAAAGGAACAGCATGCATGGTGGGATTGATTGACTGTGACGACGGAAGTACTGGAGTGTAAATGGATCTGATAATGACAATGGATAGTAAAGCTTTGATCGTCCAGCAGCTCAGGGCTGTTGTGTTCAATTACCAGTGATGTTGCCTGCCTCATTTTCGGCAACAGGGCCAGTGACCAGGTTAACAATGAATAATTCCTGGTATAATTCAAGCATTTGGATCTTATCAAATCATTCACACTTGAAGCATAATTTTGCTTTTTATAACCCTCCCAAAACGGGCCTTTTGATGCACCTATTTTGCTTCGTTTAGCACCTGAAAGAGGCCCCACGTCAACCTCCTAGCCATATACACCCATTGCGATATCATATATGCATGTCCAATCAGGGGTTGCGGAGGGGTACGTATCTAGTAAGCGTAAGTTAGTGCCTCCCTTTCGCCCCCTTCCTCTTGAAAGCCCATAGGCAAGCATGCGTTTGCATTATTTGACGGATCCATTCAATGTATTTTGAATTTCACTGAGTTATTCGCGCGCTATAGATACAAATAGGCGCATCCCCAAACCCTGGACCACATTGAATTTCACTGAGTTATTCGCGCGCTATAGATACAAATAGGCGTATCCCCAAACCCTGGACCACAGGAACACATGGAGGCCTGCAGTGTCATTGGCCTTATGAAGCACATTGCCATTGCCAATGCCATTGGTCTTAAAAACACAGTGCTATTGGTCTTAAACACAGGCGTTGGCTTGAAAAATGCACACAGGCTTCATACTCTACCGAAGTGTTGGCTCTTCATGCAACCAGACATTGCAGCAGTCTACAAACCCCAGCAGGCGTCCACACTGTGTGCATGCCCCTGCTTGGCTGCACCTTATTTCTCACTCAACACATGCCTGGGAAGGCAAGCTAAAGAAGCTGCAGCCCAAAGATACGTCATCATCTCAAGTCAAGCCGAAGTATTCTGTGCCATGCGCTTTTCTTGGTATAAATATGGAAGTGCAATACTATCAAAAACAAAGCATATGCACCAGGCACACGTACAGGGATTGGGGACATAGGTGCGCCAAGGTGAGCTTGTGGACAAGACCCCATATAAGCTTGTGACAACATTTGCTTCTTGAAGCAGGGCTGCAAAGATGAAATGTTGGCAAACAGCAGAGAGACCAAGGACGGCCTGCTGGGTCATCTGTAAGCACACACCTGATGTGCTGCGTATGCTGGGGCTCTGGAACTTTTGAAGGCTCTGCAGGAAGGTGATGCTGGCCCTGCGACCCTTTTTGTTAGGGAGCTTGTCCGAAGAGCTTTTCGACACGATGGCTAGAGGGGTCAGCTTGCTGTCTGAGCACTGAACCCCCCTGGGCTGTGGCCACTTCTGCTGGCGCAGCAGCTGCTGGGCCTGGAGGCAGAAGGCTGCAGCGTCTTTTGCATCGTAAAACACCTGGGTGTGAAGTGGGTGTAAAGTGGGGATGAGCGCTTCAGAGATCTAGCAAGTGGGGATGTGAAGTGGGTGTGAAGTGGGGATGAGTGCTTCAGAGATCTAGCAGCTGTTTGGGCACAGGAGAGCCTAGTGGTTGCCGGGGGATGTAGACAGAATGGCGGATTCGTTGTCAGGGTCAGCAGGGGATGTGAAGGCTACACTGTGCGACAGCCACAAGCTTATAAGCAAAAGCACGACGAGGTCATGCAGCATGTAGGCCAAGGACTTGTGGAAGACATGGACAAGGCACTCAGTAACCAGGGTCCATGCTTGGGGCATTTGACAGTACCATGTCATGGTACAGGGTCAAGGTCATTGACGAGGTTGCACAGCAGACGTCCGCAGGTGTCCAAGCACTCACAAGGGTCAATGAGTCGCCTTCTGTCTCCTGAGTTCGGCCGAAGTTGCACCTGCACGGGAGCATTGTCCACTTGCAATGCTTGTTGCGAGTCTCCATTGCGCATGGAAAGTTGGACTGACCACCTCACCAACAATGGCACTCACCACTTTGCACGGCGCATGATTGAGTTATGGATGGACAGAACTTTGTCGGACAACTCTGGATGTTGGGCGCACAGAGCTGCGTGGAAGAAGGCACAAGCCAGGCACACGTTAGTAGGTCAAACCACAGATGCTGCTGCAGGCAAGCGCTCTCCTCACCATAATACTGTTGAGGCGCCTGCTTAAGCGTTTTCTCGAGTGGGTCCATTGACACCTTCCGCTTCCGAGAGCTTGCTCTGAAGCAACAAAAAACACTGGGAAGCCCCAGAATGCTCTTACACAACAGTAACATTTCAGAAGCCACCATCTCCTCACATTAATTATGCTCCTCCCACAATCACACTCCCTCACTTCACGCTTCCCCTACCATCACGTCCCCCCCCCCAGCACGCTCCTACAACAACACTAGTTCCCCCACCAGCACGCTCCCCCATGTCATGCTTTACCCACCACCATGCTCCCCTCACCTCCACATCATGCTTTCTGCATAATCATACACATCCCTACCCTCACACATGCCTAGATTTGCATGCCCTCCACCCCCCCTCCAGATCAATTGTGGCCACTTCCTCCCTGGGATGCGCAGAGTAAGCAGACTGCCCCCTCCAGCACAGCAGCTTCATGAATCATGCGGCATGATACAGGCAGTATCCTCCTATCAGGGCACAGCAGCTGGTCTCCCCTGCACCAGGCTACACACTTGCCCCCCCCACCTGTCCACCCCTCAATGTCTGTCACCACAGCTGCAAAGGGCCCACTTGTTGGCAGGCCTTTCATCCGCTTCTTCAGGTTGTTGACCTTATGGAACACCTCAGTGCCCTTGTACAGGTAGAACACGCCCGCAATGAGGATGACAACAAAGAACCCCAGCACCACAATGATCACCACCGCCCAGGGATAGGCCTCAGCCCAAGGTGCGTGCTCATCATGTGACTTGGAGCGAGATTCCAAAGCTATCGCCTGGCACTCCATGTAGAAGACTCGACCGGGCTGCGTGAGGTTGACGAGCCTAAGGCCCTGCAGGCAGAGCCAGCGTTGCCCATACACTGAGCGGAGTATGCACCGAGTGCACAACCAGATGGCCCTGCAGCACCTGGCACACAGAGAGTGAGATCACTCCTGAGTATTGCACGCACGCCCTTGTCTGTCTCCAAAGACTACACACAGTGGCAGGGGCACACACAGCCAATCCCTCGTCCATAGCTGCTCTGTAAATGCAGGCCCTTGCGTGGCTGGGTTCTGCGAACCACGGGGTCCCTCACCTCATCACACTTGCAGTGTGCAAACATGTAGTAGCTTGGATCGATGAACCACTGGATAGTTGCGGTGGGGTCGTTCGAATCATGCACGCGTCTCAGCTTGGGGCACCTATAGTCACAGATGGCACCTATAGTCACAGATGGCACCTATAGTCACAGATGGCACCTATAGTCACAGATGGCACCTATAGTCACAGATGGCACCTATAGT
>LFCJ01003214.1_pt1 | contig 11946 bp, 13 predicted proteins | sample 643141 | NCBI WGS metagenome assembly LFCJ01 (sample SAMN03766243, study PRJNA286221) | soda lake metagenome | biome: soda lake; feature: Kulunda steppe; material: water; isolation source: sample B1-Br-g2 brine of Lake Bitter-1 | place: Russia: Kulunda steppe | collected 2010-07 | reverse complement strand
TGCTTGGGATCCTCGCTGCAGGTATCGTCTGGCTGATTTTCCGCTACACCTCTCGGGGGTCGGACGCGATGGTGCCGAATATGATCGTCAACAACGGCGAGCAACGCACTGCGCCCTTCGAGGACTCGACCGGTGCCCACGCCGGGGCCCTGCTAGGCGACGTTCGTCACGACCCGTTCCAGTCCGGTGGGATGGAAACCCCAAGCCACGACCGCGTTGAGCCGGGATCGATCCACAAAGCCAACAAGGGTGTCCTGTTCGTTGACGAGATCAACACCTTGGACGTTCGCACCCAGCAGAAACTGATGACGGCTATCCAGGAAGGCGAGTTCGCCATCACGGGCCAATCCGAACGCTCCTCGGGGGCGATGGTCCAGACCGAACCCGTTCCCTGTGACTTCATCATGATTGCGGCGGGGAACCTCGATGCGATGGAAAACATGCACCCCGCCCTTCGCAGCCGAATCAAGGGCTATGGCTATGAGGTGTACATGGAAGACACCATCGAAGATAGCCCCGAAATGCGACGCAAATACGCCCGCTTCATCGCCCAAGAGGTCGAACGCGACGGGCGTCTCCCCCACTTCGACCACGACGCCATCGAAGAGGTCATCCTCGAGGCCAAACGCCGAGCCGGTCGAAAGGAGCACCTCACGCTTCACTTCCGAAATCTCGGTGGCCTCGTTCGCGTCGCCGGCGACATTGCCCGCGCCGAAGATGCCGATTACACGACTCGAGACCACGTGCTTCAAGCCAAAAGTCGCTCGCGGTCGATCGAACAGCAGTTGGCCGACGACTACATCCAGCGCCGGAAGGATTACGAGCTACAAGTCAGCGAAGGCGGCGTGGAAGGCCGTGTCAACGGCCTTGCCGTCATGGGCGAAGACAGCGGTATCATGCTCCCCGTCATGGCCGAGATTACCCCCGGCAGCGGACGTGTTATTGCCACTGGCCAGCTCAAAGAGATGGCCCAGGAGTCCGTCCAGAACGTTTCGGCGATCATCAAGAAGTTCTCCGATGAGGACATCTCGACGACGGTGCCCGGCTGGGACGAAGGGCGATATGAGGGCAACGATTACCCCGAATCCTCGCTTTCGGGCAAGGACGTCCACATCCAGTTCGTCCAAGCCGGCGAGGGTGGCGTCGACGGTGATTCGGCATCGATCACGGTGGCGACGGCCGTCATCTCCGCACTCGAGAACATCCCGGTTGACCAAACGGTGGCGATGACCGGGTCGCTCTCGGTTCGCGGCGATGTCCTCCCCGTCGGTGGCGTCACGCACAAAATTGAGGCTGCCGCGAAGGCCGGCTGTAAAAAGGTCATCATCCCCAAAACGAACGAACAGGATGTGATGATCGAAGACGAGTACAAAGAGATGATCGAGATTATTCCGTGCTCGAACATCAGCGAAGTGCTCGAGGTGGCTCTGATCGGCGAGCCTGAAAAAGATTCACTGCTCGACCGCCTCAAGTCGATCACCGGCTCGGCATTCGAGGGACAGGTCAGCCCAAGCAGTTCCGCCGGTGCAGGCGGCTCAAACCCGAGCCTCCAATAAATGCCCGAGTGGGCGACGTTCGCTGCACTGACGGCCGTTATTCTCCTCTTATTACTCGTTCTGTCTCATCTCACAAATCAGACGCTCCAAGCGCCAGCGCCAGCGTCAGCCTCAAAATCGGTCGGTGAGGGGCCTGTTGACCCCGAAGGGAACGACGGATCGACGCTCGAGGGTGACGAGCTATCGCCCCTCAAGGAACACGGGGAATCACGGAGCCGACCTGCGATTTCGGCGGAGAGGCGAGCACTGGATGCTGCCCGAACGTCAGGTTCGGGTTCGGGGACGGGGTCGGATTCGAACACTGATCTGGAATCGGATGCAGATACAGACTCGGACCCGAACTCGAGTGAGACACGGCCAACTGAAACAGCACCTGTTGAACAGTCATCTCCGTCACCTGTTGAATACCCAGACCCACACGAGCGCGAACACGAACACGAGCGCGAACACGAACACGAACACGAACACGAACACGCACAGCCACAGCCACGGTCATCGGAGTTCGATCCGGCCTCACTTTCGACCGGGGCGCTGCTGGCGAACGTCGCTTTCTCTCAGGGCCTCTTTGCATTGATTCTCATCGGCGCAGCCGTCTATACGGGGATTCCGCTATGGGCCTTTGGAATCGCTCTCGAGGCCGAATACGTGCTCTGGGGACTCACGCTTGGGACGGCGGTTGGCGTGGTACTGTACGGATGCAACGAGTTGGGGGCAGCCGGTATCAAACGGGCTGGCATTGATCACAGCGAGCACCTGCGCGAATTGCTTGCCCCCGACACGCGACGGGGCTGGCTCGTGTTGTTGCTGGTCGTCCTCCCGATTATCGCCATCTTCGAGGAGTTGCTCTTTCGGGCAGCATTGATCGGCGTGCTTGCAGCTGGCTTTGGCATCTCGCCGTGGCTCCTTGCGGTCGGTTCCTCCGTCGTTTTTGCCCTCGGCCACGGCATACAGGGAACGGCCGGCATCATCGTCACCGGCACATTGGGGTTCGTGCTGGCAGCCGTCTTCATCCTCACCGGCAGCTTTCTCGTGGTCGTCGTCGCCCACTATCTGATCAACGCCCTCGAGTTCGTCGTTCACGAGGGGCTCGAAATAGAGTGGGCGAGAACCGAAGGGACCGAGTAGGATCAGTCAAAATGACCCTGTATGGCTACCGAACTGGGATTACCGGAGAACGTCCGCAAACTCCTGTTGGTTGTGTTTGTGCTCTACTTTGGGCTGTTTTTGTACGCGTCAGTCGCTGGCTCACCGACTGCTGCACTCGCCTCGAATGTTTTGTTCGGGTTGCTCGCGATCGTTGTGGGGACCATCCTCGCAACGCAAGCGCCGGAACCCGCCTCGCCACTGATGGGGGCTGCAGCCGGCTTTCTCGTCGCCGGTGTCTCCCAGTTCCTACTGCTGGTCACTGGCTATCCACTCTTTGACTCGTTGGTTCTCGTCGGGATTCTCACTGGGCTCGGCCTCTACTTTTATTCGATGTGGAACGCAAACGGAAAGCGATGAGTGGCTGTCCTCTCGACCGATTCGGATACGGTCATACACGATTCCTAACGGAATTCACTAAGTAATCGACCGGCGTAGGATACTATGGTGTTTGGTAACACTAAACAATATCTCGAGTACCAGCACCGTACAGGAGGCAGTAAATACCCATGACAACAGCACACAAACTCGACTGTGAATCGGCAGAGGCTGACTGCCGGTTTATTATCCAATCGGAAAACGAAGATGAGGCGGTCGAACTGGCACAGAAACACATGCGGGAGGTCCACGGGAAGGAACTCTCAGACGAGGAGCTGCAGGGAGAACACCTCCAGACGGTCTAGAAAGGTTGATTGAGGACACCGCTATCTTTTTTTGTTCTTTTCAGCACTCAACTCCCCTCCCAAATCCATCAGCCCTTAGAGTAGTTTATTTAGAGCCCCTCGAGCGATCGCAACTTCTGTTCGATCGCTGGCGGGGCCGCACTCGGACCGTCGCGCACGCGATGGTCGGGGATCAAGATCGGAGCTGGGTTTTCGTCGAGTGCCGTCCGAACGAGAATCTCGTCGTCTTCGTCATCCGGATCTAAGTCACCGACCATGCTGATAAGCGTCGCAACATCGATCTGGTCGCCGTAGGGAATTTCTCGAACCTCCTCGAGCACCGCTCGCTGGTCGGTTGGGACGGTGAGCGCAACCTGCACGTCGGTAAACGAGACTTCGCCAACGCCACCAAGGTACTCGAAGATCCGATCGAGAACTGGGTCATCGTCGCCTTTGCTTTCAGCGGCTGGCTGGTCGGGGAACGAGACGCTGAGGACGCGGCCGCTTGCGACGCCGAGTTGGACGTGCGCCTCGAGATAGGGCGACTGTCGTGTGTAGATCCCTGCTGATTCGACGTCTTTCATGTAGGGGCCAAAGGAGTGGCCCCGACTTGAATATTCGGCTCTCCGTCCGTGACTGTCCGTCTCGGTGACCAGCGTAGCGAACCCAAACCGAGGCAGTCCCGCAAGTCTTATGTATAAATCAGTACATCGATGTACGATAATGACGAGTAAAGAGGTAGCTCCCGCCGTCCGGTCGATTCTCGAGGCTGCAGAACGCCGGAGAAGCGATCGGACAGAACCGGTTACCGTCGATCCACGGCCGTTTCCACCCGCTCTCGAGGCCGCGGGCGAAGACGGGCGCGCGCCAGTAATCGCCGAAGTAAAGCCGACCAGTCCAACGACCGATGGCACGCGCGCGGACGATCCAGTCGAGTTAGCACAACAGATGGTTGCCGGTGGCGCAGCCGCGCTGTCGGTGCTCACCGAGCCGACACACTTTGGGGGATCACCCGACTCACTCGAGGCGATTCGGGCAGCTGTCGACGTCCCAGTCCTCCGCAAGGACTTCATCCTTCGTGAGGAGCAACTGGACGTCGTCGAAGCCGATCTCATCTTGCTTATCGTCCGATTTGTCGACGATCTCGAGACGCTGCTTTCAGCCGCTCGCGACCGCGGCTTTCAGGTACTCGTCGAGGTTCACGACGAAGCCGAGTTAGAGACGGCTCTCGAGGCGGGAGCCGACATCATTGGCGTCAACAACCGGGATTTGGCCGCTCTCGAGGTCGATCTGGCGACGTTCGAGCGGGTTGCCCCGAACGTGCCCGAGGACGTGACGCTGCTCGCCGAAAGCGGTGTGTCGACGCCGGCGGATGTCGAGCGGATGCTCGAGGCCGGCGCTGATGGGCTTCTTATCGGGAGTGCGATCATGGCGGATGGCGACGTGCAGGAAAATACGGCAGCGCTGACCCAAAGTGGAATCGAGTCAATTGAAACCGATAGACACACACGCACACAAACGGAGAAACAATCATGAGTACAGGAACGTTCGGAAACTACGGCGGACAGTACGTCCCGGAGGCACTGATGCCGGCGGTCGAGGAACTCGCCGACGCCTACGAGCGATACGTCCTCGAGAACGAAGACGGCTTCATGGACGAGTTCCGCGAGCGTATTCGGGACTTCGGCGGGCGGCCGACGCCGCTCCAGCGGGCGGACCGACTCAGCGAACGGTATGATCGGGAGGTCTATCTCAAACGCGAAGACCTGCTTCACGGCGGGGCACACAAGCTGAACAACGCCCTGGGACAGGTTCTCCTGGCGAAGTACATGGGCAAAGAGCGGATTATCGCCGAAACCGGTGCGGGCCAACACGGGACGGCGACGGCGATGGCCGCTGCCCATCTTGACATGCCCTGTGTGATTTATATGGGCCGGACGGATATCGCGCGCCAGCGCCCGAACGTCTTCCGGATGTTAATCAACGGGGCTGAGGTGAACCCTGTAGATATCGGTCGAGGCACGCTCAAGGAGGCCATCTCTCAAACGATGCGTGACTGGTCCCAGAGCGTCGAGAACACCCACTACGTCATCGGGAGCGTTGTCGGCCCACACCCCTTCCCGGTGATGGTCCGTGACTTCCAGGCCGTCATCTCCGAAGAAGCACGAAAGCAGAGCCTCGAGCGCATTGGCGGTCTCCCGGATGCTGTCGTCGCCTGTGCCGGCGGCGGTTCGAACACGATGGGAACCTTTCATCATTTTGTCCCCGATGAGGATGTCGACCTGGTCGCTGTCGAAGCCGGCGGCTCCTCGCTCGCCGTCGACGAAGCCGCTGGTGTTGCGCCGAACTCCGCCTCGCTCTCGACGGGCGACGAAGGCGTCCTTCACGGTGCACGAACCCGCCTGCTACAGGATTCTGACGGTCAGATTATGGAGTCCCACAGCGTCTCCGCCGGCCTCGACTATGCCGGCGTCGGCCCGGAACTCGCCTATCTCGTCGATGAAGGGCGGGTCACGCCGGTGAACGTCGGCGACGACGCCGCCCTCGACGGCTTCCACCGGCTGTCGACCGAGGAGGGCATTATTCCAGCCCTGGAGTCCGCCCACGCCGTCGCCTATCTCGAGGAAGCCGATGACCTCCCCGAGACCGTCCTGATCAACGTCTCCGGCCGGGGCGACAAAGACTTAGAGACGGTCTTAGAGGAGACCGCAGCCCGCGGCCTCGATAGTGCGCCGGATATGAGCGTGCTCGAAGGCGGCCACGGAGGCGCGCTATGAGCGACATCGACGCGGCCTTCGAGGACGGGCCGGCATTTATTCCGTATCTCGTCGTTGGTGACCCTGACTACGAGTCGTCACTCGAGTACGTCCACGCACTCGACCGCGGCGGCGCGGACGTGATCGAACTCGGCCTCCCCTTTTCGGAACCGATCGCCGAAGGGCCGACTATTCAGAGTGCAGTCGTCCGCGCACTCGAGGCCGGGATGAGCCCCGAACGGTTTTTCGAATTTGTTGAAGATCTTGAGGTCGAGGCCTCGCTGGTCTGTATGACCTACTACAACCTGATCTATCAGTACGGCGAGGGGGAAGGACCAGCGCCGTTTGTCGAGCGCGCCGCTGAGGTTGGCATTTCCGGCTTCGTCGTTCCCGACCTGCCCGCAGAGGAGGCCGGGCCGCTTCGGGAGGCCTGTGACGAGTACGGTCTCGATCTGATCTTTATTGTCGCGCCGACGACCCGTGGTGACCGACTCGAGCGGATGATGGCCCAAGTCTCTGGGTATGTCTACGTGCAGGCGCGGCTCGGAACGACCGGCGCGCGCGATGACGTCTCCGACCAAACGGAGGAGAGCCTCGAGCGACTGGCTGCGTGGGACGTCCCTAAGGCCGTCGGCTTCGGGATCAAAACCGGCGACCACGCCGAGCGGATCGTGGGTGCTGGGGCAGACGGTATCATCGTTGGTTCTGCGCTGATCGATATTATTGCCGACGCTGAGGAAGCGGAGTCCGACGGCAACTCGGGACGCAAAGAGGCGAGTGAGGCCCTCGAAGCGAAAGCTCGAGAGCTAAAAGAGGGTGCTCTGCGTGGGGCAAAACAGTCAGCGAAAACGAACAGTCGCTGACTCACTCGCAATTTTTAAACCCGGACACTTGCTACAGAGTCACATAATGAGTACCGGGATCGACGCACGACTCGAGCGGATTGGGACAGACGGCAACTATGTGATTGTCCCGATGGACCACGGAATCACAATCGGAGCAGTAACAGGCCTCAAGGATATTGAATCGACGATCGACGCGATCACGCGCGGCGGTGCAGACGCTATTCTCACCCAGAAAGGAATTGCGCCGCGTGTCCATCCGAACAAAAACGGGCAGGGCTACATTGTGCACGTTAACGGCTCGACATCGATCGGCCCGGATGAAAACGACAAACGCATGACGTGCACGATCGAGGAGGCAATCCGCGTCGGGGCCGACGCCGTCTCTTTTCATATCAACGTCGGCTCGAACTACGAACCCGAACAGATAACCCAGCTTTCGGAACTGACTGCTGACGCCACCCGATTTGGTATCCCCGTCCTTGCGATGGCCTACGCCCGCGGCCCCGGTATCGACGGTGCAGACCCCGAAGCGCTCGGTCACGCCGTTCGACTAGCCGAAGAGGTTGGCGCTGACATCGTCAAAACCGGCTACAGCGGGGACGCAGACAGTTTCCAGCATGTCATCGAATCAACCGCGCTCCCGGTCGTCATCGCCGGCGGCGCTCGCGGCACCAACCGGGAAACCCTCGAGATGGTCCGCGGGGCGACCGACGCCGGAGCAGCCGGCGTCTCGATGGGTCGGTCGATCTTCCAACACGAAGACCCTGAGGCGATTACCCGTGCCGTCACAGCGGTTGTCCACGACAACGCCTCGATTGAGGAGGCGATCGGTGAATCGGGGCTCCCCGTTGAGGTCTAACTCGAGTTGAAGTGTACAAGACAGTGACGGCGACCACCGAGGAAATACTGGCCCACGCCCGCGTCCACGCCAGAAGCGTTGCTGACCGATTGGCCGTTGATCTGTCGGCGCTCGAGTGGGAGGTATCGACGCGTGCCCGGCGACGGGCGGGTGCCTGTCGGTGGTCTCGCGAGGAACAAACCGCCACCATCGTGCTCTCTCGGCAGGCCTACGAGAGCTACGACCGCGAGGAATTCGAGGCCGTCGTTCGCCACGAGTTAATCCATGCCTGGGAATTTCAACAGTTCGGCGAGTCAGGCCACGGTCCACGGTTTCGACGGAAAGCCGACGAACTCGAGGTGCCCCGTCACTGTGAATCGTTTACCAAGCCACGGTATCGCATTCGCTGTCAAGCGTGTGGGTGGGAAGCGGGCCGCCATCGCGCATCGAAACCGGTCAAAACACCCGAACGCTATCGGTGTGGGGACTGTGGCGGTGCGTACACTGTCGAGCACGTCGAAAGCGGGCGGACGTGGACGAGCGCAGCCGAGTATGGGGGGACGAAGGCGGCGCTTGGCAATCGGTGGTAGTCTCAGGGACAGACCACAGTTCACAACAACGGCGGCAACTCCTCGAGTGAGTCCAACCGATAGGTCGGTTTGTAGCCGTCGAGCGCCGTCTTTCCGAGATCGATCCACGCCGAGTCCATTCCCATCGCGTTCGCCCCAGCAATATCAGCGTGCAAAGAGTCTCCGACGTGCAGCGTCGAGCCGGGATCTACCGCGAGGGAGTCAAGGGCGCGTTCGAACGGGACGCTCGAGGGTTTCGGATCGATACCCTGTTCAGGATCGATGAAGACCGTTGCGTCGAACTGGTCGGCAATCCCAAGCGTCTCGAGTTTCTGTGATTGGAGCTCCCGGCTCCCGTTTGTAATGAGGGCAACGGGGCCACGCTCGCGGGCGGACGCGAGGGCTGGCCGGGCACCCGACCGAAACCGGACCTGTGTCGGGTCGTGTTCCTGGAGATACGTTTCGGCGAGTGTCGGGGCACAGGCGGGGTCAACGCCGTCAGTTCGTTTTGCGGCTTCGGCAAACAGAAACTGGTAGAACTCCTGGTCCGTTTTGGCGGTGTCGACGACGGGGACGAGCGCCCGGAGGTCGCCAAAGGAACAGAAGGGGTCGACGCCGGTTCGGTCGAAGACGGTCGTGAGAACTGCCGTTCGGTCCTGTGTCGACTCACACAACGTGCTATCGAGGTCGAAACAGACCGCATCGTACGCCATTAGCGTCCGTTAGGACGGCCGCTGCCTGAACGTTTCGCTTCCGACGGTGATCCGCCACGTTCATAGCCCTCGCGTTCGACGGATGAGCCATGACGAGAGCAGTCTGGGTCAAAGCCGACGACACGGTCGGCGACTGGGAAACACGCCGCGCACGGATCACGACCGCCCTCGAGGCCGGTGCCGACTGGGTGCTAGTCGACGAAGGCGATATCGAGCGCGTCCGTGAGTTAGGCGAAATCAACGTCGCGGCCTTTCGGACCGACGGCGATGTCACGCTAATTGACGATGCAGAATCCGACACGGCCAAGCCAAAACCGGACGCCTTTGTGGTCGGCAAAGACGGCGAAGGGGATGGAACGATCGACCTCCCGACGGACTTTTCGGGCTCGGCGGATCTCTCGACGCTGCGACGTAACAGCGATCTCGAGGGTGGCGCCTACGTCCGAATCCTCAGCAAAGAGTACGAAGCCTTTGCTGAAGAAGCTGCTACCGAAGCCGAGTACACGATCGTCATTGGCGAGGATTGGACGATTATCCCCCTCGAGAACCTCATCGCTCGCATCGGCGAGGAGACGACGCTGATCGCGGGCGTCACGACCGCCGAGGAGGCGAAGACGGCGTTTGAAACCCTCGAGCTCGGGGCCGATGCGGTCTTGCTCGACTCGGATAACCCCGACGAGATTCGGGCCACTGTCGAGGTTCGCGATGAGGCCGCTCGAGAGAGCCTCGATCTCGAGTGGGCAGAGGTCATCGATATTGAACAGGTCGGCTCAGCCGACCGGGTCTGTGTCGACACCGGCAACCTGTTTGAGCACGACGAGGGGATGCTTATTGGATCGATGAGCCGCGGCCTCGTTTTCGTCCACGCCGAGACCGCAGAATCCCCATACGTTGCCTCCCGGCCGTTCCGAGTCAACGCGGGAGCGGTCCACGCCTACGCGCGCACCCCCGAGGGTGGCACGGTCTACCTCTCGGAACTCCAAAGCGGCGATGAGGTCCAAGTGATCGATCTGGAGGGGAACACCCGCGAAGCGATCGTCGGCCGCGTCAAAATCGAGAAGCGACCGATGTTCCGGGTCGCCCTCGAGACCGAGGATGGCGACCGGATCGAGACCCTGCTCCAGAACGCAGAAACCATCAAGGTGGCGACACCCGAGGGTCGTAAAGCGGTAACGGATCTCGAGGCTGGCGACCGGCTGAAACTCTATTATGAGGATACGGCCCGGCACTTCGGCGAGGCGGTCGAAGAGAGTATTATCGAAAAATAAGCGTTTTTGGGTTTCTTAACTGTCTTCTGGCTCCTCGACGTTTGGCTCGAATTCGATCCGAGTCGTACACCAGTGGCAGAAGTCGATATCGGCGTCGAGTTCTCGACCACAGTGGGGGCAACTTGGACCGTCGGTGTCCGGGTTCGATCCCGGTGGGAAGTTTGCGCCACGGAGGCCGGCATCGACGGCTGCAAACAGGATTACAAAGGAGAGAACGAAGCGATCGATTTGGGAAACGTCCTGTGAGAGGGCAGTGAGATCCGAAACCGAACTCGCGGCCATCAGTTCGCCAAGCGGGAGTGTGATTGCGAGTGCAGAAATAAACAGCCCGGCGAAGAGAAGCGCCCGGACCCAATCGCGGAGCAGTGCGTGGCCAGCGCCGGGGAAGACAACCGAGAGGCCGGCGGCAACCAGTGCACGAATCACAGTCATCTATCCGACCGTTGGCCTTGAGTTGCCTTAATATTCCGATTTCGTCTGTGTTTACTTGAGAATACTATCATCCAAAACGGACTATCATTGAACACCTTCTACGATAACCGGTTAGATGGATGGATTACACATGAGGGAAACTGTCTCGGTCGTCTCGACGCCCATTGATGCCGATTCGGCCGTGATCGTCACTTCGAACTCGAGGTCGTCTCGGTAGTCGGGGCAGGCGACCGTTGCGGTCACCTTCGCCGTCTCGCCGGGACCGACGGTCACCGACTCGTCGACCTGGCTGATTGCAGTTGGATACGTCCCATCGACCTCGGCCTCGAGTCGGTCTCCGTGCTGGTTCGTAATCGTGAGCAGTTCGACATTGTGGTGGGTTTGGTTCGACAGCGACTGCGTTTGGCCGGTCGTCACGACGGTTGCGGACGACTCTGTGGCGGTCCCGACGTTAGCCGACCGGTCGACGCCGACAGAGGACACGCCAGCACTGACCGTGATAAGGGAGAACGCGGCCACGAGAATCAAGAGCGTGCCGACTCTTGCGGTCATCGGTCGACTCCAATGATTTGGCCGGATTGTTTGGCTCCTCGCTGCACTCCGCTACGTGTTTTCATTGCTTTACTCCCCAGACAGTGGCTCTGTCGTCCCGTTCTCCCGGTCAGTCGAATCCAATGCATGTATGGTGCCTGGAAGGTCATGGTTCGACGTATTAATTACACAGCCACTACTGCTGGTATAATTTTCTCGAGCCGCCCACGGTTGCCTGAGTGTGAAAAGCCGGTTTCAGCCACCCGTTTTTCATCTCGTCTCAGTTGGGCGGAGAGCCCCACCGAAACGGCAGTAATCAGTTCCTAAACTGGGCTGGAAACGCCAACCGCCGAGGTAGTCGATGCATAGCAATACCAGTTATCAATCATAGAGAGAGTGTCTCGGCTTGATGAGTGTCTCATCATGAGATAATGTAAAAGAATATTACAATGAAAGGATCGGCAACATCACGTACGGCACTCGAACGCCTTGTCATAGTGAGTTGTCTGCTCGTCGCTGGACTACTCGTTGCCGGCAACGTTCTCGGTCTCCCCCTCCTGTTGAGCTATGTCGAAACGGACAGTATGGAGCCGACCATTGAGGCTGGCGACGGGTTTGTGGCGATTCCGGCGA
>LFCJ01003213.1_pt1 | contig 11947 bp, 9 predicted proteins | sample 643141 | NCBI WGS metagenome assembly LFCJ01 (sample SAMN03766243, study PRJNA286221) | soda lake metagenome | biome: soda lake; feature: Kulunda steppe; material: water; isolation source: sample B1-Br-g2 brine of Lake Bitter-1 | place: Russia: Kulunda steppe | collected 2010-07 | reverse complement strand
GGCGCATCAGCCGATTGGGGGGCGAACCCGTGGACAGCACGCTCACGAGAGATACCTCGCTTTGCGCCATCTCCCGCGACACCTGCGATTCGGCCTTCGTAGCACGAGAGTCGGTCGTCACTCTCCACAATGTCTTCCAGATAGTCGAGAATCCAGTCAACTGTGTCCTCGTAATACGAGAATATGAGGACCTTGCGGTTCTGTTTGAAAGCTTCTTCCTCAGAGAGGTTCGGGTCAGTTGCGGCGTCTTCTTCAGCCTTTTCGCAGATTCCTGCCAGCGTGTCGCGGAGGGCGTGCAGTTTCTCGTCATCTTCCGGACGGACAGCGCTAGCGTGTTGGTGCCACCGTGTCAGTATTTCGAGGTCGTTCCGGAGGTCATCTTGCATCTGCTGAACATCAGACGCGGCTTCGTTGACTGACAACGCCTCCTCTCCGTTAGCATCTTCGAAGGCCTCCTCAAACGCCTCGTCGCTATCAGCCTCGACCCACTCGTCGATAGCATTCGGCTGAGGAAACAGCCCACGTTCGAGAAGATTGAGCGCGGCCTCGTTCTGGTTCTTCATGCGCTCCAGCGTGTTCGCGAACGCGCGGCTCGATGATTCGAACCGCTTGAGTAAGCCAGTGCGGAGGAGCCCGACAAGTGACAGTTCGGATGCGTCCTCTTCGCCCTCCAAATAGTATGATGGCCGATACCGAGCGAGCGTGAGTTCGTGGTCGTCGTGGTCCCCAGCAGCAAGACCTCGCGAGACATCGCGAAAAAAGTCGTCCCCAAAGGTATCGGTAAAGGTGTAATCGACACGCTGAGGATGGGGGTCTGGGAACGTAATGCGGACTGTGCCGCCCTCGCCGTCCGGGAGAACAGCGTTGTCGTAATGTTCCTTGATGAACCGACGTGTGCGCCGCACAGTCGTCTCGTCGAGCACGTCGAATAGCATATCCGGCGAAAGGTCGGATGGGTCTTCAGACTGTGCTTGCTTGAAACGCTCACGAAGCGACGAGATACCCTCGGATGCAAACGTAGCGTCGTTCCTGACGAAATAGTTGAGCAAGTAGTACAGGTCCCACAGCGAGTTGTTGACCGGCGTTGCCGTGAGTAACACCAATTCCTTGGGTGGGTCGCCGCGCAGGAGCCTGCGGAGTGCATCGGACTGTTGCGTACCCGGGTTGCGGAACGCGTGGCCCTCGTCGATGATGACCGTCTGGTATTCATCTTTATCCAGTGGGAGGTTCGCTCGGTCGCCACCGAGTTGACTGGCTTGGCGAAGCTCGCTGTAGGACACCACGTCAAAATGGATTCCCCATTGCGCGCGGACGTTCCGCCACATCCCGTCTCGAAGGTACGCCGGAGCAACGACGAGCGCCCGCTGACGATTCTCCTGTACTGTTCGCTCCAACAACTTACCCGCAATGTATGTTTTCCCAAGACCAACTTCGTCGGCGATAATGACCCCGTTGTGCTTGTCGAGGAACCGAAGTGCTCGCCGGAAGCCGTCCTGTTGGAAGTTGGCAAGGTTGATGGCCCCGTCATCCTCCTCGCGCTCATCTTCAAGTTCATCTCCGTACCGCGCGTACAGCACGCGCAGGTAGATGAGATAGGGTTCGTACGGCTCGAATCGCTCCTTATAGATGTCCGCCAAATCATACTGGTCGCTCGCCTGCCAGAGGTCCTCGAACCAGTTCTTGACCTCCGTGTTCACGCTTGGGCTGTAGTTTCCGAGGTTCAGTTCGAGGTTGCTGTTCAGGCCAGCACCCGTGAAATTCGACGACCCTGCAAGCACGCCCTGCTCGTGCGAGAACAAGTATGCCTTTCCGTGGATGAAACCATCTTCGTACCGACGCACCTCCACAGCCTCGCTTTCGAGCCACTGTACCATCTCGCGAAGCTGAGAATCGACTTCTCGGGAGAAACCTAGCAGGTCGCGGTCGCGTTCAAGGCCTTCGTCAAGTGACTGAAGAGCCTCGTCAACGCGCTTCTGATTGTATTCTTCTCCTCGGGGTTCGTCAGGATGCCTCCACCGGTCGCGGTCCTTCTGTGGCGGCTCAGCGCCGAGAAGGATGCGAACGTCACCAAGGGCTTCGAGACCTTCTGCGACTGAGAAGTATCCACGCGGGTTGAAGTAGCCGGTCGCGATATCGAGGTCGGGGTCATCAGCCAGTGTTTCACTGAGGTGGCTAACGTAGTCGTTGATTGCTTCAGCGAGCGTGTTCCCGTTCCGATTATCGACAAACTCGGGTCGGTTGCTTGCCATCGAAATTAGTCCTCCATCTCCTCGTCAATTGCGTCGGTAAGTGCCTCCGGACAAGCCTTATCGGAAAAGTCGTTTAGAACGGTTTCAATATGCGTACTGTCGAAGTCGAAGCCGTCTGCGACGAGACGTTCGATACGGGCACGAAGCGTATTTTCGTCTTCGTCTTCACGCCCAGCGTACTGGTTAACATCATAACCGCCCGGAATGGTTTCAACACCACCACGACGAGTGAGTTCGGCGGCAATCTCTGCAGCGGCAGCTATCTGCTCATCGTCCCACTCCGGAATGGGGAGATTGTTGATAACTGGAGCAGTTACGTGGCGGTCAACGATTCGTCGGCACCACCAGTCGCAAGTGAAACTATTCATATAGGCCAGTAATGCAAAGAGAGTCTCCGGAGAGGTCCCTTTCTCGTGGTCAACCGCGTGAACATATCCCGCGTTGTACAAGTACCCTGACTCGGGGAGCATCAGCGAAATCATAGTCCGTGTATCGTCGTTACGAGACACGTGACGGAACGTGACAGCCGGATGTTCAGAACCCAGTACAATCGTTCCATCCGCCTTCTTTTCAACTCCGTTACCAATCTGCTGGAGATTATCGGGGTCAACGAACCGTCGATAATCCTTCTGGTTATTGATTTTGTACTGGTCAGCGTGTCTCGTCATGAATACCTTCCAGTCTCCGCCCTTCATTTCATCTTCGGAGATGTCTCCATGGCGTCCCGACCCACGTAGGTCCCATCTCGAATCGTGGATTCCAGAAATCCATCCCTCATTGGAAGAGAGGCGGGGACGCTTCTGCATCTTGGGGAAAATATCCCGCGCCTTCGCACTGTTAAACCACGGGATGACTAGATGATTCTCAGTGGTTAGACTCGCTAAGTCATCGCGAGACAGATAGAGCGTATTTTCGAGAACCGCATCTTTTAGAACTCTTTCAGACTCCACTGCGGGCCAGATGTAGGCTCCTTCCTCATCCTCTGTAGGCCGCTTCGTCAGCAGGACGACCATATAGCTTTTATGAATATCCTCGAAAATCCATCCGCCTCGGTTCCTTGCTTGGAGAACAGAAAGCTTAGAACCATTCAACAATCGGCGGCGTAACTGTTTCCAACCACCCAGAACCAGAGATTGGCGCGGGAGAACGTAGCCCAGTTTTCCGTCCTCGTTGAGAAGCTTCGTGGCACGTTCAACGAAGAGTTTTGCGAATTCTTTATGGCCGCGACCTTGGTCTTCGTACGCTTCTTTTACGTAATCCTGATAGCGTTCACGCTCTTCTTGCTCACGTTCCTCTGCTTTTGCCTCGTGTGGATACTGCTGTCGGAGTTCCTTGATTTTCTGTTTCCGCTTTTTCTTTCCGAGCGTATTCAGGCCCGGATGACGCGTGACCCAGAACTGCTGTGCCTCAAAAAGAACTTTATCCCACGGAGGATTCCCGACGATTACATCGAATCCCGGGTCATCTCCTTCGAATACTTCGGGAAACATTGCAGGAAAATGCACGGGTTTAATCGACCCAAGAGATTCCTGCGCGTGTTCGTAGCTGGTCAGACTCGTGATGTCCTCTTCAGCAAGTGTCGCTGTGTTCGGATTGATTCTATCGTCGATTCGTGACGCTGCAAGGATGTCGAACGCCGCTTTAGTCTGTTCGAGACTTTCCTCGATTTTTTGCCGTGTTTCACGTGCCTCCTGTACTTCAGAGGCATCTGCATCGGCCATTCGACCAATACGAGAGATGTCCTGCTGAATTTCCTCGAACGCATCGCTACCACCCGGCAGAAACTGCCCTATCGATTTTTGTTTTACATCGACGATTCCGTCTAATTCATCAAGTGTCCCAATTCCAACAATCGAATCACCTGCCCGTAAATTGTAGTCGAGGAAGGTGAGCGGAAGACCGGGGACAAAGGTATGTATCCAGAGGGATAGACGAGACAGTTCTGTTGCGAGGTCGTTCAAGTCCACCCCATAGATACACCGCCGCGCAACCTGTCGACGAAGCAATTGCGAACGCTCCACTGCGGGCATCTCAGCCGAAGTCTCAAACGATTCCTCAGCGGCGTCTCGTAGACGGTCCAGTTCCTCCTCCACGAGGGGGAGGCTCCGTTCGGTAAGATAATTTGACAGTCTGCTCTCGATACGGTCAACAGCACCAACTAGGAAGTGACCGGACCCCATTGCAATGTCCGCAATTCGAATGTCGAAGAAGTGCTTGGCGGCCTCGTTCTTGCTCATCTCGTCAAGTTGTTCGAGGTGGTCGTCGAGAGCAGGTTCGAGGGAGTTATCAAGGAGATGTTCAACGAACTCCGTTTTCGTATAGTAGGTTCCTGTAGCCTTTCTGTCCCCGGATTGACCGTGAAGATACACCTCACCTTCCTTGACCTCTATTTCCTTTTCATCGGGGTCCACAGGAGTGTAGTGGCCGTCTGAATCAAGCCCGAGCGGTTGTTCAGCGTATGAGAGTTCCGATTCGAGCAAACCCTCATAAATAACTCCGAACTCTCTGACGCCAACATTTCTGAAGTCAATCGGACCCTCATATCCGTCCCCAGTTTCATCCACTAGCAGGTTGGCCAGTACGGGACCGAACTGGTCATCGGTTAGCTCGATATCTGCCAGCATCGCACCAGCGTTCGATTCTGTAGGGTCTTCTGAGAGCAGAGTCCCGTCATACTCCGGGAGGCTCCATTCAGAGTGGCCCTTATGGATGGCTCGCGAAAGCTCCATCACGTCATCCCAGTGTGTCGTGGAATGACTATCGAATTCGCTGTCCTCCTCCACGATTTCGTGAACCTCGTGCGCCTTCCGTTTCAACGACCGCCGCTCGTATCGTGGATTGTATCGGGGAAGAAACCCCTCGTCCTCCGCGTATGAGATGAATAGTAAACGATAGAGAAAAATGAGTGCCATCCGGTATGTCTCGTCAAGCTCCGTTTTGGTTGGGTCGTCAAGCTCCCGAGCATTTGCGATGGCTTCTGCGAGGTCCGGCACTACTTCGTCATAGATGCGCTCACGTAGTCGTTCTCCAAGAGAGGCTGCATAGTCCTTCGACCGCCCCATGATTTGGTGAAGCGTTCCATCATTGCGGAGCGCCTCAGCGGAGAATAGAAGCCATAGGTAGCCAGCGTCGTCCTCAGTGAGCAGGTCGGTATTGATTTCGACAAACGTGTCCGTACGCCCGCGTGAGCCGAACCCGGCATCCGCGTTAGTCGTATAGAGCCGAAGACTATTCTCCGAATTTGCAATCACATATTCGACATTCTTCTTGTCGGCCTCGTTCAGCGCGTACGAGACAGGTGATTGCCCAGTAAATCGGTCTTGTGCGTAGTCGAAGGATTCGTCGTCTTGAAGAAAGACCGCAACGGCAGTCTCTCTTCCATCGTTTACGTCCTTGAGTACGTGGCTCTGGTCTGATAGTCGTTCGATTTCGTATCCAAGTTTTCCGATAAGGTCACGCGAATCCTCGTCGAGTAATTCACGAGCCTGCTCAGTTGCATCGTTCCAGTCCTTTCGCTCCGGAACACCAACTCTGAGTTCGTGGGTCGAAAGGAGACCCTGATTGCGGAGCCCGACCATATCGTCATCTATCTGGTCGAGAATATTGCGGAGGAAACGCTGAGAAGCATTCCGATTCGGCTTGTTTAATGCGGTGTCACAAATGCGTTGAACTTGCTTTGGGTCGAGGTCACGCTTTACTGGAGGCTCCTCGCCAGCGGGGCCGCACACGTCCACGACCGTGCCATCATCGTAGAGAACGACGACCAATATTGGATTTGCACGACCATCCCGACGGTCCTTGTATAGGCGCTGAAGTCGTTGTTTAGTCGGTCGGTCGTCTTGCTTGGCAACGACGATTTCGAGCGAACTCGCCCCTTCTCCTAAGTAAAACTCACCTTCGACCCCAGTCCGGTCAGAAGTCCATGGACGTGGGGGCTCTGAAAGATGAAAGTCTGCGACCATAAGGGGGACCACTCATCCAAGGGTACAAACTGTTTTGGTTGAGTCACTCTACAGAGTACCAAATCCGACATATATTACTTAGATGAATAACAGTGGATGGTATGAAACGATTCACTCCGGGCAATGAAGTCCGCGTGGATATACCCGACAAAACCGACCCTGACTTCGAAACCCATCACGGACGGTGCGGCGAGGTTGTCGAAGTGTTGGAAGATGATGCTAGTTCTGAAACAGGTGATGAACGCGACAACGTACTATATCGGGTGAGGTTTGATGACGGAGGGGAGATGGATTTTCGCTGGAGAGACTTACGACCTCGGTGAGTCATCCGTCGATAAAAACGGTATCTACGTCCCATTAAACTACAAGGAGGTACTTTTCGCATCTATCTCAGGCCCCTCTAGAGTGCTTGAAAACTCGGAGATATAATTCGAAAGCTATGTTCAATTATACGGATTGTCTTGGAGGTCGTATAGATACTCTTCCACCGATTCACCGGCTCTCCAAGTCGGTCCACTGTAGGTTCCTTATCTATCTCGAATAAGTGACCTCGCTGCGCAGTTACTTCACATATCTCTCTTCGAGGTGGTCAATGAGTTGTTCTTCCCGGGAATCGATGAACTCTTCAGCCATATCAGGCTCCAAGGATACATCGGGATACTGATTCACTCGTCGTATCTCGGCTTCCTCAGGCTCACGAATGGTCTCAAACCACTCTTCGGGCCACATATCCCGCTTCTCCTCCCGATTGAGAGGGTGATAGAGTAGCTGTAGATTCCCGATTCGGTTAAGGTCCACCTCGTGTCCGACGGCGGTCTCTACCTCGTCTTGCTTGTTCAGCGGGAAAATGTGGTCTACATCGTAGTCTCCGATATCGCGCGTTGCATGGCTGGTGTATGCGTCGTCAAGCAACCCGAGGATGGCTGCTACGTTCCGGTTGGTGAAGACTGGCTGGCCGGGTTCACCTGAATAGTGCGCGTTTTCGACAACGAGACGGATGTCCTCACGTGCTGGGTTGAGATTCTCGTGAGCGAGTAGTTCGTCGCCCGGGAAGACCTCATATTCACCCTGCCGGTCGTGGAGATACCGCATCCAGCTACGTGCATTCCCGATAGTAAGCACCGAATAGGACTCGTTGAGTAGGAGACACTGTGCGATGAAGCGGAAGACGGCATTCCGGTTTTCGTCGTTCACCTCAGCATCGGGATTGTAATAGAAGAATTGGCCGATAACAGCGAAGGTGGGCATATTGTGTATGACCTTCTTGCGAAGACCCACGCTGATGATGGTCTCGAATACCTTTGCGAGGGAGTTGCGGAACCACTCAAAACGACCGTATGTCGCGGCTGGTCCGCCCGACAACCACTTTTCGCGGAGTTCATCCATGTCCTCTTCAGAGAGACGCTTAACATCCTTCTGTAAGAGGTCGCGTTTGATGAGGTACGCTGAGTACCGCATAAATAAGTCACGGTCGATATACTGCTCGTATGGGGGATAGTCGCGACAAAAGTCGTCTATCCACTCTTCAACTTGTTCGCGAGGATTAATTCGGAGGTCCTCATCATCCGCATACGGCCAATAGCTCATCAGACGCGACATAAACAACTGGTATGGCTTCGGGTCCTCGCCCTCCATATTGAGACGTTGGAATATTTCGGGAACAACAGAGGTCTCGTGGTCCACTGAGTCGTTCTTCAGTTCGGTGGTGAGAACCTCGCTACGGAGGTCGCGTACGACTGTCGTCGCGATATCACGCAGTTGGAGACGTGTAGATTCATCTACCGGTATTTCAGCCTCTTCAAGATACTCTCCCACGATGTCTCGCATCGTTCCCTGATTCACCAACCCATCTTCTTCGGTATCCCAGAGGTCTCCAACTGGCATCCAGAGATGGTGTTTGCTTCGTTTTTGTTCGTATCCTGTCTTGGCATCCTGTCCGAATCCTTCGACCCGACGAAATTTGAACTCGTAATCCCCACGAACGTCGCCGCTACCGAAATCAGGGTGGCCGAAGAGGTCAATGCAGAGTTCCTTTTGTTCCCAGTTGCTCACATCGTCACGTGGGTAGCCCCTGCCTCCATTGTACTCAGCAATCTGCCCACATACGCCGATATAGAGGGAATTGAGGCGCTGTTGCCCGTCAATGATTAGCACCTCTGGTGTCGCGTGGTCGTCCATTGGTGTATTGTAACGAGAGAACCCAGAGTCCAGCACCGCATCCGGTGGGTGACCCTTCGTCGCGATATACTCACTCAAGAAGCGGTACGAATTGAAGCTCTCCACGTTGCTACTCCGAACGTTCCACTCCGTAAGAATTCCCACGGGATAATCGCGGATGAGGGAGTCGAACAAGTTAGCAATTTGTGGGGGTGACCAGACGAACTCACGTTGAAGTCCGGGAAGGAAGATGTAGTCATTAATCCCGGTGAGGTAATCTTTCACGGACCGGCTCATGTCTCAGATGTCGTATTTAACTCATAAAAACCACCCGGTTATTTACCCATGTGCTCCTGTACAGAGAGAGCGAGAGTCAGCATCCACCAGAAGCAAGATTTGTGTAACTTGGGCCATTGATACGAACGAATACAGTCGAAAACGTGCGGTAGTCCCTCACAATGCACGAAACCCCTCGTCTTTAAGTAGATTCACACCTGAACATTTATCATGACGAGTACGACAGAAAATACTAATGAAGTAACACACAATACAGTAGCAAAATACATCCGTGTCTCGACGGAGGAACAGAACCCGGATAATCACCGTAACGAGACGACCGAATACATCAACCACCACTTCCCCGAAGCCGAGACGCTGGAGTTCGCAGACATCTACACGGGAACAACGACCGTAGGCCGAGAGCAGTTCGGAGAACTACGCGAGACCGTGGAGACCGGTAGAGTCGATGTAGTCGTGACGACCTCAGTATCCCGTGTGGCGCGCTCCATCCGCGACCTCGAACAGTTTGTGGGCGTGTGTGAGGAACATGGAACTGCCGTACACTTCACCAGAGAGAGTTTGAAATTCGACCCAGAGGACGAAGACCCATATGCAAAAGCGATGCTGCAGATGTTAGGAGTATTCGCGGAACTCGAAGCGAAGATTACACAGCAACGGACGAAAGAGGCCGTGCGACAGATGATAGAAGGCGGGCACAAATGGGGCCGCGCACCGTTCGGGTTTGAGAAGGAAAATGGCGACCTCTACCCAACCGAAGACTTGGACCGCATCTGTTCGATGCTGGATTTAGTGGATACAGGAGAGCTAAGCCAGAGTAAAGCGGCACACATGCTTGGGACGAGCAGGACCACGGTCAAGCGTGCGATTACCGAACCAGACCGACGCGAATTGTACGGGTTGGAATAAACCGGGGACGTCACAGTTTACATTGACTGGATTTCATAAATACATACAGCTTGTTTACACCCTGTAAGCTGGTGGTCGTCCATTCACAAGGCACCCGTACAACACACTCCAAAAGTTAATACAATGTGTTAACAACACTATGCGCCGCGCGCATACAACTCGGACGCCTGCACGAACAACCCCTTCTCATTCGTCGCGATAGACACCCACCCGGGTGACATCCCCAACTCATCAGCAATCTCACGAATCATCTTCCCCTCCGCTCGCATCTGCTGCGCCTTCTGCACCTTCTCCGACGCGCTGAGTGGCTCATCATCAACCAAGACCTCCACGTCGTCGCGACGGATGAAATCGCTCAGCGAGACGTACTCGTCGTAATCATCGACGCCATGCTCTTCCTCCCAACACGACATGCACACGCCCTCGAACTCCGGGTACAACATCGTCCACCGCTTGCACTCCGGGCACCGAGTCCACTGGCCGTTATCACTCATCGCTCGTCACCTCGTCAAGCGCGTCTTAGAGCGAATCCGGCAACTCGCCGTGTTTTTGCTCGCATATCCAAGCATATTTAACGAGGAGTTTGTCGCTGACATTCATTGCTCGTCACCTCCCTCTGGGACGTCCTCTTCCATCGCGCGAACTGCGACCTCAATCCCATGCTCCCGAGACTCCACTTTGGTAGGCTCGACCTTGATACCGTCACCACCAGTCCTCCAATCACCGGTGTTGCCGCGTTCATACACGCGCACGTAATCATAGTCGCCCGAATACCACTCATACCCGTCGCCTATATCACCATACTCGTAGTCCCCGCGCAACCACATGATTTCACCACCTCGGTCATCGTATTCGAAATCGTTGACTGATTCGGGTGGGGAGACATCATCCCCCTTTTCAGGCTCGGGGTCGGCGTCTCCCTCCTCGACCGCGCTCACAAGGTTACCAATCGTCGACTCGACGACACCGTCCTTACTCCCTTGAGGCCATATGACCAGAGCGGGACCGACACCGGCGAACGAAGCGGTGACGACTGGGCGGAGTTCACCATCGCGCTCGGAGAGGTAACCTGCTGACTCCGCGACACTCCGGGGGAGGTTAATCTGATACCCGTTACCCGCGGTCTGCACCTTTGAGTGGGCGGCGCACCCGAGTATTGAGTCGGGCCCGATACTGCTCTTGATGATTTCAGTACGCGTGCGTGGGCAGAAGCGGTCGACGTCGAACGCCAACACCATACGGTCAACCGCGACGACGTACACGTCTTCCATCCGGGCGTTACCAGTATCGCTGTCTTTCACGGCTGTCGTACACTGAACGGCGTACCCAGCGGCTCCAACCTGCTTCACCGAGTTGCTGTCGTATCGTATCATATAGGTTAATACATTGTATCAACCTATTAGTGTATCGGTGACCTGAAAAGTTCACCCCCGCGGAAACACGAGTCAGACCGCGTAATCGGCGCAGGCCGGGCATCGTCGCTTCGCAGGGAGCCCGTCCGCGTCGAGGGATTTCTGGCATCGGTCGCATACATGGACCCCACACGAGCCGCAGTAGTCCCATGCGCTTCCCGAGCAAAGGTAGCAGTCGGCTGTCATCAGAAGTCGATGAACCCCTGAGGTTTCAACTCGACATAGGAGCCGGAGACCTCGCTGGTCTGACGCATTTGCCACTCCTGCAAGTCGCGCGCTATTTCGGCGAGTTCCGAGGGTGAAACTTCATCCCCAGCCGACAAATCTACTGTAAGGGCTCCTGCTGCTAGTTTCACTTGATTCATTCTGGCCTCACCACGTTGACGTCTGCCATGCTGACGAAGGCCTTCTCCTTGTTCCAGAGGAACATGAACTGGGTATGGCAGCATTGTGCCACAGATGCGAGGCTGTCCTCTCCTCCGGGTGAGCCTCTGGCTTTTACGTAAATTCTGTTGTCAGCGGCGAGCATTTCGACCTCTGGTCCTTGTTGCATTGTGCATCTTCTAATCGCTCGACTACTGTATTATAGGGCTGATTTTCTTCCATGCGCCATTATTCTTGTAAGTTGTTATATATGGTATGGATACATCAGACGAGAAACAGAATGTTCTCGATGAGAATTACCGACCGGTTGCCGGAGACCCCAATTGGTACCGATGTCTAATATGTGGAAAGAAGATACATGCGGGCGAGCGTGACGCGACAGATTTGGCTCGACACGAGTTGGAATGTGACAGGTAGGTGTCGGTTCGAGAGGGATTCGAACCTAAATGGTCATAGTCCCGGGCGGATTCGAACCGCCGTCATCAGCTCCAAAGGCTGATATGATTGGCCACTACACCACGGGACTCTATCCGTAACAGAGAGTGGGGTCCATACAAATCCTTCGGGTTGTCCCCAG
>LFCJ01003212.1_pt1 | contig 11950 bp, 20 predicted proteins | sample 643141 | NCBI WGS metagenome assembly LFCJ01 (sample SAMN03766243, study PRJNA286221) | soda lake metagenome | biome: soda lake; feature: Kulunda steppe; material: water; isolation source: sample B1-Br-g2 brine of Lake Bitter-1 | place: Russia: Kulunda steppe | collected 2010-07 | reverse complement strand
TCATCCTAGCTAGTTGGCTTTTCTGGCAGTTCTCCTTTTCCTAGCGTTTTTCAGCTCTTCTGCCTTGCCTGCCTTAAGGACATTGCTGTGTCCGCTCGCGTCTTGTAACAAACAAACAAACAAACTTTGGATGGTGAGGGGCACCCAATGCGTGTCTCTGCTCCAGCTGCTGCGCACCAGGTCCCATGCGCCGTCCATCCTGTGTGCCAAGATCTTCACTACAGCTGGGCGACCCATTTTGTTACATTATGGAAGACATTTTTGCTAGCGATGACCAGCTACAAATCAACTAGCCAAACGGCCAGGACGGCACTTATAAGCTTATTAATTAACCCTAGCTCATGACCCGTAGAGCCTTTTACTGATGTGCTTTTGCGCAACATGTTTCATATCTTGTGTGTGACCTTGGCACGCAATACTGTGCTTATGCCAGGAGGCTGTCTTTCTTGCAGAAGACTCTGAGCCTGACATTTTTTGTTCATTTCTGGCAAAGATCAGTCACAAGGAGAGCATAAATTTGCAGTGGATGCAGAGGCCCTGCCAGTCTCGTCTAAGATGCCCTGGTCTAGCTACTGCACAGCCCATTCCTCCCACCTTCTATCCCCCTCTCTCAACCTGGAAATAGCTGAACTATTTATATGAGCGCACTGATAAATTGATTTTGTTCGTGCAATTTTCCAGGTTAGATTTGTATAATGTAGCTGTTCACCCTCGCACTCCAGAGGGTCAGTAGAACAATTGAGCCTCTGTGGCAGGCACTTACCAATGCGCGCCCTCAGCAAGAAGCACGGCCATGAAACACACAAAAAAAGATGGACACACACAGAAGTTGTGAACACTACTGCGCTTTCTCCAGAGAAAGTGCCAAGTCCAGGCAGCTAGCTTAGAAGGTTGCAGCTCATCATTGTGCAGGCTGGCACTCAAACAGCCCTGAAAGCTGCTGTCCTACTACTTGCTGGCTTTGACTGAGGCCCTTCCCTCTCGCTGCCTGCACCTGCAAGTGTCAAGCTCTGGGAAGGCCCAGGCTTGGGAGAAGTGAAACCAGGCGGGGGAGTGCGTTGGAGCTGCAACAAGAGGCCAGGGTTCTTTATCTTGACCTGCAGCAGGTTGCAACCCGGGATTGGGAGTCAATGGAAGTGGTCTGCCACAGGTATGCCTTTTGTTTTCTGGTATGCCTTATACTTACGTATGCCTTTGGTTTTCGCTCAGGCTTGGTAGGATAAACAACACCACAAAGCACCATGTGTAAACCAATACTTACCATATGGTTTATGTCACTGAGCCTGGCTTGCAAGAGCTGCATCCGGGCCTTCACAACATTGTAGCGATAGCTGACCTTCAATCAAAAGGAGGCGGCAGGGTTACACAGCCACGCAGTGGTGAGGTTGCAGAATCTGGCTCAGAGTCTCAGTCTGGAGCCTCGTGTGCGATAAAAGGCAAGAGAGATCATTAAGCTGCAAGGCCGCTAAGGCTGCGATCATGACAGGCCTGCTTCAAAAGGAAAAAGGAATCACAACAGGCCCCAGCTTCGAGGATTGCATGGTCAATGATGGCATTAGGGGCAAGTAAAAAGGCTAAGTGTGGTAAGACAAAGACAGCATAGGGCTTGCAGACAGAGAGAAACAACATGTTATACCAAGCTCCAGGTCAATCAGCGTCTTTTTCACACTGGTCTGTAAAGTGCACGATCCCAGCACATGCATTCCATTTTGAAGACATCCACAGACAATTCAATGTGTAAGAAAGGTGCAAGTGCAGAAGAGTGGGCACAGCCTCACGTGCTTTAAAGGCCACTTGTGTCGCAAGCAAGGGTAAGGGCTTTGGCTCAACAAATGGCGTACTTCTGGAATCAATGATCCCTTAACCACTAGAGAACACACCTCTTCTTGTGTGTTGCTCTGGCCACAGAATTGGCATGGGCCCTTAGGCCTCAGAGTGTTTCTCATGGGGCAATGAGTGCAATACCATCAACTTACATCAGCTCCCAGTCTGGTTCTACTTTTGGCAGAGACCGTACAAAGTTTTGTGTGATTTCTCCAATTCACCTGGGCTCTGACGACATCTTCATCGGATGCAAAGAACATGCAAGACAAGAGCTCCACAAACTTGTACTCCATATTCTGCGTTTACAAGACAATGTTCAAGTCAACCAGGGTGCTGTCTGACCAACCCTGAGGCACGCAGTACCGCCCCTAAGTTAACCAAAGGTCTTCATAGTTGAGTCCAGATGGAAGCCATGAATTGAAATGCAAAAACTTCCCAGAACTTAGGTGTACCTGGATAAAATCGAGGCGGGCTTCTCCAGTGGGTTGCATGACGAATACCGCAAGGTGGATGTGCGGCTCTCGAATGCATTGATTCAGCTGCAGGGCGGGAAACGGTTGAGCTGTCAGTTGTGCAAAGGAATGGGCTAGGAACTGCTCAAATAGGTGTGAATGCATGACATGTTGTTGCCGCATTATGAGAAGGGAGCAGGTAGCACGACATGCTGCAACAGTTTGGGGCAGCAAGTGTCTCGCATCTGGTTATGGCACTTCTGTTTTTGAAGGCGAAGGGCATACACATACCCGGGCTCTTTCACTAAAGGAGATTCATACAAGAACAGAATCGAAAAAGCATAGACAAGGCTCTTCGTGTATGCTTTGAAGTGACAAGCATAGGTATAGGCATAGGCTAACAAATTAAAACACACATCTCCTTTCAGAGTTTGTGACAGTGAGTGCCACAGCTATTCATTCCTAATTGTGACTAAGGAATGGAAATTTGGAAAAGAAAGCTTGCGCAATCTTCCATGCCTAAGCATCAACAAAAAAAATGACTCTAGCATCTCACCATGCGAAGCAGGACAGTAGGGTAGTCATGGTATTCGACCATGAGGCGCTGGCTCTCCTGCAAGCATGATTGTGCACGTATGCTTCCATGTGTGGGTGAGAAACCACAGGACAATAGACAATTTGATTGCTTGCATGCACACACAGATGTCATCTGACAGATGTGGACATCCTCATGCCGAGCGCGGGTGCTGATACACACAAGTACAGAAAGAACAAAAACACGGAACAATGAGGGCACAAAAACCAGGAGCGGCATGCTAGCAAAGCAAAAGCTTGGTGTCAAAGAGAGCTAAATTGGCATTGCAGTATTCTCGTTTTCAGCAAGATGTAGTGAAAGCACAGGAAGGGGAAGGTATTAGCCCCAGCCCAAGCAAGCGTACCTGCATTTTTGCAAAAGCTGGGCCATCCAATTCATGGGAATAGTGGAAGAACAGGTTTGATTCGCTAGCCAGCTCCATCTGTGCATTGTACCAAATGGTGATCATGTCACATAGCCAGAGCAAAGGTGCCTTCAGCACTCTACATTGCTCTGCAGCATGAAAAGTGTGCTCTTGCTCAACGCAGCAGGCATTCAAGTGAGTATTGGGACTGCTCATGCTGTTCACCTGTGCGTTTGGGCGTGTGCATGCACCTGAAAATTTTGAATGCTTCCCAACAATTTCAGACTGTAAGCATTCAAGGATACGACACAATGAAGACATAAGGTAAGGGCTATCACAACTCTCTACGTGTCAGGTTTCACTGATCAGTTCCCCGTGGCCGCATAAATCCCAAGTCCCGTTCATATTCTAGACCCAAGTTCCAAGCTTTTGCATGCAAGCCAAGCATTCTTCATGCTTTGATAGGAGGTGAGTGTTCGGCATTGAACAACGACAGACAGCATGGAGGCATGCCTGGTAGTATCTACATTGAGTCTAGGGTGCTCCGAAACAAGGTGGCGCAAGAATCTCGTCCCAAGCAAATGAGCACAAAAAAGCCTCCATGTTACATTCAGCAGTAGGGTCATGTACTTGGAAAGGTCTGAGTTGTGGCACCTTGATTGACTCCAGGTGCTCTGGCTGCCCCTTTACAAGTATCTTGACTCGAATGGCTTCAAGTGCCCCAATCTGAATGAAGTTTAATGAAAACATGTTAGGGACTGCAGTGCTGTATGCAGCTGTCATTGCATGTGTGCAGAGGAAGTAATGTCATTTTACCTCTGTAGGCATGTCTAAGCCCTGTGCACTCCTCAGCTCAAAAGGCACCTCTCGCTCATAGAAGAGCTGGTATCCATTCACTAATGAGGGGTCCAAATCCTCCAGGTCAAAGGGTGAAACCCCAACTGGCTCCGCTGGGTTGGCCATCTTGGGAATGCAGAAGTCAAAGCGAGCAAGAACGGAATTGACCAAGATTCTTCATCATTCCGAGGTTATGATGTACAGTTACATTGCCTTTTAGTTGGAAAATAGAGTATACGAGCTAGTGTACACTCACACAGCATTTACGAACAAAATATGAAACATTTTTTTTGAAGTAATGAATTGCATCTCCTGATTAACATAACGTTTTGAGCAGGATCTGTACTGTATTCTTCTGAATTGTACTCCTCAAGAGGATCCAAGATCATGTTGGACATGCCCAAAGGCTGCGAGAAAAGTCAACAGCAATCTTAAGGCCTACAAATGCATAGAATACCAGGCATCACATGTCATGCATGCAAGACATGATTGTATGGTGGTACCCGGGGGGTGCATCTAACTTACTCTCTTCCATTCCCCTTATACCTGGCAGCTTCCGTAAAGTTTCATCTGGGGCGTGGCCATGACACATTCTGACTGCAGTACAGTCAAAAAGCAGTCTTATTTACTGGCTGTCTTCACTACTTCCTATGAGCAGGCTGGCTCGCACTTCTTGACTGAAGGCCTTGTTATTGTAATCCTTGTAAGCCTACGAGCAGGCTAGCAGTCACACACCTTAACTGAATGCACTTCTTAAAACTAGTAAAAACCAGCAAGTTTGGGTGCTGCAAGAGCCTAATCCACCCAGCACTTCCCGAATTATGAGCTTAGTTGCCCATGGGCGTATGCGAGACATTCGATTTGATTTCCTTGAGCTGCTTTTTCGCAGGTCCTTTCCTCTCATGGGCACCCATTTTCATGTGCATGTGCAAGACAAAACCAGGTAAGGGGAAAACTACGTAGGCAGTGAAACCACTCCCTACATCAATTAAGGAAAAGGAGACACTTTGGCTTGAAGAGCCGTGAGTCTCCCCCACCAGGGAAAAGGAGGAATTTGTGAGGATCTGGAGGGTGACGAGCTGCCCCCTGCTCCAGACCAAAACCTTAAGAGTAACTGGATTTTTCATAATCGCGTCTAGTTGTTGTCAGTTTGTGTGCATCATGATAGAGCACAGAATGAGCATGTTATTTGAGAGCAGTCATATGGGCTTTTTGTGTATCAAGGCCGAGCTCTATAAGATGATTTAAAGAATGCGAGGTATAGATAGAGCCTCCCACACCAAGAAGAGTGGTGTGAAGGATAACTTTTCTGGCATTCAAGCGCTTACAAAAAACCTCGTGTTGTTTTGTGGAATCAAGCAGCAGCAGCAGCAGCAGCAGCAGCAGCAGCAGCAGCAGCAGCAGGGAGGGCAGCAACATGAGCAATGTCGCCGTGAGGTGTCGGCTATGACACCGACGAAGAGGAAGGCGACCTGGACTTCCCCAGGGCGGGACCATGGAGATCCACCAGGACCTGACAAGAGTCAAGACGGAGCTTGTGGGCAGGCACGTTCGCGTGCGAGCGCCCTGGCGGCTGGCTGGTAGAAGTAAATAGTTATCCTTAGATAACCTTGCTCTTCGTGTCAGACCTTGTCTTTACGTGCCCTTAGACTTTCCTTGCTAGAGGAGCCTGTTTTCCTTCCTCCCTTAGAGCGCCTTCTAGTTTCAAACTACAAGTTGACTCTCTGAGTTTCGTTTGTTACCAAAACTTCTAGCTTCCAGACACTACCTTTCTTCTCTTGTTTGCGCCGCTTAAAATTAGGTCCAGACTGCAGGCCTTCTAGATTTCAGCTCAGCTGCCCTCATTTGGCGGATACACTGTAGGAGGAAGGGTTTTCAAAAACCTTCTAGCTGGCAGCTATGCAACCTAACCTAGAGACCTCTTCTTGAATTCCAGGCCACTCACAGGGCAATCCTTGCTCGCACAGCTTTCCATTTCTTTCTTCAGCAGAGCGCAGAGTTGTCCCTTTGTTTGTGTGACACTTCTTTGTGTGCTCTCTTTTTGCCAGGCTTTTTCACTCAGCAGCAGATACCTTCATTATTTCATTTCTTGAGTTTTGCTTTTCACCAAAACCTAAGCTTTCAGACACTACCTTTCTTCAGTTATGAGTGCCTTCAAGGCACTCATGCGAAGTATGACGAAAAAGTTTTCAGATTCGGTTCAGGTTGCAGGCCGTTTAGGTTTCAGCTAAGCTGCCCTCATTTGGTCACCAAGGTGGATACAGCTATGCAACCCAACCTTACCTATTTCATTTCACACATCATGGACAATCTTTTTGCTGGCGATGCCTAATCAACCCAACGACCAGGCTGGCGGTTACTCCTACCTTGTGACCTTGTTGCCCCTATTTCAGACCTTTGCCACTGTTAATGTTATCCCTGCAGATACAGGAGCAGCTGAGTGATGCTTTGGGACATCATTTCAGGTACCTTACAGTCACTTAGCTTCTGAAGGTGAGTTTGCTGTACGTTTGGGACACACAGGCATATAGAGGGTTACAGAGGTTGAACTTCATTGTAAAACCCACATAACATGTTTAAAGGATGCACAGGCCACACTCTACACTGTTTACATTGTCAACAGTGCCAAACTTGCCGCTGTGCAGAAAGAGCAGACCAAGTTTTTGGTTGGCCTTTGGACAGACATCATATCACACTGACCATTCATTCCTACACTCTTGCAAGCCAAGAGCCACTCATACATTCATCTGCTTGACTGAAGGCACGCACTAACCAAAATGTCAAAGCGCCACTTTGGGAATGCAATGGAAAGCGGCAGTCAAGCCGGCTTGCGAGCGTGTCATGTGCATTCAAAGAAAGTTACTAAGTTGGCCTAACCTCACCTGTACCTCACAAGCTTTCAGACCAGCGACCAGAGGGCATGCAAGCAGTCAGCCTGATAAAATCAAGCTCGACTTAAGGAGTCAGGTATCATCCCCCATGCCCCCCTGCGCACCTGCACACACTTATCGACACACCTTGCAACCAGGCAACCCCCAGTCAGGCGCTGCTCGCGCCTATCAAAAGGATTTATTCGAGGAACTATGAACCCCCCCAACCTGTGACTGCCAGGCAATGGTACTGCTGCTGCTCACTGCAGCGAGCGCATGCTAACACTCCCAAACAATAGGCTCCGAGGCATGGTACTCCGACATGCCATCATTTTTGAGGAGCTCTCTGCGCCACACCACCTCATTACCATCATGCATAGCTTGTGCCAGCATTTCTCCCAAGCACCCAGCGCTCTTACTCATCATTACGCCGCTGGTGCCCTGCCCTTCTGACTGCGCTCAACCTGCCTGAGTGAGCGCAAACCATTCTGTCAAGGCCTGCTTGTTTAGGTTCCGGCCAATGACGACGACCTTGGACAGCTTTTCTTCATCAGGGCCCCATTCTGAGCCTGGCGTTATGTTGTACAGCTCATACACAGCCTGCGAAAGAAAGCCATGAGCAGAGAAGCTGGAGGGGGGGCCGAAGCATGAACCTGAGAGCATGTCAGGCTGGCACAGCGTCGGAAGCAAGGCGGGACTGATGAGCAAGGCGTTCATCCTGTGCAAACATCTACGTCACTCCGCGCAGGGCAGCGTGCTTACAGTCCAAGAACCCTATCCGTTTGTGAGCTACCACCCTGCAGCAGCCTGTGCTCTGGCACCTCAACAGAAGTTGCCATTAGGCACACTGGATCGCACGCATACTGCACTGCATTCCACCAGACCCACACTGCATTCCATCAGACCTGCACTGCACTCCACGAGGCCCACACTGCACTGTGCAAGGCTGCATGTGCGTGCATGCTTTACATCGTCACTGCGTGGATGCTCAAGCTTATGCGCACCCAGGCGTGCACTGGTGCCTGCACAAGGCTGCACTGCACTGCACAGAGGCCACACAGCATTCTGCAGTGCGACGCCCGCACTGCACTGTGCAAGGGTCAAACTGCACGAGGAGAGTGTGTGCCCTTCTGCCTAACCGCATCAGTTAATGTCCCAGTACTGCGCTGCACTGCTGTGCAAGCAGACAAGGGAAGCAAGGGTGCAGGGTGGAGTGCCGGTGCAACCGTAAGTTACAGCAATTGGCTTGTACCAGCAAGAAAGACCCGCACCTGGACCTGGTGCCTGCGCAGGTTGCCCTTCAAGCAAACGGAGCCTTTAACACGGTAAATGTCTTCAGGGTGTGTCTCTCGGTCCCACAGCAGCTTGTCCAAGAAGGTCTTGAGCCTGATCAGTCAACACAGATCATTGGCCTAGTGGGAGGGGGGTGCACGTTCAATGGGGCATGGAGTGCATAGTGTTTGAAGTGTTACTTCAAGGATGACTGTTTATGACAATGTGTGCATACTTATGGTGAAGTTGCCAAAAATGGAAAAGGCTTGGCTGCAGCCACAGGGCTGCACCCACCTCTCAAGCTCCAAGGGCGCTTGCGACTTGAGGCACACCGTCTGGATGTGCACGTCGTGCGTATGGTGCAAGTGGCAGGGCTCATGCTCCGCACAGTCCCAGCCAGAAGCCTTGCAATCCGGGGCCATTTTGTAGGGGCTGCTGTCCGACCTGCACACGTATTACCGATGACAGGCTTTGGGAGTGCACCAGAGAGAGGCCGGGGTCTTTGTCAAGGCAGGCAGACAACACCCAGCACAGCAACTGGGCTGAGACAGGATGCAATCCTGGCACAGGCCCTGGGTGCTCAAGGGAACTAGCAGCTTCCCTCAAGCGTATGCTCAGGCGCCAAAGCACGTACAAACTATGAATATCAAAGCACGCACAGAGGGCGGCAGGCACAGCACCCTGCTGTTGGCTGTTTGGACTTGCCATCGATCAATGTTGTTGGGCTGCGTCAAGACAGCTGGCAGACAGTACTGTCTGTCCACAACCAGTTTGTTAGAAGCGACATTTTTGACTTCAGATACACCACCGGGGAGGACAAACCTAAAAGAACTGGGGAATTACATCCTCTGGGGGTGGCAAGTGCTGAAACTCACCCTTAGGGCTTGAACTCACCCTTTATTGCCTCAATGTGTAGTGTTTACTATCTACCCATAGCTGCTAATGGAAGGAAGCTAAGCACAGAATGAGCTCCTTAACCTCAGGGAACGAGCCCATTTAGGACCTGTTAAGAGTCGACAGAGTTAACCACTACCAGGTCAACAGAGCAGGACCTGGTAAGAGTCTCTTGCATGCTCAGAACCTATCATTGCATAATGCTCTTGACAGGAGCGGCGTTACACATAAGGTTGCTCCTGTTGAGAGCATGCAAGACGAAGTTAGGCAGTTTGGCTGGGAGGTTCAGCTAGTTGCCATTACTGCATTTGCTGATAAGGCAGTGCTAACACGTGTGAGAAAAAAGTGCATCAGTACAGTAGCGCAAGTACCAAAAGTAAGCCACCCTGATTTTGGGTGTAACATTGCCGTGGTGCATCAGTACAGTAGCGCAAGTACCAAAAGTAAGCCACCCTGATTTTGGGTGTAACATTGCCGTGGGTGCCCCATTGGTATAGAAGTATGGAAGAAACAGAAATAGACAAAATCAATGTTGTTTTCCTCATTTGCTTACAATTTAAGCGCTGCAACACATGTCCACCGGTGGTACCTGAATGACATTCGGGTTCTCGCTGTAAAACTGTCTCTTGTTCTTTCATTCCTTAAGCCATCTACGCATGTTTACATGATTGAGAGAGAGGAAACTTCCCCTTTCTCTCAATTATGTGAACATGCGTCAGCAGGATCTTAACACTGCTGCCTTACCGCGGCTTGGCAGCATTCCTAGGACTTGACAAATTGAAAAATTAAGATGCTAATTCCAAAACGAGTTCAAGCTATAAACAAGTAACTCATGATTTAAAACTCGTGGACAGACTGTCAACCATCCTGTGCCGTATTTGCACAGTGAAGTGGAGTGCACATTCCCCTCACAATTGTGTTATTGATAATGCTTCAGGTCCTGAGCACAGCGCGTTTAGCGTTAGCATGCATGCATACATGCGTGCTTGTGTGTGTGTGCGCGCGCGTGCGTACTCGCGTTCATGCCTGAGCGCGCCTTCCTGCTGCTATGGAAATTTTTATGGATACGGGGGGCATGCGAGGGCTGCAAGCTGTTGGAGGCCATGGAGGCGCGGCGGGAGCGCCACACCTCAGCCATGGATGCGCCACATCTCACTCACCTATGGATGCGCGAGGCATGCGAGGACTGCGAGCTGTTGGAGGCCATGGAGGCGTGGCGGGAGCGCCACACCTCAGCCATGGATGCGTCACATCTCACTCACCTATGGATGCGTCACATCTCACTCACCCATGGATGCGTCACATCTCACTCAGCCATGGATGCGCCGCATCTCACTCACCTATGGATGCGCCACATCTCACTCACCTATGGATGCGCCACATCTCACTCACCTATGGATGCGCGAGGCATGCGAGGACTGCGAGCTGTTGGAGGCCATGGAGGTGCGGCGGGAGCGGCTGCGCTGCGGCTTGGGCAGATGAGCAGGGGCGGAATCCCCATCCTCCTGCCAGGCAAAGCGCATTGCCGCGCTCAGTGAGTGTACGCAATCATGCTTGCTTCCATGAGGCTCTAGGGGTCGCATGCCTGTTTGCAACAGGGCATGGGATGTAGCCAATACTCATGGGGTGCGGGGCCTACATACCTGTTTGCAACTGGGCATGGGTTGCAGCCAAAACTCATGGGGTGCAGTGAGCAAGGGCATGCACAGGCTATTTGATGCGGTGCACCGTGCCTGGCCGCCACCAAGGATTGACAGGCCAAAGGCTGTGTGCTACGCTCTGTTTCTCCAAACATTCCTTTCGAGTCGCAGGCAAACATGCAAGGCCAGCAAGGCCTGCCACAAGCTGCCCTTAGAGATGGCCACATCCCTGAAAAGCCCAGCCCTTGCACCTCTCTGCGCGGCAGTCTGCCTGCTGCCCTGCACCCCAATTTGCTGGCATGCCTTCCAAAGCAAAAGGGGGCCCACCACCGCTTCAAGACAAGGCTACTTGGATATGGTCAGCAGTCATGCACCAGGACTGCTGAAATGCACAAACAGGCATCCATAAGGGCTTCCAAACTACAGGGATGGCAAAGGTGACGTCCAGTTGGGCTGCATTTTGGGCTACACACAGAGGCGGTGCTTCAGCCAAGCTTTTGAGCGTGTGTCGCCATTTGGCAACACGGGGTGCTGTTCTGCTGAGGTTGTGTGTCGCTACGGCAATTTTGCTGACGCTGCTAGGAGATGGGAGGACGAGGGAGGTGGGGTAGTAGGGGGTTCTGCTTTTAGCTGTCCTTGGCTCGGAGAGGCCCATGAACCCTTTGAGTGTGTTTATGCGCCATCGCTCACTACTAATACGAATATGAACAATACAAATGTCAATACATAAGAATCTGGCAACGCGGGATGGTCTAAGAGCATTCCCTGTGTTGCCATCTAATGAAACAGGGTGCTCTGCAACGCCTGGCCAGGCACCTTAGCGTTGCCACAAAAGTGACAGAAATGCGACCATTTGGCAACGCGTCTTTAACGAAGCACTGCACTGAGACTGCACACAGGCAGGCTCTCATTATACCTCTGCATTGGGTGGCAGCTCTCTTCGCAGGCTCTCATGCTGTGCTCTACACACGCTCTCATGCCACCTCCGCGACAGGCAGCAGCCCCACCGCAGCACCGCGCTTGTAGCCGTGCCCATCCACCCAGCCGCACTGGGCACCGCACATCAGCACTTGCGCTCACCTCTGCAATGGGTGGCAACTCTACTGCAGCACCACGCTTGTAGCCGTGCCCATCCACCCAGCCGCACTGGGCACCGCACATCAGCACTTGCGCTCACCTCTGCAATGGGTGGCAACTCTACTGCAGCACCACGCTTGTAGCCG